>Ga0210409_10003276_pt1 | contig 18337 bp, 14 predicted proteins | sample IncBWH17MmetaG_FD_161649 | JGI IMG/M metagenome (GOLD analysis project Ga0210409, IMG submission 161649) | Forest soil microbial communities from Barre Woods Harvard Forest LTER site, Petersham, Massachusetts, United States - Inc-BW-H-17-M | ecosystem: Environmental > Terrestrial > Soil >... | reverse complement strand
AGCTTTGAAGAACTTCCGCGTATAATCTGTTTTCTCTGAAGAACGGGAGGAGCGCCCACGCCGGACATGGCCGTCGAACTAGCACCATCCATTTTGTCAGCAAATTTCGCGCGGCTAGGTGAGGATGCAAGGGCGGCGCTCGAGGGCGGCGGCACAGTGCTGCATGTCGACGTGATGGACGGCCACTTCGTCCCGAATATCACCATTGGGCCGCTGGTTGTGGCTTCACTGCGAAAGGCTCTCCCGAATGCCATTCTCGATTGCCACTTGATGATTGAAAATCCGGACGACTACATTCCCGCATTTGCGGAAGCCGGCGCGAGCTGGATTTCCGTGCACCAAGAAGCTTGCGTGCATCTGCATCGCACGCTGCAACTGATCGAGTCGCACGGGTGCAAGTCTGGCGTAGTGCTGAATCCTGCGACGCCGGTACACATGGTGGATGAAGTGCTGGATATGGTTCACCACGTTCTGATCATGTCCGTGAATCCTGGATTTGGGGCGCAAAGATTTATTCCCGGCTCGTTGCACAAGATCAAAACGCTGGTAGAGGTCCGCGAATCGCTGGGACTAAACTTTCGAATTGAAATCGATGGCGGCGTGGCCCTCGATACGGTCGGTGACATTGTGCGCGCAGGCGCGGAATTGCTGGTGGCGGGCAACGCCGTCTTCAGCAAAGGCGAAATCCGGGAAAACGCGAAAAAATTACTGGAAGCGGCCCGCGCAGCGACGCTCACTCGCGCCTGAGAAATTTGGCGCGAGAATAGTTTCCACTAAGGCTTAATCCGCTTCTCTTACTGCTCCTGATAATTCCAAGTTAGGCCGCCATCCACGAAGAATGTTGTTCCGGTCGCGTAATCGGATTCCGAACTCGCGAGGAATACGGCCATGGAGGCCACATCTTCCGGTTTGCCCAGCCGCTTTAGCGGAATATTCCCAAGCAACGCGTTCAGCTTGATCGGGTCGTTCAAGAGTTTTGTGTTGATGGGAGTTTCGATCGCTCCCGGTGCGATGTTGTTGATGGTGATGCCCAGCGGCGCAAGCTCGATGGAAAGATTGCGCGTCAGCATTTTCACGCCGCCCTTGCTGGCGCAATAAGAAGTGAAGTGCGGGAAGGGAAGCTCTTCATGCACGGAGCTGATGTTGATGATTTTTCCACCGGCCTTGGCTTGCATGCGGTGTTTCACGAAAGCCTGGGTAATGAAAAACACTCCCTTTAGATTGACGTTCAAGACGGCGTCATAATCGGCTTCGGTGGCGTCCCAGAAGTCGGCGTGCCGTTCGAGCCCTGCATTGTTCACGAGGATGTCGATCTTTCCAAATTGAGCGACGGTGTCAGCGATGAATTTCTGACCGTCTACGACGAGGCCCACGTCGCATTGGAAGCCGGCGCCTTTTCGCCCTAGCTTGCGAATGTCCGCAGCCACTTCGTTGGCTCCTGCCTGGTTAGAGCGGTAGCAAAACGAGACGTCCGCGCCTTCTTGTGCGAAGCGCTGGGCGATGGCTCTTCCGATTCCTTGGTCTCCGCCAGTGATGGCGACAGTCTTGCCTTCCAGCCTATTTACCACGGTCTTCTCCTTACGATTCGATAGTTAATGTGATGCAGCAGGCTGGTATTTGTTCCTATAGGCCGCGCGTAAAAACCTACGCCGCGGGCGCAACCCCGGTTGCTTGAGGAGTTCCCGCGGCGGATACCGGAGTCTATCCTCTTAGGCGACGGTGACTTCGGGGCTGAGGTAGACGTCCTGGATGGTATTGAGGAGCTGGACGCCTTCGTTCATGGGGCGCTGGAAGGCTTTGCGGCCGGAGATGAGGCCGGTGCCGCCGGCGCGCTTGTTGATGACGGCGGTGGCGACGGCTTCTTCGAAGTCGTTGGCGCCGGAAGCCCCGCCGCTGTTGATGAGGCCGGCGCGGCCCATGTAACAGTTGGCGACCTGATAGCGAGTGAGGTCGATGGGATGATCACTGTTGAGCTCGGTGTAGATGCGCTTGTCGAACTTGCCGTAGCTGGAATCGCCGATGTTAAGAGCCTGGTAGCCGCCATTATTTTCCGGCAGCTTTTGCTTGATGATGTCGGCTTCGATGGTTACGCCAAGATGATTGGCCTGGCCGGTAAGGTCGGAGGAGAGGTGATAGTCCTTGTCCTTCTTAAATGCATTGTTGCGGAGATAGCACCAGAGGACCGTGGCCATTCCGAGTTGGTGAGCGTGCGCGAAAGCCTGGCTGATTTCGATGATCTGGCGGCTGCTCTGGTCAGAGCCGAAATAGATGGTGGCACCGACGGCGGCTGCGCCCATGTCGTAAGCCTGCTGCACGGTGCCGAAGAGAATTTGGTCGGCCTTATTGGGGAAGGTCAGGAGCTCGTTGTGATTGATCTTCACGATGAAAGGAATTTTGTGGGCATACTTGCGCGCGACGGAGCCGAGCACGCCGAAAGTGGAAGCGACGGCGTTGCAGCCCCCTTCGATCGCGAGCTTGACGATGTTGCCCCCGTCGAAGTAATCAGGATTCTTGGCAAAGCTGGCCCCGCCGGAGTGCTCGATGCCCTGGTCAACGGGCAGGATGGAGAGATAGCCGGTGCCGCTGAGGCGGCCGTGGCCGAACAGGCGCTGGAGATTGGTGAGCACGCGAAGGTTGCGATCGGTCGAGGCGTAGATGCGGTCTACAAAATCCGGGCCGGGAAGGTGCAGGCGCTCTTTGGCGATTTTCGGCGACTTGAATCCCAGCAGGGATTCGGCTTTGGCGCCGAGGTAGGTCTCGATTTTTCCTGTGGTCAACGTTGTTGCCATTTCTTTCTCCTCAGTTTATTTCGTGGTGTCGTAGCCTTCTATTGTACTGTGACTGCGAGGTTGTCCGCTAATCTCGAATTCCGGATGTGAGCATGCTGCCAGCCGCGGCGTCCACGAGCCAAAGCAGTTTTCCATTTCTTGGTTGAAGCGATTGCGCGGGCAATTGGTCGGGTTCGAACGGGCCTTCCAGAACTGATTTCAGAGCGGGGGCCTTGTCCGCGCCGGTCACCATGAAGAGGATCTCCGCGGCATTGCTGGCGGCAGGCGCAGTCAGGGTAATGCGGTCGGTGTCCAGCTTGCCGACCCAGTTTCTTACTGCGATGCGCCCATCGGCGTGAAGGGCTTTGGTGCCGGGGAACAGCGAGAGGGTATGGCCTTCGCTGCCCATCCCGACGAGGACGAGATCAAAGCGCGGAAAGTCTCCGGCCTTCAGTTTGAAAAAATCGCGAAGAGTCTTCTCGTATTCTAGGGCAGCCTGGTCAGCGTCAGGATTTTCACCTTTGATCCGCGTCACCTGCTCCGCCTTCAACGGTGATTTCGAGATCATCGCTTCGCTGGCCATGCGGAAATTGCTGTCCGCATGGTCCGGAGGGACGTGGCGCTCGTCGCCGAAGAACAAATGGGTTCTATCCCAGGGAACCTGCGAGCGGAGCGCGGGATCGTTCACCAAAAGACGGTAAAGCGCTTTGGGAGTCGATCCGCCGGCCAGTGCGACGTTAAACGAGCCTTTTGCGCTTACTGCCGAAGCCGCCGCCTGAACGAATTCCTGCGCTGCGCGTTTGGCGATGGCCGCGCCGTCGGCAAGGATTCGAATTTCACGTTCCACGCGCTTTCCTCTCAGGTAATGATTCCCGTTCTATCCGGGACGGCAATCCTTCCGCGCTTGTCGACTTCCTCTTCGCCGATGCGCCGCCAGGAGCGGCCATCGCGTTCGAGCAAGTCGTCTGCCTCGATCGGCCCCCAGGAGCCTGCGGCATAGTTCGGGAAACCGCGGGCAGGCAGGGCGTGCCACACGTCGAGAATGGGCTGGATCACATTCCATCCGGCTTCGACCATGTCTGCTCGCTGGAAAAGAGTGGCATCGCCCGCCATGCAATCGCGCAGAAGGCGTTCGTAGCCGGTGCTGTGCTCCAATCCGAAATAGGTGCCGTAGTCGAAATCCATATTTACGAGGCCAAGCTTCATGATCGAGCCGGGGACTTTCGCGCCAAAACTGAGGGAGATACCTTCCTCGGGCTGAATATGGATGACGAGGCGATTGGTTTCGAGATTCTTGACCGCTGTATTGCGAAACAAGACGAACGGCGTGCGGCGGAATTGAATGACAATTTCCGTGGTGCGCTGCGCGAGGCGCTTGCCGGTGCGGAGATAAAAAGGGACGCCTGCCCAGCGCCAATTGTCGATTTGTAATTTGAGGGCGACGAAAGTTTCTGTGTTCGAATCGGGCGCGACGTCCGGCTCGCCGCGGTAGCCGGCGACGCGCTGGCTGTCGACTGTGCCTCCGCCGTACTGGCCGCGGACCATATTTTTCAGCACGTCTTCAGGGCTGAGCGGCTGGATGGCATGAAGCACTTCCGCTTGTTTGTTGCGGACTTGATCGGCATCGAAGGAGATCGGCGGCTCCATGGCGGTCATGGTCAAGAGTTGAAAGAGGTGGTTGGGGACCATGTCGCGAAGGGCGCCGGCAGTTTCGTAGAAGCCGCCGCGATGTTCGACGCCGACGGTTTCCGCGGCAGTGATCTGCACGTGGTCGACGTAATTGCGGTTCCACAGGGGCTCGATGATGTTGTTGGAAAAGCGGAAGACCATTACGTTCTGGACGGTCTCTTTGCCGAGATAGTGGTCGATGCGGTAAATCTGCTGTTCCGTCAGAACCTGCTTCAAATCCGCGTTCAACTGCTTGGCCGATTCCAGGTCATGACCGAATGGTTTCTCAACGATCACGCGTGCCCAATGGCCGCTTTCTTCTTTGGTGAGGCAGCAATCGCCAAGCATCTTGGCGATGGGGGAAAAGAATCTCGGTGCAACGGCCAGATAGAAGAATCTGTTTCCTTGGGTGCCGTGCAGCTTGTCCGCTTGCTCAATTTGGTCTTTCAGGCGCTTGTAGGCCTCTGCGTCCTGAAAATCGCCTCTGACGTAGTAGACGCGCTCGGCGATCCCGTCCCAGAACTTGAGGTCGGCCGGAGCGGAAGCATACTTGGGGACCTCCTCGCCAAGCATTTTGCGAAAGCTCTCCGTGGTGAAATCGTTGGTCGCAAAGCCAACGATGGCGAACTGCTCTGGAAGAAGTTTGTCCTGAGCGAGATTGCAAAGCGCAGGAATGAGCTTGCGCTTGGTGAGGTCGCCGGTGGCACCGAAAATAACCATCACGCAGGGGGCCGCGGTGGGGTTCATGTCCAGATGGTTCAAGCTCATGAGAGGGCTTCCTGCCTTCGCGTTTCAAAGGACTTCTAAAATCTCTAGTGTCCGGATTTTTTTTCGATGTGCCCGCCGAACTGGAAGCGCATCGCCGATAAAACTTTAGCAGCAAAGTCATCTTCGCCCCGTGAAGTGAACCGCTGAAACAGGGATGCGGTAAGAACGGGTGCGGGGGCGGTGGACTCGATAGCGGCGAGAATGGTCCAACGTCCTTCGCCGGAATCAGAGACGCGGCCGGAAAAGCGCTCGAGGTTGGGCTGGTCGAGCAGGGAGATGGCCGTCAGGTCGAGCAGCCACGACGCCACCACGCTGCCGCGGCGCCACACTTCCGTGACGTCGGCGAGATTGAAATCGTACTGATAATTTTCGGGATTGCGGAGCGGCGTGGTTTCGGCATCAGCTTCGCGATGGGATTTGCCAGCGTTGGCGTGCTTGAGAATATTCAAGCCTTCGGCGTACGCGGCCATCAAGCCATACTCGATGCCGTTGTGTACCATTTTGACGAAGTGGCCGGCGCCTGAGGGGCCGCAGTGGAGATAGCCTTCTTCGGCCGTGCCGGCAACCTTGTCACGGCCGGGAGTGCGATCGACGTTTCCGCGTCCGGGGGCGAGCGTTTTGAAAATGGGATCGAGGTGCTTCACAACTTCGGTTTCGCCGCCGATCATCTGGCAATAGCCGCGTTCGAGGCCCCACACGCCGCCACTAGTGCCCACGTCGCAATAGTGGATGCCCTTGGCGGAAAGCTCTTTGGCGCGGCGGATGTCGTCGATGTAGTAAGAATTTCCGCCGTCGATCACGATGTCGCCAGCTTCGAGCTTGACCAATAAATCGTGGAGCGAAGCATCGACCACCGCGGCAGGAACCATCAGCCAGATGGCCCGGGGCTTCTGGAGCTTTTTGACAAAATCATCGAGGGAAGTCGCCCCGGTTGCGCCTTCGCCTTCGAGTTGCTTCACCGAGTCGGCGCTCCGGTCATAGACGACGCACTTGTGGCCATTTTTTTGCAGGCGGCGAACCATGTTGGCGCCCATTCTTCCCAAGCCGATCATCCCCAGTTGCATCGTCTGCGCTCCTCAGACTTCCGTGAAACAGATTTATTTACTACCTTATGCGATCGCTTTTCGTACGGCTTTGGTCAGAGTAGCCAGCCCTGACCTTAAATTCTTTCCAAGATGGACGCGCAGGGCGCGGCGGCCGCGTTCGGCGAGGACAGCAAAATCGCCACGAGCTTGTGCAGCTTTCACGATACCGAAAGTGTATTTCTGACCCGGGACCGGCAAGTCTTTGGCCTCGTCGCAGGTGATCTGCAGGAACACGCCGGTGTTAGGGCCGCCCTTGTAGGCTTGTCCAGTGGAATGAAGGAAGCGGGGCCCGAAGCCGAGAACGGTGGCGACTTTTTTCTTATCGCGCACGGCGTGGCGAATGCTTTGCAGGGATTTTTCATTCGCCGGATTCATGGTGATGTAGCCGAGAACGGCAAAATAATCGCCTGCTCTCAGGCGCGAGAGATGGGCCTTGAGCACGTCAGCAAGTTTCGCGCCGCCCTTCAACGTGACCGTATTTTTCTCGTCGGCGAATAGTTTGATGCCTTTCTCCTCGAAGAATGGCGACTCCGGCGGAAGGCTTCCAGTCGTTTCGTACAGGCTGGTTAGTTTTTTCGTTTCGATCTTGCTGGCTTCCACGTCCGGCTGGTTGAAGGCGTTGATGCCGATAATCGAACCTGCGACGGCCGTAGCGATTTCCCAGCGGAAAAATTCCTGACCCAGCGTATAGGTATTCGGCAGCGTGATGCGAACAACGGGGTGCCCGGCTTTTTCGAGCGCGGCAACGGCCGCATCCTGCGCCTTGTTGGGCTTCGTGGCCAAGCGGAGGTAAGCGAAGACGCGATCGTTGCCATAGATAGCGGGCTTGGCGAGGCGCTCGCGATCCACTGGGATAATGCCCTTGCCGATCTTTCCGGTAGATTCGGCAATCAATTGTTCGAGCCACGCGCCAAGATCGGAGATTCCCGGTGAAGCAATGATCGTGATTTTGTCGCGGCCGTGATTCGCAGCGACACCGAGAATGGTTCCGAGGAGGACGCCCGGATTCGAATCGGCTTCAGAAGCCGCGCTGCAGGCTCTAACCATTTCCTCGGCGTTTTTCAGGAATTTGGCGACCTCCAGGCCCATGACAGCGGCGGGAACCATGCCGAAATTGGAAATCGCGGAATAACGGCCACCGATGCTCGGCACGCCCATGAAGATTTTGCGAAACTTATCCGCCTCGGCGACCTGCTGCATCTTGGAGCCCGGGTCGGTGATGGCGATGAAACGATTGCCAACTTCTTTCTCGCCTACTTTGGCCTTCACGCGCTCGAAAAAGTACTGCTTGTAAATATTAGGTTCGAGCGTGCTGCCGGATTTGCTGGAGACAATGCAGATGGTGCTTTTGAGGTCCACCTTCGCTTCGATCGCTCTGATTTGAGCAGGATCGGTCGAATCGAGGACGTGCAGCTCAGGAAACCCTTTGATTTTTCCAAAGGTCAGCCGCAAAACCTCGGGGCACAGGCTGGAGCCACCCATGCCCAGCAAGAGGGCATGCTTGAAGCGCGCCTTCTTCGCATCGTCGGCAATTTGCTTTAGGGCATCGATGTGAGCAATCTGCTCCTCGGTGATGGTCAGCCAGCCGAGCCAATTGCTCTCATCCGTGCCGCTCCAGAGCGAAGCATCCTTCTGCCAGAGCCGCGCAACTTTATTGTTTTTTTTCCAGTCGTCGAGCGGCGCCGCCAACGCCCCGGCAAGTTCTTTCGGTAGTTTGTAGGTTTGTTTGTTGACGCTCACGCGCGCACCCCGGCGCTTTTTCCCGTGGCGGCCAACAGCGTCGTGAAGGCATCGGCGAATAGTTTGACGCCGTCCGCCATGAGCTTGTCGGTCACTTCCTTCATCGAAATGCCAGCCTTGGCAAGATCGGCCATGGTCTTCGCGGCTCCGTCGACATTTTCGGTAAGGCTGCGGCGGAGCTTGCCGTGATCGCGGAATGCGTCAACGGTAGCGGGGGGAATAGTGTCGACGGTATCCGCACCGATGAGTTCCTCAACGTAGAGCACATCGCGATACTTGGGATTCTTGGTGCTGGTGCTGGCCCAGAGCAGACGCTGGGTCTGCGCACCCTTGGAAGCGAGAGCCTTCCAGCGAGGGCCGCCGAAAAGTTCAAGATACTTTTTGTAGGTGAGACGGGCGTTGGCGATGGCCACCTTGCCGCGAATACTCTCTAGTAGAGCAGTCTGTCCGGCGTCTGCGCCAGCTTTGAGTTTTTCATCGATCTTGCTGTCTACAAGAGAATCGATACGGCTGACGAAAAAGCTGGCCACACTCGCAATCTGGCTGATGTCCTGGCCTTTCGCGGCACGAGCTTCGAGTGCTGCGAGGAACGCTTCGGCAACTTGTTCGTACGCCGATTGAGCGAAAAGCAGAGTGATATTGATATTGATGCCCTCTTCGAGCGCCTGGTGGATGGCGGGGAGGCCTTCGGGCGTGCCGGGGATCTTGATCATGACATTGGGGCGATCCACGGCCTTCCACAAGCGACGGGCTTCCGACAGCGAGGCCTTCGTGTCGAAGCCGAGAAACGGCGAGACTTCCAGGCTGACGTAGCCGTCGCGCCGTTTTGAGTCCGTATAGACCGGCTTGAAAATATCGCACGCGTCTTGCACGTCACGAATCGCGATTTTCTCGAAGACACCGTTGGCATCCAGCTTCTTCGCGTCCGGCGAATTGAGGACATCGTCGTAGAGGTTGCTGCCAGTGATGGCCTTCTCGAAAATCGCCGGGTTCGAGGTCATCCCCCGCAGGCCGTCGTTATCAATATATTTTTTCAATCCGCCGCTGGTCAGCAGGTCTCTGCGGATGTAGTCCATCCAGGGGGATTGCCCGTAGGTCAGCAGCGCTTTAAGCGGATTGGTTCCCTCGCCTGTGGCGATATTGGGAATCGTCGTTGTCGTCGTCATGGTGGCTCTCCTTCACTTTAAGACTATATTGTACGCCCCGGAGGGTGGGGGACGCTTCCAGCTTCAGCTAATGCCATTGTCCCTCAAGCCTGGTAGTCAGCGCCGAATTTTGCTTCCAGGGCTTTGATTTTTCCAAGCCGCCGCACGTGCCGTTCCTCATTGGTGAATTTTGCGCCGAGAAAAGCTTTTACCAGATCTTCAGCCAGCTTCACGCCAATTACGCGCTCGCCCAGAACCAGCACGTTGATGTCATCGTGCTCCACGCCCTGATGCGCCGAATACGTGTCATGGCACATCCCGGCGCGAATCCCAGGCAACTTGTTTGCCGCCACGCTCGCGCCCACGCCGCTGCCGCAGATCAGAACACCGCGTTCGGCTTTGTGATCCAGCACCGCCCGCCCCACGGCTTCGGCAAAATCCGGATAGTCGGAAGGATTTTCATTGAAGGCGCCGACATCCAGGACATCGTGCCCCAATGAACGCAGCAAATCGCCCATGGCTACTTTCAACTGAAACCCGGCGTGGTCCGAACCAACGACTATTTTCATTGCCGGCTCACTTTCCGAGAACTTCCTTGGCTGCCGCCACCACGTTATCCACCTGGATGCCAAATTTTTTCAGCAGGTCTTTCAGCGGGGCCGATGCGCCAAAACTGCGCATCCCGATCATCTTGCCCTTGAGCCCGACGTAGCGTTCCCATCCAAATGTAGACGCCATTTCCACCGAAACTCGCGCACTCACGCTCGCAGGAAATACGCTTTCTTTGTAGGCGGCGTCCTGCCGCTCGAAAAGCTCCCAGGATGGCATGCTGACCACGCGAGTCTTGATGCTGGCGGCATTCAACTTCTCCGCGGCTTCCACGCAAAGGGATAGTTCGCTGCCGCTACCCATTAGAATCACATCCGGTTTCCCGCTGGGAGCTTCCGCAAGAATATAGGCGCCCTTTGCCACACCCGCTGCGGAAGCATATTTGGTGCGATCGAGCGTAGGCATGGCCTGGCGCGTAAAAACCAGCGTCGAGGGCCCATGGGTATATTGCATGGCCACCTTGTATGCTTCCACCACTTCATTGGCATCGCCCGGCCGCAGCACCAGCATGTTCGGCATCGCCCGCAAAGACGCAAGTTGTTCGATAGGCTGGTGCGTCGGACCGTCTTCCCCAACGCCAATGGAGTCGTGCGTGAAAATGTACAGGGAAGGGATTTCCATCAACGCGCCGAGCCGCATGCTCGCACGCATGTAGTCGCTGAAATTGAAGAACGTGGCGCTGAATGCGCGGAGTTTCGACAAGGTCATGCCATTGACAATCGCGCCCATGGCATGTTCCCGCACGCCGAAGTGAACATTTCGCCCGCGATACTGATTTGGGTAGAATTCTCCGGCGCCTTCGAAAGTCAAATTCGTCTTGTTGGATTTTGCCAGGTCCGCTGAGCCGCCGACCACCCAGGGGATATTCTTTGCCAGGGCATTGAGAGTCTTTCCCGAGGATTCTCGCGTAGCCATGCCTTTCGGATCGGCAGGGAAGCTCGGCAAATCCTTGTCCCAGCCGTCCGGCAATTGCCCATGCTGCATCCTGTTTAGTTGGTCGGCGAGCTGTGGAAACTGTTTCTTGTACTCCTCGAATTTTGCCTTCCACGCCGTCCGCGCTTCGGTGCCCCGCTTCCCCACGCCGTTCTTGAACTGGTCATAGACTCCATCGGGGACGAGAAACTTCGCATCTTCCGGCCATCCGTAGTTCTTCTTCACCAACTTGACTTCCGCTTCACCCAGCGGCTCGCCATGCGCTTCGTACGAATCCTGCTTGTGCGGCGATCCGTAACCAATGTGGCTGTCCACCACGATGAGCGTCGGCCGCTCTTTCGAATTGAGAAAGCTATTGTAGCCGCCAGCCAGCATCTCCAAATTGTTAGCGTCCGTCACGTGCGTGACGTTCCAGCCATACCCCTTGAACCGTGTTATTACATCTTCACTGAAGGACCACTCCGCCGGACCGTCCAGCGTCACGCGATTGTTGTCGTAGATCCAACAGAGATTCGAAAGCTTCAGATGCCCCGCGAGCGAAGCCGCTTCGCAACAGACTCCTTCCATCAGATCGCCATCCCCGCAAACGGCATAGACATTGAAATTGAAAATATCGAAGCCCGGTTTGTTGAAGTTTTCCCCCAGCCATTTCCCGGCAATGGCCATTCCCACGCTATTTCCCGCGCCCTGGCCCAATGGTCCGGTCGTCGTTTCTACACCTGTTGTCAGATGCGATTCCGGATGTCCCGGAGTTCGGCTGTCGATTTGCCGGAAGCGCTTGATCTCCTCCATCGGCACGGAAAGCGCATCGGCCACCTCGCCTTTGGCATTGACGGCGCGCACTCCAGCAAGGTGCAGCGTGGCATAGAGCAGCATGGAGGCGTGGCCCGCCGATAAAACAAAACGGTCGCGATTCAGCCAGGTGGGGTCTGCAGGATCGTAGCGCAAAAATTTCTGCCACAGTTCATAGACCACCGGCGCAAGGCCCATGGGCGCGCCAGGATGCCCCGAATTCGCTTGCTGCACCGCATCGATCGCCAGCGTTCGGATCGTGTTGATGCTCAGCTGGTCGATTCCCCCGACCTGGCCGGGGTCACTCAGAACAACGTTCGGCTGGCTCACATTCGCTCCCGCTGCGGGCAGGAGGGCTCCCGCAGATTCGTAGTCAGATTTTAGATGCACCGCGGACCGCAACGGTCCAAGAGATTTTACGCCAAAATGAAACGGCCTGCTCAAGTAGACGGGAAACGGGAGCGCGGCGGAAAAGCCGCCGAATGATCGGAATAAGAAGAGCGGGCCACTATCAGATGCATTCGGCTGGACATCATTCGAACGAGAAAAAGCGTCCGGCCTTACCAAATCAGACGCTACAAGGCCGGCGGAAGCCTGTCAATGAGGTTACGGAATATTAACGAAGTTTCAGGGATGGCAATTGCCGAGGTCTCTTGAGCCGTCCATCCACCCGGGGTTAATTCTCTTGTGGTGTTTCTGGAAAGAGCCTGTGAACTTCTTCCATCAGAGTCTCCGGCATCTGGCTCTTTTCCACGAAACCATGGGCGCCCCAGCGCAGACACTCTTCCTTGAGGGCCAGCCCGCTCAATTGAGAATAGATCAGCACACGCATCTCAGGAAAAGCCTTGCGCAATTCCATCGTGGCCTCCAGTCCGTTCCTTTGAGGCATGCTGAGGTCGATGAGCACCAGATCGGGGCGAAAGCGCTTGGCTTGTTGCAGGACATGATAACCGTCTCGAGCGGTCCCCGCGAGTTCGAACTCACCCTGAAATTTGAGGAACTTGCAGACGGAACGCAAAGCGGTCGGCGAATCATCAGCGACCAGGACTCGAATACGGCGATTGCCGGATTCCATGGCACACCCCCGGGAACGCAGAGCGTCCCGTTACTCTGGAGCAGTTTGCAGCACGGGGGTCCCGGGTGGAATGCGGGTGATTCCCTAGGTATTTCGCTGTAGTTATGGCCAATGTACTTTAGCTCTGGATAATATTGTTGCGCACCGCGTAGCGCACCAGGTCGGCAAGGGAATGAAAGTCGAGCTTGAGCATGATGTTGGCGCGATGGGTCTCCGCCGTTTTCACGCTGATTCCCAGAAAACCCGCAATTTCCTTGTTGCTTTTGCCTTCCGCGAGGAGCTGTACGATTTCGCGCTCTCGCGGAGTCAAGCGGCTCCGCGACGAGTGGCTGGACACTGATCCGTCCTCGGAGGTACCGGCTCCATGGGAGACAGCCTCAGACACCCGTGAAGATAAGTAAGGTTTGTGGCGGCGCAATGCATCCACAGCCGCGATCAGATTGCGGTCCGCGTCGTCCTTCAAGATATATCCATGAGCCCCTGCTCCCAGAACCTCCTGGACCAACTGGTCGGAGTCGTGCATGGTCAAAATGAGGATTTCCGTTTGCGGTGAGAGTTTCCGGATTTGGCGCGTGGCCTCAACTCCATTCATTAGCGGCATACCGATGTCCAGCACGGCTACGTCGGGCTTCAACTGGCCGGCTTTCTCTACAGCTTCACGGCCATTGGCAGCTTCTGCGCAAACTTGCCAGCCCGTCTTGGACTCCAGGAGAGCCCGGAGTCCTGTCCGTACTACATGATGGTCATCGGCTATGAGTATGCGAACCGGCATCGATAACCTCAGTTTTTACAGGAATGGAAACCCGCACAGTGGTCCCAGACGAGCTGGATTCTATCTCAAGTTTCCCGCCAAGCTGCTTCATTCGCTCGCGCATGCCGAGAATGCCGACGCCCAGACGGGCTCCCGACCCGTTTCCACGCTCGGTGGCTTTCATGTCCATGCCGCGGCCACGATCCATGACTTCGAGGTCGACCCGGGCGCTGTCCACGCGCAAGTGAATCTCGGCCGTTTTGCTGCCAGAATGCCGTTGAATGTTTGCCAGACTCTCTTGCACAATCCGGAACAGAGCCGTCTCGGTTTCCTGCGGCAAGCGGCCGAATCCAGCTTGAATATCCAATTCCAGTTCGATTCCACTGCGCTCGCTGAACCCCTCGGCATACTCCTTCAGTGCGGAGACCAGGCCTAGCTCATCGAGCAGGGGCGGATGCAGCAGGTAGGAGAGCGTTCGGATTTCCCGCGACATTTCCGCGAGCACTCTTCGAGCTTCTGCCAGCGCGCGGCGCGAGGCCTCGTCCTTGGACGTCAAAGAGCGCGTGGCTTGCGCCAGATTCAAATTCACTGCCAGAACGCTTTGCGCCAGGCTGTCGTGCAGTTCACGCCCAAGGCGCCGCCGCTCTTCGTCCTGAAGCTGCAAGAGGCGCGTGGAAAGCTGGTGCAGGGCTTCCTCTGCTTGCTTGCGCTCGGTGATATTTATAAACGTGTTGATCGACGCGGAAACGGAGCCATCCGGCGCGAACTGCGGCACCACGTTTCCTATCGTCCACAAAACTTCGTTTGACCCCGGCCGATGCCATCCAATCACTTCGTTCTTGTACGTCCTCCCCGTCTTCACAGCCAGCGGCCCGGGCCTCATCGAAAAAGGGATTTCGGTTCCGTCTTCCCGGATAGAGATCAGGTTCAATTGTGAAGAGTTTTTTCCCTTTGCTTCCGCGAGAGTAGTTCCAAACATCTGTTCCGCGGCCTGATTCGCAAATTGGACTCTGGCATCGGGGCCCAGCACCACTACGCCGACGTTGAAATCCCTGACCAGCGTGCGGAAACGCTCTTCGCTGGCGCGCAACGCCTCTTCCGCTTGTTTCCAGAGCGTCACGTCCGAAATGGAGAGAATGGCGTTGGCTACTCTTCCTTCGGAAGTTAGATGGGGCACGGCATCCACCAAGGTCCACAAGACTTCATTCGAATCTGGACGGCGCCAGCCGACCATCTCATTTCGCACCGGCTTCTTGGTGGCAATCGCTCGCGGCCCTGGACGCCGTTCGAAGGGGATTTCCGTTCCGTCCTCTCGAATGGCGGTCATTTCGAAGCTCGATGTGCTGATCCCGCGGGCCTGTTCCTCACGCAAACCGAACATTTCCAGGGCTGCTCGATTTGCGAATTTTGTTAATGCATCGGGTCCCAGCTGAACCACGCCGACGTGCAAGTCTTGGACGAGGCTGCGGAAACGCTCTTCGCTGGATCGCAGCTCTTCTTCGGCTAGCTTGCGGGCAGTGATGTCTCGAACGATGACTAGGGCGCATCGCTTTCCGTCCAACTCAATCATCGTCCCGGAAAACTGAGCGACGCGCGTCTCCCCCGACTTCATCAGGCAAACAAATTCCTTCTCCCGGACCTCGGATTCTCTTTCGAGTTCGGCCATGATTTCTGCCCGGCGCTTTGGATCCTTCCACAAGTTCAATTCCAGTGGAGTTCTTCCGAGAACCTCGTCGTGCGAATAACCCGTAAGCTGGGTGAAGCTGTCATTGACTTCCAGAAATTGGCCACCCGGGACTGTGCTGATCCCCACGGCGTCCGGGCTGGAACGGAAGGCGGTGAAGAACATGCGCTCAGAACGGATCAAGGCTCTTTCCGTGCGGAGCAGGTCTTCCGCGATCCGGCGCTGTTTCTCATTGGTCATCACAAGGCGCGCGGCCGAAAGAATGAACGAAGCGGTAACGGCGATCCATGCGATGGTGCTCTGTTCCGCGGCGATGCTTCGGCCCATGAAGAGAACCAGCAACGGAATGAGAATGGGCACCGCTTGGGAAACGACGATCGTCCGAAAGCGAGAACTTGTTGGGGCCGATATGGGCTCGTCCTCTTGATTCCAGGTAGCCGCTACCAAGGCTATATAAGCATAGGGCATACACCAGATGATGTCCGTCCAACTCGCTCCCGCCGGGGATTTGTATGTAGGAAAGAGAAAGACCAGTTGAGAAACCGCGCCCGTAAAGAAAAGGCCAGCCATCCTGCGAAAAAGCGCTCGAATGGGACCCGCCGAAACCGTAATGGCGCGGGTCAGGAACCCTGCGCCAAGTGCTGCGTCGCGAACCATTTGCAGACGCATGATCTTGACGACCATCTGCGGCCCTTCGGCCTCCCATCGCGAAGGGACATAGAAAAAATAAAGGTAGGCGGTGAGCGCCACCACTCCAATCTGGGCAAAATCCATTACCTGCTGCCAATCGATGGCTCCGGATTCTTTCGCCGGCCGCGGCAGCAACATCATGACTGTCGGCGTTACCCACAGGATGAAAAGGATGTCGGAGGGCCAGGGAGTCAACGTCGGCGCGTGAGCAATGCTCTTATAATAGGTCTCTATTGCCTGTGCAGCGAAGGCCAGAAAGAGCGCCGCCGTGAGAAGCGTCCAGAGTTGGCGCAAATAGCCGGAGGATCGCCTGGCCACATGCGTGGAACAAATTGCAGCCCACAGGACGACCGCGCTCTGCAAGAGATCAGAGAAGAAGAGGCTCTTCTCAAACTGGGGGGCTCGTTCAACAACAAAAACATAGAGCCCGGTCAGCAGACCGCCAACGGCGAGGACCACCCACAAAAACTTGCCAGAGGGACGCAAGAGAGGCTCCGTACGCTAGATTCAGTCTAAGTTGAGTCCACCCTGCACACAATTGCCACGGCGTGGCCATGACGCGAATAGAGAACTCTCCGGGACCATGTTCAGCCCTGTCTGCAGACACCCCGACTCGCTTTGTGCATGGGAATTAGCGCTACTCAAATGACGGCCGTAAAAAGACGCATTAGGGTTGCAGTAGGTGTTCCCGTCCGCTAGATTTGTATCTGCCACTGCCCGAGAAATATTACGCGTCGCATATCAAGACCAACCTTGACGCCACCGCGATCAACATCATGCGGTCAAAGCCCAAGAAAACAATCAAGAACGCGCCCGGAACTCAAACAAGAACACAAAACCGGCAACGACCAACACCCCCGAAAACGGACATGTAAATTCCGTTTCGCGGCTTGTATGATAAGTTAGCTATAGCCACCCGTGCGGGCGTGGCGGAATGGCAGACGCTGAGGACTTAAACGAAACTTGAGTGCTCGCCGGGAAACCGGCGATGCAGAACTGCTCAAATTCGGGGAAACCTGCAATGGCAATCCCGAGCCAAGCCCGGAGCAATCAGCCGGGAAGGTGTAGAGACTAGACGGGCAGCACCTAAGCCCCGGATTTTCCGGGAGACGGTGAAGGGATAGTCCAGACCGCAAACCGGATGTGAGCGCTGCAAAGCGCGCGCGTCAGGGCGGCGAAAGCCGTAGACGGTATGAAAATCCTCCGGGGATTTTTCCTCATGTGGGTTCGACTCCCACCGCCCGCACCATCGTTTCAGGAACCTTCGTAGGTCTGGTTTGCGTTTATGGCAAGAATCTACAATGCTTTCACACCATATTTGTGTCTTGCCGATTGACTACCGTGACTGCATGTCAAACATCTGCGCTGACACTCTTACTATAGTCTGTTAGAGTCGGCCCTGTACTTCGCCACACACCCGACAGGGTTACATCATGGCTATCAAAAAATCTGAAAAATCGGCTCCGAGCAACTCCGGCAACACGTCGAAAATACACCCGCCGTAATCGTCATCACCCCAATGGAGGCTGCGCAGCAACCGACCATGCCCGACGACTACGTCGTGTTTTCCCACTAGATAGCCAAGTTCCTGCCATTGGCCGTCATCGAATGTCGCTTTTATCGCACGCTGCAACGCGAGAATCGCCTTGTCGCGGCTGAAGCCGCGCTTCATCTGTGTATCTACAGGGACCTCTTTTTCTGGTCGTCTTGGTGTCAACATGGCGTCTTAACCTTATAAAGAATAGATGGGCGATCTTTACCCCTTTGAGCCCTTCGGCTTCGCCAACTCGCCCGAGTGGATAAGCACGGACCCGTCAGGTTCGGTGTCGCCGGCAGCGTACTTTCGCCGTGCGCCCTCCTCTATGACCTGACGGTTTTCCCGGAAGACTTCGACTTTGTCGCGGCCGTCCCCTCGGAAGTCGTCGTCCAGGGCTTCTCTGCTGATGGCGCACCGCACGCGGTTGTCTCCATCCTGCCCGAAGAAGACCACAACCTCGCGGTCAAAATCCCATTTCTCGGCCTGGTCGGGAAATTTCAGATCATGTTTCTCCAGTGCCCAGCGCACCCGTTGCGCTATGAGCGTCGTGAATGGCTTGATGTCCACATCGATGCTGGCGCGATCGAGCGCGCCAAGGTAAGCGTTGCGATCCCTCACGCGAATGAGCGTCCACGGATACCCGCCCGACGCCAGCATCACGTTCATCAGGAAACGCGCCATGCGCCCGTTGCCGTCCGGGTACGGATGAATGTAGCCGAACAGCCAGTGCCCGAGCACGGCCCGAACCGACGGCTCGCTTTCTTTTTCCAGGAGATCGAAGAACGCCGGCATGGCGTCGCGCACTGCCTCCCAACGCGGCGGCGCATAGTGGGATGTTCGCAGGTATACAGCATTGTTCCGGTATCCGGCCAGATCGCCCGCGCGAAACAGGCCTGCCGTCACGAAGGGTTGGAACAATTCCCCGTACCACTCCTGATGTTCCGCGCGCGCGACCGCGCCGGGATTTTCGCCGCCGAGAACCTTGCCCATCGATCCTTTCACGACCTGGAACGCCTGCCAGTAGCCGCGCGCCGCCAGCGCGTCGCGGTCCTTGCGGTCCGTTTCATTCCGGTCCGTTTCATTCCGGTCCGG
>Ga0210409_10003275_pt1 | contig 18343 bp, 16 predicted proteins | sample IncBWH17MmetaG_FD_161649 | JGI IMG/M metagenome (GOLD analysis project Ga0210409, IMG submission 161649) | Forest soil microbial communities from Barre Woods Harvard Forest LTER site, Petersham, Massachusetts, United States - Inc-BW-H-17-M | ecosystem: Environmental > Terrestrial > Soil >... | reverse complement strand
TAGACCTAGGAATAGTTTCACGAGCTTTCCGAATGCTGAGAGGTGTGGCATCTCGCCGAGCGAGATCTCTGTAGCCTCCTTCCCGGACAGGAAGTGGCGCATTCCATAGTTGATCTCTTGATTGTTCAGGGTCTGGAGATACATTCTGAACGCCTCCAACCCAGCCGTCTTGCTACCGTAATGTTTTACGAAGTCTAGATTGTATTGCCAGAGATTCTTCTCACTGAAATCGTTTTGTTCAATCGCACGGACAGCGGTCTCTCCAGCCAAGACCCCACCAATCAGTCCCGGACCAATTCCGCCTGCACTAATCGGATTGGGGAACCACGCTGTATCACCACATATCATGTAGCCATTAGCCACTAGGCAATCGTTCTGGTGTCTCACGGAGACCTGCCAGCTCCCTGTCAGATTGCTATCATCGCTGAGAGGTGTCATTTCTTTGAATCGATCGTCAGTCGCTAGCCAGTCTTTCAATAGCGCACTCAACGGTTTCTGGCTTCTCTTCTGTTGAATCCCCAGCCCGATGTTGACCTTGTCTTCGCTCTTCGGGAATAGCCAGAGATATCCTCCGGGCGCCTTCTCCTGGTCGAGGTAGATGTCACAGTGAAAAGGCTCCACATCCACCCCATCACGGAGTTTTGCGTTTAGCCTCGCCGTCGGTTCAATATCGTCTTTGTCGATCTCTTTCTCGATGTGACTTGGGATTGGGAGATTTCTTCGCAGCTTCGTAGACATTCCGGAGGTATCGATTACAAGTTTGGTTCGCATCTCGAAAGGCTGGTTAACAGTCCCACCGACGGTCTGTCCTTTGAGCCCGACGATCCGGCCAGAATCCTCAACCAGATCCAGAGCCTGAACTCCTCCACGAAACTCCACCCCGGCTTTCAACGCGTCGTCAAGCAATCGTTTGCCAAACTTTGGTCGGTCCAAAACATATCCAGGTCCTTCAAACGGGACCCTGACCTTCATGTCCGGCGAGTAAACATAGACGGCTGTAACCCGGTTTTCCATCTCGGGCTTGCCGTAGGTGACGCCGAGGTGTTCGTTGAGGAATTTGATATGGTGTTCTCCGACCGCGTCTCCGCAGACCCACCCGAGAGTGGTCTTCTTTCCGACTTCTGCCTCGGGGTTCCGGTCGAGTAGTAGAACGTCTACTTTGCCCTTCGACTTTATCGCTATGGTTCCGGCTGTCATGCAGCCTGCGATTCCTGCTCCTACTACGACTACGTCTCTCTCTTCCATTTACAATCCTCTTGAAAGGCTCTCTGCGGCTCTTCTCAAGCCGACTTTAGGGTTTCGCTCTCGGACTCGATGACTATTGGTTAAGTGTTTATATTATCTGTGGACCGGTCGCTCTCGCGAAAAATCAGGAGGCTTTGTCGTCGACAACTAACCCGACCGCTCAAATGAAGGGTCCACCGTTCCTAGCATTGTGGCTTCGAACCATGCGAGTTCCCTTCCTCCAGGCGACCTTTGTCCCGGTGGTTCTTGGAGGAGTGATCGCGTTTCAGGTCGCTCACGTATTCAACTTCGCGACTTTCCTGCTAACTCTGCTCGGTGCGAGTCTCATTCAGATAGCGACTAACATGTTCAATGACTATTTCGATTTCAGGAGTGGTAACGATCTCCAGGTCAAACATCAGAATCCATTCGCGGGCGGCGGACGAATACTGACCGCTGGACTGGTCAAACCCTCAACTCATCTTCTCGTCGCGACAACGTGCCTCGTCCTAGGAAGTCTGATTGGACTCTACTTCATCTTCGCCCTGTCACTACCCTACCTGTTCCTTCTAGGATTGATTGGAGTAATCTCCACCTACGCATACGTAGGGCCTCCCTTCCGTCTAGCATACCGTGGAGTCGGAGAACTAATCGTCGGGCTAAACTTCGGCCCCGTAATGACGCTAGGAGCGTACTATGTTCAGGCGCATAGTTTCGCAATAGAACCACTACTCCTCTCGATACCAGTGGGTCTACTGATCGCTGCCGTCCTCTGGATCAACGAATTTCCCGACATGGATGCTGACAGTGCCGTGGGAAAGAAGACTCTAGTCCTGAGACTAGGATATGCCAAATCGATCAGCGTCTACGTCGGAATGGTCGTCACAGCGTACCTCCTCATAATCGTCTACGCTCTCCTCGAAATCTTCTCCCCAGGTATCACAAGCCTCACCTCGCTCATTGCATTGCTCAGTCTACCCTTCGCTCTGAAAGCGATCAAGATTCTCCGAGCAAACTACAAGGACCCACATGCAATAATTCCCGCGAACGCGAATACGATATTTCTCCACCTCTCCTTCGGAGTCTTGGCGATTCTCGGATTCGCCCTTGGGGCAGCTCTTGGACTCTAATTCTCTGTTGGCAGGTTCAGAATCCGTTAAATCTCAGTGGTCGGAGAACGACGCTTGACAATCACCTTGGCTTCCGGCACGACAAGCGCAGTCCAAAAACAAAAGCCGACTTTAGAGCAGGAAGTGTTCAGGCTAAAGCTCCAGTGGATGATGGCAAAGAGCGACGATGAGAAACGACGAATCAGCGAAGAGATACGACAACGAATCGGGTCCAGCCCTCCTAAGAGTCAATAGGTCGAAAGATCCTCCTCGTCATTTCTGAAGAACCAACCCGTGTGCTCTGTCCGCATTCTTCGATCCTGTAGTAGTAGCATTGAGTAATCGTCCCGGATTCGAGATTGGATGAGTAAACGGTTCACTGTTCACGTCTCAACTGTTCTAGCGTTCGGTCCCGTCGGAATAATCTGGGCATTTCTACCAATCCACTTACGCTCGCTCGGAGCTTCGTATCTTCTCATCGCACTCGTCTCCCTCATTCCAGCAATAGAGACGATAGGTCTCTCGCCTGCTTGGGGAGGCTTTCTTGACAAGACAGGCAGAGGAAACAAGATTCTACTCCTCTCTATTCTGGCGCAGGGAGTAGGATTCTCAGTCTTCCCATTTCTTCAGAGCCCGGAAGAGTTTGTTCTAGTGGTGTCTCTGATGGGGCTATTTTCGTCTAGCTTCATCCCTGTCTATGGCGCAATGGCAACTCTGTCCAATCGGCAGTATGGCCGGGCAATCGGCGGATTCTGGACCACCGCGCTAATCGGCTACGCAACTGCAACACTCATCGGCGGAATTCTCTACCAGTACGGACCTGTCAACTATCTTTTCCTCTTAGGGGCAATCTACGGCTACCTGGGAACCCTAGTGATACTGTTCGCCCCAAGCGACGCGCTGACCGTGACGAGATCCGTGGACATTTCCAGAGGTTACTGGGGACTGTTGAAGCAGAGAAACATAGCGATTCTCTGTCTACTCTCCATAACTGTACTTGTCTCCACGTCTGCTTTCAACAGCTTTTTCACCGTCTACCTGGTGGACGTTCTCAACGGTTCGAGGCTGACAGCCGGGCTAGCCGCCACTGGGACAACGGTAGCGGGTGTTTTTGCCTATCGGCTTGTGGGGCCGCTCAACGACAAGATCGGAAGGAAACCGGTCTTCGTGCTCGGGGCCGCAGGATACGCTGCATACTTCACAATAATCTACTTAGTCACAAATGTCGTAGTTGTCACGGTTCTCTGGATCCTGCCAATCTATCCGCTAGTACAGTCTGCCGCGGCCGCGTTAATGTCGGACTATACCTTGGCCGCGGACCGTGGCAAAGGACTCGGCTTGCTGGAATCGGCAATAAGCCTAGGTGGTGGGCTGGGACCCTTGGCAGGCGGCTTGATCGCCGACGCTGCACAGCTTCAGGCAGTAATCGTCTTTTCGCTCGCCGTTGCCCTAGCTTCCGTTCTGTCCTCCCAGGTCTTGCTCAAAGAAAGACCGAGAATTGCGATCTCGGCATTGATCAAAGCCGAGACATGATCGTGACGCTTAGCCTGAGGCTACTTTGTAGATGAGCCAGTTACGTTCTTTGAAGTTAATGAGTCGATAGTCTCCCTTCAGCTTCCTACCTTTGAGGATCACATGGTACTTTCGCGGCTCCCGTAACTCTAGAACATACGTTCCTTTGTCCCAGACCTTGACAGTCCCGGCCCCATACTCTCCTTCTGGAATCGTCCCCGCGAAGCCAAAGTAGCTCAGCGGATGGTCAGGCACCTGTACCGCCAATCGCTTGATACCTGGCTCTGTCGGTGGTCCCTTCGGGACTGCCCAGCTCTTCAAGACACCATCCAGTTCAAGTCGAAAGTCCCAGTGGAGTCTGGTCGCATCATGCTCCTGAACTAGGAAGCGGGGAGCTCGCGCCATTTTGAGACTGTTTCTTGCCTTGGGCTGCTGGAACTTAGGCTTACCTAGATCACTTCGCTAGCTTCTCGATCCGAGTGAACAAGATCACCGATAGCACTGCAGAGCCCAGAGCCCCCACGATGTATGCAGTCAGCCCTGCATTAGGGTCAAGGAGCAACACTAGATTGCTAGCTGGGCCGAAGGATGCCGCTCCGCAAATACATGCGAAGGGAAGATACCTAGAAGACTTCAGTGGACCGAAGAGGAAAGAGCCTAGCTTGAGCATAAACAGACCGAGCCCCTGTGACAGAGCCAGATATGAAATTATGAAGGGGACGAGTGCGGTTACTCCTATCGCAACGGCAGATGAGACAAATGGATTCAATTCGACGATCTGAGAATTAGTTGACAGGACGATTAGCGTGAGATATACGTCAGCGGCGACAAGTGCGAGTGGAATCGTGAATATCCAGCCGTCCCGCCGATCAAACAAGCTCCGGAGTTCTTCGAAATCTACTTTGACTATCCATAGACCTGCGGTGGCGGATATTATGCCAATAACCGTGATCAACGACGCCCCTAGCGCATCCGCCTGAAAGAGTCCGGGACTCAACACCGTGAATGATGATATCAGCTGGCTAGAGAGAATCCAATAGAGCCCTGACCCTATCAGCAGAAGGCTTGCTCCGGGAGGACTTCGAGACTCTGTCATCTTCCCACCTCAAGCCGCCTTTTCTGTTACCCTTGCTTTCACTGTGACGGGGACGGCGATAGCCTTCGTCGCTCTTGCGTTGAGAAATCGCATTCCGATGGACGACAGAAATGAGCTGACGAGAGTTGTGAGCCCAGCAACGGGAAAGAGTATCTGCGAGGCTACTCCAAGCCCTGCACCCTCACTGGCGACAATGAAAGAGAACTCTCCCCTCGGCAGCATTGAGACTCCAACCTTGCTAGCCTGGCCTTTCGCTGCAGAGAGCTTTGCTCCAGTCCAGCATCCCCAGTATTTCCCAAGGATTGCGGTTCCGATGACCGCGAGGATCGGAAGAGTAAGAGTCAGGACCGCTCCCATGTTGATGAGTGTCCCCATTGAGACGAAGAAGAGGACGATGAAGAGATCCTTTACAGGTCCGACCTTGTCTAGCACAAATCTTGCCTGCTTACCCCTTATCATCAGACCCATCAGGAAAGCGCCTACCGCTGGGGAAAATCCGAGGAAGGATGAGACCAATGCAAAAACGAATCCGAAGGATAGGGCGAGAAGGAACGCAGTCTCCCTGTATTCCTGATCAATTTGAGATATTCGATCAATGATTCTCGGGGCTACCCGCCAACCGAATGCGAAGATGAGCGCTACCAAGAGAACCCCCTTACCGACCAAAAGGGCGAGGCCCGAGGATCCAACTTGATTGTTGGCAGCCGCGAGTCCTGGCAGCAGTAGGAGTATGAAGACCGTGGCGAAGTCTTCGATTACTGATGCCGTTATGACCATCTGTGATTCTTTGGCGTGGAAGCTCTTGGATTCGAGGAGTATTTTGCTCATTATTGCAGTGCTCGTCGTCGCGACAACTGCTCCGACAAAGACTGCTTCGATTGTGCTTAGACCAACTAGAAGTGCTACGCCGAAGACTGAGACGAAACTGATGGTGAGTTCGACAGCGGCCAGTATGAAGCTGTCTGGTCCGATCTTGCGAATCTCCAGCGGGTCAAGCTCTAGTCCGACAGTAAAGAGAAGGAGGACGATTCCTAGAGACGCTAGCAGATTTATCGTTCCAAGATCCTGTATCAGCCCAAGACCGAATGGTCCGATAATTATTCCCGCGATAAGCTGACCTAGAACTACGGGCTGTTTCAACTTCGAGAAGAGGAAGCTGAAACCGAATGCGGCCGAGATTGCTAGTCCGAGGTTGAGCAGTAGAGAGAATTCGGGAGTCGCGGCCAAAGAGCAAACCGTTTACCGAGACCGAGTTGACGTGGAATCTGCGCTTCTTCCAGTTTAACGAAGCGACCCCCGAGCACCAGTCCTACGGTTCTAATTGGTCGCAATTTCTTTCAGCCCAGTAGGAACGTTCCAGAGGTGACCTTGGCGACCTGAGATAGGTGGCAGAAAACCGGGTCGCGGAGATAGTGGGAATCTTCTTAGCGTTGCCGGGATTGAGGAAGCGTCTCTTGCCCTTTCTTCTGTTTGACAGATTATTATATATCTGGAAAAGGCTAACAGCACAAGCGTTCGCCAGGGATTTCCAGAGAATATAAGGCGCATAGAATCTTTTTCGCTAGAATAGTAGGCCACGATTATATTGACAGACATGGCCGAAACTAAGCTTAGGCTAAGTTTTCAGAGAGGATTAGCTCGGCAACTATACAAGAACAAGTCGGGCAAGGTGGGAAAACTACCGAGGGCTCTAGTGTTCCAGATTCGATTCTCCTCACTAGAACTATTCCATCTCTGAAAAACCGGGAAGATATCGGTGAAATAGCAAAGCGTCTCGCCCAGAGCATAGTGACTGGATACGTGGAACACGACAGGGGGCGTCTTGACAAGTCTGCTGAAGCGTTCTTTCAAGTGTTCTCGACCCTGTTTCCTGAGATTAGCCCAGTAAGGTCATGGCGAGCGGCAGAAGTCTACGTCCAGGTCTGTGTAAAACAGGACGAGATCGAGAATCATCCAGGTCACGACGCGACGCAGATTGCAAGTGATCCCCGCTGGGAAGACGTGAAAGCTCTATTAGCCGACTTTTCCAGAATACTCGACGTCCCAGACTCCTACGCACACAATACGATGAATTATTTCAGGTTCCATGGCGTCCGAGATAGTCGATACGTGAACTATCTTCTTGAATCCGACCGGGTTTTCAACGTCCGCGTCATAGGGAACGATTATTGGGCCAAGATTCTTGGCTCATTACTCCTAATTCTGACCGAATGCCATGATAAGCACGACCGGACCGGTCTCGAGGCTGGGATCGAATTTGCCACGAAATACTACGAGATTATTCTACGAGCGAAATACTTGCAGACTAACAAAGCACCTGAACTAGTCGCCTAACACGTTCGATATGTCCAGAAATTTTAGCCTGGGTTAGGTCTGTCCTTCCGCACAGGGCAGCTCAACTGGACTAGTTCATTGCCGCTAGTTTCTTCCTGATTTGTGGAACCCCCTTCCCCAACTCATCAATAATCTCCAGGTCGAACATGCCCTCAAAAGTCGACATTGTCTTCTGGTCGTGAGCTTTTGAGTTCATTGCGAATATCGCAGTGATCTTGTTGGAGATCATCAATTCTAGTGCCTGGCGAACTAGTGAGTATGTTCTCTCAGGCCCCAGTGTGAAGACGAAGTGAGTGATGCTGTCGAATACGATCGTGAAGGATGTTCCAGCGTACGCTTCGATGGTCTTATTCAACGCGTCAAGAATTAGCGACGTGTCATATGATGGTAGCAAGACAAGGTTCTCATTCTCCACCTTAGGATACGAGACCCTAGAAGTAAGTAGGAAGATTCTTGCTGCAGGCTGTCTCAGAGCTAATGAGTAGACGGGGCGCCCCTTTCTAGTGAATACCACTGTCCTTTCGAAGTGGGAGGCAGATTCGCCGAGCAGCGATTTGAAAATCCGGTCGTCGTCAGACTGAGGATCGAATTCGAGAAGTATCTTCCTTCCACTGATCTCGTCATGAGATAGTCCAACCGTACTTGAGAAGGTATCCGTCGACTCTGACAGGTCGAGAGTTCTGATCTTGCTCTCGAGCTGAGCGAGAGAGGCCTCTTCGCCCCGGAACACTGTCGAATCGAACGCCATAAGCACGTGCAAAGAATGGTCTGGGCTCGTCCACCTAGAATCCGTCAGATGTTGCACGAATTTTTGGAGGGGGCGAATTGCGAAATCATCGTAGTCGAGAATGACGCTGAGGCCTTCGTTGCCTAGTGTCTTTGCCTCCAGAAGTAGTTCTTTGACGAGTTCTAGGGGTGTTTCGTCAAGCAGTCCTTTCTTTGGATAGATACTTCCCATTGTTAGAAGTCGTAGTGAGCCTTTTAGAGTATATCTCGTAACGTCGATGCCTTGCCGAGAGAGGCCCTCCCTAATGGCCGCCTCATCGGCTTGGTGGAAGTAGATCACTCGATTTCGCTGACTCACTGCGTCCACAATGTATTTCGAGAATGAGCTGAACTTCTCGTCGCCGGTTGTATGAATGAGAATCATCTGGTCGTAACGAGAGGCGGTTGGTGAAGATTCAAGTGAAGGAACCACACCTAGGAACGCCTTTAGGAATGTAGGTTTTCGAAAGGCTCGAACTGCAACTACTATCAGAGCCACTGAAAGTAGATTTGCTGATCCTCGAACGCTGTAGCCCTGATATGATAAGGCCATGGAAATCAGTAGAGAGAAACTGATCACGCCGAAGGCTGACGCGATTATCATTAGGGCTTGCCGCACCTCCTTGTCTTTGAGTTGGGATCGAAGCCGGGAGAGTACTGCCAGGGGATAGCAGGTGAAAGCGGTAACGAGTACTCCCCCTATGCCTAGTAGTATTGGTCCTATGTTTGCAGATGGAAGCTTTTCGCCTTCAAGGACATAGGTTACTTGGTTCGAAGGATCGGTGAGAATTGCGGAGGGGATTGTCCAGGCCACAAGGATTCCAATAATCATCGGCACCAAATATATCGCGTAGATGAGGAATATCGGTCGAAACGGGCTAGAGAAGATTCTCTTCAGAGTCAGGGGTTCGGGATACAAGTATAGTCTCGTAGAAACGAATCCCCACAGCATTGCTATCGATGCTCCAGATGTCACAAAGGCGAGAGTCGCAAATCTCATCCATGATAGGTCCGGAGAAAAGATGAAGACTAGGTCTGACGCTGGAAACGATAGAAAGGCAAGATAAATGGCCACGAAATAGTTCTTGTAAGATTGAAAGTACGAGAGGGGGTCTCTTACGAGAGAGAGTATCATTATGGCGTCCGCTAGAATTGTTACGGCGTCAAGAGTAGCGTCTACGTATGGTGGCGTTTTCCCTGGCCTCTAGGTAAGACGTATCCCAGCGTCTACGGTAGCTGGCGTGATACCCTCCTTGCGGAGGCAACGCTATCGCAAACTGGTTTGAATGACGTTACTTGCGAAGCGAGTAGTAAGTGACAGTCTACGCTACGTCTGGAAGCCCGAGGGACTTTGAGGCGGTCTTGAGGTCTCTCATGCGGCTTCGAATAGTCACTTCAGAGACTCCGGCGGCTTTGGCTAGGTCGCGCTGCATTACCATGGAGCCTCGTATTCTTGCTGCGAGGTCCAACGCTGCAGCCGCCAACCCGTCGGGGTCTTTACCAACGTTCACCCGCAGCCTGATTGCTTCTCGCAGAATCTTCCCGGCAAGCATCTCTGTCTGAGAGTCGGCGCCGGCTCGAGAGGCGATCTTTGAGACCCGTTTGAGTGGATCTTCAATCGCCATGGTCACGTCCAAGGAACGTACCAAGGCTCTGTAGTAGTGAGCGAGTAGCTTGCGGCTCATGCCAGAGGCCTTTGCGATTTCGCTTAGGGACCGCGGGACATCGGTCAGTCTACAAGCGGCATAGGTTGATGCTGCGACCATTCCGTTTATCGGGCGTCCTCTGACTAAGCCCTTGTTCAAGGCTCGACGGTACATCAGGGCCGCTCGTTCAGTCACTACCTCGGGTAGGTTTAGGCGACCGGACAGTCCTCTTAGCTGGCTCATGGCGCGAGATAGGTTTCTCGCCATAGACGACCCGGCGGAGGCGCGAAGCTGAGTCCGTCTGAGCCGCCAGAGCTGGAGTCTCTCGTCGGCGTTGAGGTTCCGGTTTGACGCTTGGGCTCGTGAGATTATCGTAGATAGGTTCTTGTCGAATGCGGAGAATCTTCCAGGAGGCCCTGACTGGCTTTCTAACAGTCCTTCCTCGGTGCGCCTTGGGACTGGAGCCGCATAATTCTCTGATGGGTCTGACAGTACGAAGCCACAGTTGGTGCAGATGACCTCGCCAGTCTCTGCATCTCTTACAAGACTTGGGCTTCCACAGTTGGGGCAGACGTAGTGTCCTACCTCGTCTCGGGGTCTGGTCTTCCGGCTGCTCATCATTCGTCCCTGGACAGGGTAAGTCTGCTGCGTGGTCTGGGCTGACCCGATTTGGTCCTTTTCCGGAGTAACAGTGGAAGTGCCTGCCATCTCTGACAATCTATATGGCGTAGGGCCCAAATGAAGCTTGTTACTATCCTGATAATCTGGTCAGCATTGAAGCCCGAATATGTCCCCGGCAGGTGCAATATTGGCAGGCGTGGGAGGGCCATACGACTGACCACAGGTGTTGTGCTTATTGCAGTATCGATAATCCTCGGCATACTGGTACTAAACCCGGTAAGTCGCTGGCTCAGCCTGGTCTTGGTCTTACCAGCCTATGTCGGACTGTTGGCTTGTCTGGAGGGCTCGATGTCGTTCTGCGTCCTTCATGCAGCCAGAGGAACGTATGACCTGAATGAGCCTCGGGGGTTCGCCTCGAAGAAGTCGGGCACTTTACAGAATGTTGGGTCTGAAGACTGGAAGAGGCTTGACCGTAGAAAGGCGTTGAAGATGCATGTCGAGTCTCTGACTGGCGCTGTCTTGTTGGCCATACTACTCGCCCTGGCCTAGGTGGCCGCCGACTGTCGGAGCTCTTCTCCGGGAAGGATCGGCAGAGAACGTCTCAAGGCCAAGGCTAAGCTTCTTGTCCAAAACTAACTCACAGACGAGCGTCCCAATCAGCGGCGCAAATTTGAATCCATGTCCCGAGAAACCGTACCCGTAGACAACTTCCGGATGGTCTGGGTCCCTGTCGAGGACAAAGTCAGAGTTTTCGGTCATATCATAGAAACAGACCCTGCTACGGACGACCTCGCCATCCGATAGCTCCGGGACGAACTTGCGACATACTTCTCTGCACGCAGCGATTTGCTCGTTGTCCACAGACCGGTTCGCCATCTCTGGATCAACAGGCTCGTTCAATTCTTTGGGTGAGACTTTGACCCCCTCAATTCCGGCTGCTGGTAGACCATAGTGTCTGTCCGTGAAGAATACGGGACAGTGTTTCGGACGAAAGTGGGCTAGACCATCACGGGGCCTGAAGTAGATGAGTTGCTGACGAGTCGGGATCATTGAGGCTAGCTTTGGATTCAGCAGACTGTTTGACCAGGGCCCAATCGTCATGACTAGCTTGTGAAATCGTACAATCTCGCCATCGGTCGTTTCTAGAGAGGGGGCATTTCCGAAGATGAGCCTCCGGGCCGCTCCTTTGCGAACCTTGACTCCACCCAGTTCAATCAAGGAGCTTAGAACGGACAGCGCCCTGGAAGCGAGAAGGACACCTCCGTGAGGATCGAAGAAGCCCTTCTCTGCTCTAAACTGCGGAAATCGCTTCTTGAGCTCTTCTGCCTCGAGTTGTTCAGCTCCAAGTTTCATCCGTGATAAGGTACGGTAGCTGGATTCGTTGAATCCATTCGCATTCCGATCCTCCCCTTGAAGCATCAGAAGACCTGTGGGTAGGAGAATTTCTTCCTCCGAATGCTTTTCCAAGTCCTTCCAGAGCTTCAGACTCTCTACTGCCATTCTCGTGTACAGTTCATCATTGCCGTAAGAATAGCGAAAGACTCTGTTGACATCATTCGAGCTGCAAAAGTCGTTACCCACGCCATAACGATCGAGAAGTAAAACCTTGGAAGCACTAGCCCTGCTTATCGAGTAAGCGGTTGCGAGTCCCATAATGCCACCGCCTAGGATGCATATGTCAGTCTCGGTGGCCACAAGAATCCCTGAGAGGTTACAGTCTTTTTCGCAGCCTAATGGATAGGGCGAGGGAGGGTCAGCGTTCGGCTATTATTTCGTGGATTTCGAGTTTGCTGGGTCCGGAGAAAGACTGTTTCGGCGGAGCGTTCGCATGAGACTCCATGAACGCGTCACTCTTAGTCCAATCCTCAAATTCTTTCATTGTCTTCCAGTGGGTAACTACCACATAGTGGTCGGCCTTCACTGGCTTCAGAACTTCGGTGCGAATGAAGCCTGGATGATTTGCAATTGTCCACTTTCTATTTTTCCATCGTCGTTCAAATTCTTCTTCCGCTCCTTTTGCTACAGGAATCCTGTTGGAAACTACGACGACCATGCCGAATAGTAAGAGTTGACACTATTTCATTGTATCTTGGTGCTCTGGGCTATTACAGCTGGTTTGGCTTGGTGAGCAGCCCGTCTCCGATAGGCAAAGCCTAGGGTTGCAAATCCCAGGGCGATGACTATTGGCAATCCAACGAAGAACAGCATGACTATCGATATCGCGAGGGAGATCCATGGAAATAGCCTTCTACCACCTTTGACCTTGAGGAGTTTGATTCCAGAACTCGATCCGATAATGTAGACGATGATGGCGGCACCGCTGGGAATTAGTAGTTCAGTTTCCAAAGGAACGTTGAACGCGTAGAATATTGTCAGTGTGAGCCATGAGAGTCCGAGGAGTAGCATTAGCGATCTATCTGGGACCTGGGTCTTGGCGTTGACACGGTCAAGCAGCCGAGGCAGTCCCCCGTCTTTGGCCGTTGCGTAGATGACGCGGGAGATGCCAGTGGTGTACGCGTTCATTGTTCCGAATATGATGATGACAGCGAGGACCGCCGTTCCCACCGCGCCGTAGATTCCTAGAGCGTTGGAGAGCATTACTGCAAATGGGGCAACGCTTCCTCCAGCAGCGTAAGCCCCTGTTCCGATAGTCGCGACAGCTACGGAGATGTAGAGTGCTCCGATAACTATCACGCTAAATAGAATGCTTCGGTGAAAATCCTTCTCCGGGTTTTTGAACTCCTCAGCAACATTCGACACGTTCTCATATCCCAGGTATGACCAGAAGATCAGCGCTGCACTAACTCCAATCGGGATGAAGCCATTTGGAAAGAATGGAGTGAAATTGGCAAGATTGACTGACGGCGCAGATGCAACGACTGCCGTGATCAACAGTCCAACGATGGCAATTATGACTCCGAGCTGTATTCTGCTACTGACGACTATTCCTCGATAGTTGACCAAGAATGCTCCGAGTGTTAGAACTGCCGCGATGAGGAAGATTTCGGTTCGATTCAGTGGAAACGCAGATGCCAAGTATGAAGCCGCGATCACCGTAACAGCTGGCGCTCCCGTGACGTACCATAGAATGAACAGCCAGCCCACAGCATTCGCAGCGTGTGGACCGAGACTCTCACGGGCAAAAGAGTAGACTCCTCCCGATTCTGGTTTGCGTGCAGAAAGGCTTGCGAAAGTGTAGGCGAGGGGATAGCTGATTAGCGACAAAGTAACCCAGGCGACCAGCGACGCGGGTCCGGCTATCTGGGCAGCGAGTCCAGGGAGAACTAGAACTCCTGACCCCAGAACCGAACTCATGTAGAGTGCAACCGCATAGCGCATCGTCATCGCTTTCCGAAGAGCAGGGCTAGGCACGGACATGTCTGGGGGAGACGGTTCGAGGGACTAGCTCATGATAAGCCCTATTCGTTACATTACTAGAAACAGAGTGACTTATGGGGTCGCGGTACTAGTGTTTGCGAGTGGCCAGCGCGACTCCTGTGAACATCATGATTCCGCCTAGGACCGTTAGGATTGTCACGCTTTCTCCGAGTAATAGTATTCCTCCGATCAGACTCACTAACGGGACAATGTAGAGTTGGATTGAGAGCCTTGACACTGATCGGTTCCCAATGAGCAGGTAGAGGATCACGTTTGCAAGTACAGTGCTTAGAAGGGCCAGGTATAGGACCGATAACCAGGTAATCGTGGAGAGTTGTTGGATCTGATTGATGAAGTTCAGGCTGATCAATGGTAGAGTGAATGCTGTGCCGATCAGTGCGACCCATATTGCGGTGGGGAGCGCTCCGTACTCCTTCACTAGAGGCTTTGAGCCGACTGCGAATACTGAGTACATGAAGGCTGAGAAGGCAACGGCAAGTGGACCTGTTACTTCCTGAAAGTTCAGTCCCGCGCTCAAAGACAGGATTACTGCTCCTGTCATAGCCGCTGCGAGTGCGAGACCTAGTCTCTTTCCGATCTTCTCCTTAAGGAACAGCGCAGAGAGCACTACGACGAAGATGGGTCCGAGTGAGATGAGTAGACCTGCTAGCCCAGCCGACACGATGGTCTCCGCATAGTTTAGTGACAGATGATATCCGGCAACGCTTGCAAGCGACACTACGAGGATTCTAGGAACATCGTGTTTCTTGACTGGTTGCTTCGGTCTTCCAAAGAAAGGTGCGAGAGCCAGAAAGCCGGCGGAAGCGATGAGCCAGCGTAGTATTGTCAGGTTGATCGGGCTTAGCTGAAAATCCGCCGTCCTTATCGCGACGAAAGCCAACCCCCAGATGATTCCTAAGATGACCACTAGAGTGTTGGTGAAGACTCGGCTCTCTCTGAGTGACTTCGCTTCCGTTTTCGTTTCGAGCCCAGTCTCCAAGGTCGTTAGTGAGAATTTTCTCTGCCTATTTACTAGTTAGTCCGACTGAGCCTTGTTCTCTAGCGATAGCAGGGTCTTCTTTCTCTTCACTCCCCACGCATATCCCCGAAGGCTTCCATCCTTGCCAATCACCCTGTGGCAAGGGATTATGATCGCAACAGGGTTGGTCGCGCAGGCCCTAGCTACTGCTCTCGTCGCCTGCGGTTTCCCTAGGGACTCGGCTATGTTGCTGTAGCTGGCGGTCTGACCGTGGGGAATTGACTGTATCTTTTTCCATACTATCCACTGAAACGCGGTAGCCTGTAAATCCAGTGGCAGGTCCTGTGGAAATTCATGGCCATCGAAATATGATTGGAGCGCTCCTGCCCAACCTTTCATGCCTTCATCGTCTCGACGTAGATCAGCAGCATAGTAGTCCTCTCTGAGCGCTGCCTCGACCGCGTCATCAGACGCTCCCATGCAAACCGCGCAGGCACCTCGTTTCGTGGCGGCTAGTAGGACCCGTCCAATCTGGGAATCGACAATTGTGTAGCGAATGCTCAACCCTTGTCCTCCCCGGCGGAACAACCCCGGACTGACCCCGAGCTGCGTACTCTTCTCGTAGAGCCTACCCTTGGAGGTAAAACCCGCATCGTACAGAGAATTCGTTACAGTCTCACCATTCGTCAGTGAATGCTTCACCTTCTCGAGACGACGTGCTTCCACGTACTGACGAGGAGAAATTCCTAGGACCTTCTTGAAAGTCCGCTGGAAGTGAAAGGGACTTAGGCCTACTTGACGGCTGAGATTCTCTAGCGTGAGTCTTTCATCGAGATTCGCTTCAATGTATCTGCAGGTCCTCTGGACTAGCTCAGCCTTGTTGGAGGGGTCTAATTTTCGGGGACGGCAGCGCTTACAGGCTCGAAAGCCAGAATTTTCAGCCTCGTCAGGTTGAGAGAAGAACACAACCTGCTCCACATTCGCGTGTCTAGCGGGACAAGAAGGCTTGCAATAGATCCCGGTCGACCGGACCCCAAAAACGAAAAGTCCATCCTTTGTATTGTCTCTCTGAACCACAGCTCTCCATTTTTCTGTGTCGCTCGTAAAGGCTCGCTGGTTTCTCTGTATCTGTTGCAGGTCAGCGTTGTTTCGTGGAGCCGTGAGCATGGGGAGGATATTCGGCTGAATTGAATAAGTAGTTTGACTCCAAATCTTGCTCTCAAACTACGAGATAAGGAATGGACCGAAAGTATCCTTAGAGGAAACTGTAGTATTCTAATCATGCGAATTTAAGGCGATTGGAATTTTTTTCGAGCAGAACAGTAGGCGGCGCTTTTCTATCATGAACCTCGATCACGTACTCTCAAGAGAATGTCTCAGAGTCATGCCGATTCATCTAGAAAACTACTCTTTGGAGGGATACTCCTCTTCGCGATTGTCGGCTTTGCCGGGATTTCCACAATGGTTGTCAAGGTTTCACTCTCGGCGGTAGTTTTGGTCCTTGTCGCTTCCGCGGAAGCTGGGTTGATAATTCTCGGACTCATAATGGTCCAGAATCGACAAGATGGGTCCGTAGGGAACCAAGAGAACGTCTAGTCTAAACGTGATATGTTCTGAAAAATTCATGAGGGGTAAGACTTAACCCTCCGTTCCGACGAATTGTAGATCCGGCGTATGAAGTATACCTGTCCCTATTGTGATTCAGCTTTCCTGCAGTTCATAGAGTCAGAGGAGCAGTTGAGGGATCATATCTTGAAAGCGCATGGTCGAGAGCTGAGTTTCGCAGGTAAGTCGTTGGGAGAAATGCCTGTTCGGAGCGAAGAGGACAGGGAAAGATAGCTTACCAGACTAGCTCTCTCCGAGAATATTCTTTTCAAATGCCTGTCGACCTGTTAGGGCATGGAGTTTGCCAGAGTGGTTCGGAAGAGGCGGATGATACGTGCTTTCAAACCCATTCCTGTCCCAGAAGACAAGATTCGTCGAATCCTCGATTTGGCTCAGCACTATCCGAGCGCTGGTTTCAGCCAGGGAATTGCGTTCATTCTTGTCACGGAGCCTGAAAGGATCCATAGACTTCGAGAAATGAACCGTCTACGGGGTGACGCACCTGTCCTCGTTGTTCCCTGTGTTAGCGAGAAGCTCTATCATGATAGATATCATGAGCCTGACAAGATAAGGCAGGACGGAACTGAGATCGACTGGCCGGTCCCATACTGGTATTTCGACGCGGGATGCGCGTCATTGCTTGTGTTGCTTGCGGCTGTCGACGAAGAATTGTCAGCGTACCTTGCCGGCGCTTTTCGGCCCGATCTTCTGAGAAAAGAGCTAGGAATCCCAGATCATTTCGTCCCGGTTGGCGTAATCTCAATTGGATATCCTGATCTTAAGAGACATGTTCCGTCTCCCTCACTCGATCGTGGAAGACGCCCCATCGGCGAGGTTGTCCACTCTCAACATTGGTGACCATAAAGACCGGGAAGCCTTAATTCGACCAATGAGAAATTGACAGCTCGGTCGTCATAGATGCAAGAAGCGCTCGTAAAAGCACGAGACCAAGTCATCCTCAACCCTGATGATCTTCCCGGTTCATGGTACAACGTTTTGGCAGATCTGCCGGGCGAGTTTCCGAAACCAAAAGATCCGGAAGAAGGCCCATCAAGGCTAGAGTTTCTTTCGAAAGTTCTCCTGAAGCACTGTCTTCAGCAGGAGATCTCAACGGAGAGATGGATTCCAATCCCTAGTCCTGTTCAAGATCTTTATCGTCAGGCTGGAAGGCCTCGACCTCTGTACCGCGCGCGACGCTTGGAACGTTTCCTGGGGACCCCTGCGAGGCTCTACTACAAGCGAGAGGATCTTTCGCCAACTGGGTCCCACAAGGTCAACACTGCGCTTGCCCAGGCATACTACGCGGCTGAGGAAGGCTGCTCTGGTGTGTCTACTGAGACTGGAGCTGGTCAATGGGGGACTGCGCTTGCTTACGCTGCCAGTCTGCAAAATCTGAAGTGCGTCATTTTCTGGGTTCGGTCAGTCTACGACTGGAAGCCGGATCGCAGGGCATTGATGCAATTATACGGCGGCAAGGTCTACCCGTCTCCGAGCCATGAGACATCCGTCGGGCGGGAACTTCTAGAGACGAATCCTGACAACGTCGGTAGCCTTGGAATCGCTGTCTCGGAGGGATTGGAGTATGCTGAGAAGAACCCTGGTTATGCTTACTGTCTAGGCAGCGTCCTGAATCATGTTCTGATTCATCAATCGATCATCGGGTTGGAGACGATGAAACAGTTCGACCTGATCGACGAGAAGCCTGACGTGATGATTGGTTGTCTAGGCGGCGGAAGCAACTTTGGAGGCTTCATTCTACCTTTCGCGGGAGAAGTGGTCAAGGGAAAGAGAGAGTGCAGGTTCCTCGCAGCCCAGTCAGCATCTGCGCCCAACCTCTCCAAGGGAGAGTACAGGTATGATTTTGGAGACCACGCAGAGAAGACGCCTCTGTTGAAGATGTACACTCTCGGTCATCAAACCGACATGTCCCCAATCAAGGCAGACGGCCTACGATATCATGCGGCAGCGCCCTTCATCAGCTATCTCAAACATCTCGGGCACATCGAATCAATAGCCTATCCTTCGGATGAGCAGTCGGTATTCGAAGCCGCCAGGACCTTCGTGCAGGTCGAGG
>Ga0210409_10003273_pt1 | contig 18349 bp, 11 predicted proteins | sample IncBWH17MmetaG_FD_161649 | JGI IMG/M metagenome (GOLD analysis project Ga0210409, IMG submission 161649) | Forest soil microbial communities from Barre Woods Harvard Forest LTER site, Petersham, Massachusetts, United States - Inc-BW-H-17-M | ecosystem: Environmental > Terrestrial > Soil >... | reverse complement strand
ATAATTCGCTGGCAACAGATCCCCATTCGGATCTTGTACTCCATTACTACCGCCGAAAACTGTGGCGGTGTAGGTGGTGGAGAAAGCCAATGGTGCTGTGGGGACGAGGGTCGCTGTCAGCGTCGCACTGTTGTAGCTCACCGTGGCGGCCACCGTACCGCCAGCGCTACTCAACTGGAAGGTGCTGGCGCTAATCGTTGAAGCGTTCATCGACTCATTGAAGGTCGCGGTGACGCTGGTTCCCGTCGAGACAATTGTCGCGCCGTTGGCTGGGGACACCGTGGTAACCGCGGGAGTAACTGAAGTAACGAAGACCACGTCCACCCAGTAATTGGTTGCGTTAAAGCTGGATGTGGGGAAGGCGCTCGTCGAGCCGTAATTATAAACACCGTCGGGGCTCACACTGTTGGCAACGGCATGGAGGGGTGGGTTGTCGACACCCGTCGTGCTAAAGAATCTGGCGTCGAAGGAATAGTGACCCGCCGGAGCATAGTAGGAAGCTACATAAGTCGTGTTGGCGGTAACTGTAACCGGGCTGCTGAAGATCACCTGCTGCCACCCGGAAGTGCTCTCACCCGTGAAGACTGCGCTCGCCAGCAGGGTGCCCCCGGTGGTCCACAGATTACCCACGTGCGTTCCAGTGTTTGCCGTGCTCTTGTAGAAGCGTATGCCCGTGATAAAGCCAGCCTTGTCCGAAGCGAACTTCACACCCAATTCGAGTGCAGACCCGTCGCCGCTATCCGCAGTTCCGGGCGTGGTGGTAGGGCTCCAGATGGTGCAGGGACATGAACCGGGAGGAGGCACAGTGGTGAACGTCCAGGCGTAATTCGCTGGCAAAAAATTCCCATTCGGATCTTGTACTCCATCACTTTGGCCGGCAACTGCGGCGGTGTAGGTGGTGGAGAAAGCCAACGGTGCTGTGGGGACGAGGGTCGCTATCAGCGTCGCACTGTTGTAGCTCACCGTGGCGGCCACCTTACCGCTGGCGCTACTCAACTGGAAGGTGCTGGCGCTAATCGTTGAAGCGTTCATCGACTCGTTGAAGGTGGCGGTGACACTGGTCCCCGTCGAGACAATTGTCGCGCCGTTGGCTGGGGACACCGTGGTAACCGCGGGAGTAACTTTTGTAATGAAGACGACGTCCACCCAGTAATTGGTCGCGTTGAAGCTGGATGTGGGGAAGGCGCTCGTCGAGCCGTAATTATAAACACCGTCGGGGCTCACACTGTTGGCAAGGGCATGGAGGGGTGGGTTATCGACACCCGTCGTGGCAAAGAATCCGGCGTCGAAGGAATAGTGACCCGCCGGAGCAAAGTAGGAAGCTACATAAGTCGTGTTGGCGGTAACTGCAACCGGGCTGCTGAAGATCACCTGCTGCCACCCGGAGGCGCTCTCACCCGTGAAGACTGCGCTCGCCAGCAGGGTGCCCCCGGTGGTCCACAGATTACCCACGTGGGTTCCAGTGTTCGCGGCGCTTTTGTAGAAGCGTATGCCCGTAATAAAGCCAGTCTGGCCCGCGGTGAACTTGACGCCCAGTTCGAGTGCAGACCCGTCGCCGCTATCCGCAGTTCCGGGCGTGGTGGCAGGGCTCCAGATGGTGCAGGGACATGAACCGGGAGGAGGCGCAGTGGTGAACGTCCAGGCGTAATTCGCTGGCAGCGGGCTGCCGTCGGGGCGCTGGACTCCACTAGCACCACCAACAATCGTAGCGGTGTAAGTGGTGGAGTAAGCCAATGGTGCCGTGGGGACGAATGTCGCTGTCAGCGTCGTGTTGTTGTAGCTTACCGAAGCGGGCACGATTTGGCTTCCTTCGCCCGCTGGCGAAGCCAACTGGAAGGTGATGGTGTTAATTGTTGAAGCGTTCATCGACTCATTGAATGTGGCCGTGACGCTGGTCCCTGTCGAGACAATTGTGGCGCCGTTGGCTGGGGACACCGTGGCCACTGCGGGAGTAACTGAAGAAACGAAGGCGACATCCACCCAGTAATTGGTTGCATCGAAGCTGGATGTGGGGAAGGCGCTCGCCGAGCTGTAAGCATAAACCCCGTTGGGGCTCACGCTGTTGGCGAGAAAAGTAAGAGGTAGGCTAGTGATGCCTGCCGCGCGAAAGAATGCCGGGGTGTCGGAATAGTGTCCATTCGGAGCAAAGTAGGAAGCTACATAAATCGTGTTGGCGGTAATTGCAACCGGGCTGCTGAAATTCACCTGCTGCCACCCGGAGGCGCTCTCACCCGTGAAGACTGCGCTCGCCAGAAGGGTGCCACTGCTCGTCCACAGGTTTCCTACGTGCGCGCCAGTATTGGCAGCGCTCTTGTAAAAGCGAATCCCCGTAATGAAGCCATTTTGGCTCGAGGTGAACTTCACACCCAGTTCGGATGCATTTCCGTCGCCGCTGTCCACCGTTCCAGGTGTCGTCGTAGAACCCCACATGTCGGTCTGACCGTGTACCATCACGCTGACGCCCGCCCCAGGGGTTTCAAGGTTCCCGCTATCATCGACGGCACGGCTCTCGATAGTGGCCGTTCCAGAGCTATTGGGTCCCCAAACGAAGCTCCAGTTCTCGCGTCCAGTGGCGGGGTGCCATGTGTTTCCGCCGTCGAACGAAACTTCTACGCCAGCAACGACACCGCCCCCCGAATCCACCGCGGTGCCGGTAATCGTCACTGGGGTTCCGGCTTGCACGGTGGAACCAGACGTGGGCGAAGTGATGGTCGAAGTCGGAGGAGTCTTATCGGTTGAAGCACTGGCAAAAAGCAGGCCGGCCTGCAGTGTCGCTGGCTGAGCGCCCATGTCAGCAAACAGGTTAACAGTAGCCTGCTGCATATTAATATCAGTCGGCACCTGAGCGAGAAGCGGGTCGTCGTGAGTGCTGTCAAGCCCAAAAGACCACTGAATAGTCCCAGCGCCGAACACCAGAGCTCCACTTGGCGCGCGGTACTCCGTCATGTGATGTGTGGCCGTGCCCGCTCCGTACGTTGCGCCTTCGTCGAGGAGCAAATCGTTGGTCAGGAGATAGGTCGCCGTCGACAAGTCAAACAGGCCGGCGGGGCGAAAGCCGTTATCGAGATCCTCGTCCCACTCGTAACCCAGTGTTCCGGCAGCTAGAGTTGCGGTCTGCCCAGGCGCAAGGCTAGCGATACTAGTGTTACGCCAGAAGCGCATTTGACCATCCGCCTGTGGAACCTGGATGGATAGATTCGCGTTGTCAGAACCAGGACCGTTGACCATGAAGATCGTACCGTTCAGCGCATTCTCGGGACGCCCTCCATCTGCTGGGGGACTGAAGTCGCGGTCGCGCCAAGTGCCTGTCCAGGTGGGCGGATCCGCGGGATCGATGACAGCATTGGCAAGAGTTTCCTTGTAGCAGACCAACGTGCGGTAGGGTGTGCTTGAGCCATCGATGCTGTTCTCCCATCGCGTCTTCCAGAAACCCTCATTGCCGCTGAAGAATGCGAGGTTAACTCCCGCGGCCAGCGCGGCTTGCACGTTGGCGCGCTTGGGCCCGGACCAGTACTCGTCATGGCCGACGGAAAGATAGATCTTGTGGTTGGTGATCAGATTCCCGCTGCGTGCAGCGTCTACGCTTGTAAAGTAAGTGACGTCGTAACCGTTCGCCTCGAGCCAGCGCACCATCGCATACTCGGGACCGAACGCGAAGGATGCGGACTCGTCTCCGAAATCCCGAGTGTGAAACGGGCGGTTGTAGCTCACTTTGAAGGCGCGGTTAGTGAGATCAAACACTCGAGTCGGACCGTAAAGGCTGTAGCCGAGGGTCGTGGGGTCCGACGTGGCATCCGAGGACGGCTGCCACTCGTTGTAGGCTTGCCACGTCTCGTCTGAAGTCTGGAAGAGTAGGTTCGACGTGCTGGCGTCGTTGCGGACGATGAAAAAGATGAGGTTTTCTCCCTGGGTATCGGTTCGAGTCAGAAGGACGAAATAAATCCCCGAGGTAGCGTTGGCTGGCACCTGCCATGACGCGCTCACTGCCCAGTTACCACAATCGATGAGGTTGGTGATTGGATCTAAGGTGCAGGCCGGCTGCGTCTGGGGCAACTGCACCGAAGGCGTGATACTAGTTACCTGGCGCGCACCCATTCCACCGTAGTAGCCCATGCGGTAAATGTCCATGGTGTATGCGTTGGCATTGGTGTTGACCTTGAAATTAATGGTCTGCCCCACATTCACGCTGATGTCGGCGGCGAAGCCGACGATGCTGGGATCATCGCCATTGATACCGGGATCCCACACGCTGGAGGGGGTGCCGGTCAGACAGTTCTCGGCCACAATCGCGTTCGCTGGGCTCGTGCAGTTGCTCTGACCAAAAGCAGCTCCACTCGGAACCGCGATACACAGGGCTATAGAGGCCGCCCTCAGGAGGAAAGTCAAGAGCCACCGCCGACGCGTCGAATTGACAGGCTTATGCCGCCTTGGATCCATTTGGTCAATCATGGTATCCTGCCTTCCTTCGGCTCCCCCGGGTGTTGGACTAGCGATTGCGGTGCGTGCAAACCTAACTGGTCTGTATTACTTGTTAGTAGTTGATTCGTTGGCTCTTAAAACTACCTCGGTTCCGACGCGACACGCCACCACACACCCTTTGCTGCGGATGACGCTCAGATGCTCGGCGCATTGGATTTCGTGCCCTCCGGTAAAGTGGAACACGACAGGATGCGCCGCGTCCCGGCTCCGTATGTAGCGCCTTAGTCGAGGAGATAGACCAACCCCAGCCTGCCCCACGGTAGAGGAGCACTTGAGTTACCGATTGTGCGTCAACTCATGGCCGCTGTGGAGTTTAGCTTCGAGGCGTAAACCAGTTGTTTGCAACGAGTTAAAGAGTCCTTACTGTCAGGAAGCGCAGCGCCCTGAAGTCTTCACAGAGGGAGCTTAACTGCGTTGGGCGATGTAAATTCCATTAGTGTGAAAGAAGTTGCCATAGTCACATCAGATCTTTTTGTAACCTTGTGGATTTGTTCGATGCCATTCCCAAGCGCTGCGCACGATGCCTTCGATAGTTGGATAGGTGGGCTGCCACTGGAGATCGCGACGAATTTTATCTGAGCTAGCTACAAGGATGGGCGGATCGCCTTGGCGCCGAGGACATTCTGTCTCCGGGATCGGGTGCCCTGTGATTTCCCGGGCGGCAGCGATCACTTCTCTAACGCTGAAGCCCTTGCCATTACCTATATTGAAGATTAGTTTGCTATGGGAATCAAGAGCACCAAGCACGAGGAGATGGGCTATAGCGAGATCGTAGATGTGGATGTAATCGCGAATGCAGGTGCCATCGTGGGTGGGATAGTCCGTGCCGAAGATGGAGATGGCCTGTCGCTGCCCCAAGGCCACATGAAGAACCAAAGGGATAAGATGGGATTCTGGGTCATGATGCTCGCCGTGGCAACCCCATGCCCCGGCGGCATTAAAGTAGCGAAGCACTGCATATCGAAAACCGTGGATTTTCTGGTACCAGGCAAGGACGCGTTCGATCTGAAGCTTTGATTCACCATACGGATTCAGAGGATTTTTTGGCACGGACTCGTCGATACTGGGAATCTGGGGATCCCCAAAAACAGCGCACGTTGAGGAGAGAACGAATCGCGAGACCTTATGTTCAAGGCAGGCCTCGAGCAGATTGCACGTATTCAAGGTGTTGTTGCGAAAGTAGAGTTCGGGAAAGGACATGGACTCACCAACTTCAGCAAACGCAGCGAAGTGCATGACAGCGTCAAAACTGTCTTCTTGAAAAGAGTGGCGAATAAGTTCAGTATCGGCCAGGTCACCTTCAATAAAGCGAGCCGTCGCGGGAACGGAGTCTCGATGACCTCGGGAGAGGTTGTCAAGAATGGTGACGGCATGACCTTCCTGCAGCAAGAGTCGGGCGGTGGCACTGCCTATGTACCCCGCACCACCAGTAACCAAGACATTCATACCCATCGGGAGTTATTTCTCCTTTGTCGAAAGCTCGCGTGGTGGCAATGAACTGCCCCCGGATCCGCAGGATGGATCATACGGCATGCGAAGTTGCGTGAGATTCCATGAGGATCATTCCACTGTGATCTTCCGAGGAGATGCTCACGCAAGCTCATATTCCAGCCGGCCGCCATTCAGGACAGCGTATGCCAGTCGTGCCCTTTCCTTTCCCAGTCCCACGATTTCCCATTTGTCCCCTCGAGGCACTAGCCTCAGCTTACTTCTTTCTCTCCACCAGCGGTCGACATCTCCTGGAAGAGCAGCCCATATCTTTTCGCATGCAATCATTTGTCGTAGATAATCGATCAGGGACTCATAAACCCTGCGTGCGCGCCGTTCAATCAGATAGTCCGGGTGGGCAAGAAAGCTCATCAGTCCGTTTCTTTCGCTGATTAGAGCCAGTTGTCGCTTCCAAAGATTGGTCGAATAATCATTTAAGATGTGAAAGAGCGAATAATCTTCTACGGCCGTGAGAGGAAGCTCGACGATTTTCCCTATGAAATACGGCATAACCGTGCAACAGCCGCCGCGCATTGGTTCCAGATGGGCGACGTTCGGAACGGACATGTCATAGGAAAACTCGAAGGCGTCGTACCACTCCTGCTTGCGATACATCGCTCCAGCGCGAAAACCTCGCGCGTTGTATCGGTGCACGTAGTCGTTGATTCCTGCCGCGCGGCGCACAAATTCCGCCCACTCCCGGTAGAGATGGCCGTCGTGATTCAAGTCATGGACGTTGAATTCAAATCCGCGGCTTCGGATATCACGGACATACTTATCCGAAACCTCGTAGCGCTTTTCGGGGATGACTTGAAACGACGCCTTGATTCCGTACGAATCGTCCAGGTCCATCAACTTGGAGGTGAAGTCGCGGCCTGCAGAAGTTTCTACGTCATGCGTCATGATTAGGCAACTGGGCGCGCCCTCTGGCCAAAACCAGATGAACGGCAACTTCTTCGTGCCACTCGTTTCCATCAAAAGCCGCAAGAACTCCTCGTGAAGCGTGTCTGCTGAGAAGTCGACGGGCCAAGTCGGGAAAGGCAGACTTTTCCAGTCGCGAAAGTAAGCTCTTTGTAAGCGGCGGCGGACCGAAACCGGCAAACACTCTCTAATGAGGTAGTAAAGCTGACGGACCGGTTCCATCGAGGCGAACATTTCCATTCCCCGCCTCTGTTTTTGGCGATAACGTTCCAGGCGAAGATTGTCGACCACCTCAGCGAGATTAAAAGGAAGCTGAATGGTTGTGCCGTCTCGGCGAATATTTTCCGAAGCATCAAATTGGCTGGCGCCTGCTACATCTGCCGCAGCGCCGGACTGGCATCGCCCGTAACAAATATTTCTTGCGCCAAAATGAAAGAAGCCGACCTCTCCGGACGTAGAATCAACAGTCGAGGATACTCCGCCGAGAGAGTCTCCGGGAATACGGTAGTAGTCCACGAGGGTTTGAATCACGGTGTGGTTTGGCACTCTTCATTCAACTGCGGAGAGCTTACTAGAAACAAAGAACCCGCTTCGACTAGTTGCGATACTTCTCAGTCACGTCGTTCCCAGTTCGCAAGCCACAAACAAGTCTATCAGCCTGTCTGGAGGTTTTTTCTTCTCAGTCGTGGGGGACCCTCGACGCTGTTTGCCAGCTGTAAGGCTCGCTTCCTACCCGATATGGCGATAAAGCAATCTCCCCGTCATTGTCCGTAATCTGTTCGGCACACATGAAAAAATGCGTTGCGCCATCTTCAATTTCCAGCCATCGGGTGAATCAAGAGAAGAAGCGCTAGGAAATGTCCAATAAACCAATCGTTTGGGTTGGGGGACCCAGTGGTTCTTGAACGCAAGAAGTCCCGCGTTGCCCTGCTGCGTACGTCCCATGTCAAATTCGTTTGCTCCATTCGATTTCCCGGCTGCGATGGCTCTCCATAAAAGCCATGGTGTTGCTCCAAATTTGTTGAACCGCGCATCGGAACAACCATATTTAAAGTAAACCACGTCCCTGAATTGCAGAGTGAGAATGGCAGCGATTGGAGTTTTATCTATATATGCGAGACGGATCTCTAGCGCTTTGTCAAGGCAGTGAATTAGGTTCCGAAACCAGGCGTATGGGGTAGGAGGCACGCGGTGCCGGCCCCGCGTAATCACAAACAGAGCGTAGAACTCTTTGAGCAGGTCATCGGACCTGCCGCATTTCTCAACTAGGCCAGCCCGCTGAGCTCGCTGAATCCGGCGCTGAATAGAATCTTTGTCGAGATTCCGGAACACCTCCTTTAAATCTGGACGCAGATCAATCGTATGCAAAAAGTACGTCGCGGCGGGTAGAAAGCCGATCCCGTCGCCTATATCGCTGAAATTCCCGTTGATCGGACGTACCTCCAGATACTTCCATTCCCGATGTTCCATGGCAGATTGCAAGTAGCGAATAAGGAAGCTCACATCTTCGGCTGAGTCGCAAAGAAGTTCGCAATGATCTGAAAAGGGAAGCGAAACAAGGCGACGTCCTGTGAGCCAACTGTTAATTCGACAGAACACCAGCGCATTCTTCAGGTCTTCGTCCGGAGATGATGTCGTGAACGCCACCGGCTCATACCCGTAGGTGCGTCGAAGTGCCTTGAGCCAGCCTGCCGTGTGGAACACAGAAGCCCTGGGGTGTCGTTCCACAAGCTCCGCCCACCGCGCGTCTTTTGTTGGATCAAGTTGATGGCAAGAGAAGCGGTAAGCAGGCTGGATATTATCTGCTGCCAGTGGACTGGCCATCTTTGTACTCGCTGGGAATTCTCAGCGATCCTCCCAAGCAGGTGATCAAATTCCGGAACCTATCAAACGGATGTGGCGGTAATTGATGACGGCAACGGGTCAGAAGGAGCAGATAGTAAGATTCTTTCCAGGGAATCCGATCGTCACTCTTAATATCATTCCGTCGGCGCCTCGCTTGTGAGGAGAACTCAATAAGACTTCATCCTTTAGTTGGCCTTTGGTTATCAGAGGCCGACCCCTGAGCCCGTGGTATCCTTCCGGAAGAACGCATGGATCGCTTCTCCGTCCCCCACGAGAGGACCCAAGGCCAGGAGAAATCGCAAAACAGTCATGCGAACCAGCTTTCGCGCTACCCTCCAGGGGAGACTTGGGACACTGCGGTACGCCAGCGGGGTTCTACATATTCCCACGGCCCGGAAGAGATCATCAAAGAAGTAGCGCAGGCTCTTTCCAACGGCCGGGTTCCGTCTTGTTACCAGTGAAACTTCCCGCAGCCCGACTGACTTCGCGAGGTATCTAAGCGAGGCTGGTGAGTAGTGGAACAAGTGGCGAGGCAGCTCCAGGCCGCACCAGTAGGATCCGAAAACGCGGGCTTCTGCCGAATCGATGTTGGGTACGTAAACGTAGAAAACCCCTCCCGGTTTCAACCATTCCGTCACCTTGGCCATCACTCTTCGCGGCTCATAGAGATGCTCGAGCACGTCGAAGCAAGTGATCACGTCGAAGGATTCCCGCGGGAAGGGAGCCTCCAGAATATCGCCCACAAACACCTTGGCACCGCTCCTCGCTTCCGCTCTTTTTGCACAGTCTGACGACATTTCGATCCCATAGAGCTCCCAGGATTCTCTCGAGAGAAACGCAAGGAACGCTCCCGAGCTACAGCCCAGGTCAAGAATGGCTCCGGACTGCTTGTATTGCATCAGCTCCTTTTTGCGGCTCTGCCAGCGCCATGGTGAAGTCTCGCCCGCCGCGGAAATGAGTTTGTGGTACTCACCGCTATAGTGATAGTGCATTTCGTCTGCTCTAGGCGGATTGCTCAGCCAAACGAGCGAACATTCCGGGCAACGAACAAGAGTGTAGCTTTGTTGCCTTCCGTGTAACCTGTCGGGGGCTCGCAGCCGCTCCCCTACACCTGAATGTCGGCACAAGGGGCACCCCTCGGAACCTTGACCCTTCTGGCCGGTTGCATCCTCAGGCCCGGCGCCTTCGGCGAGCCCTGAAATTGACTGCTTGAACGAGGAAATTGACATTTTAGTATCCATCCGCGGGAAGCCGTGAGCCGGCTGCCGCCCCTTCAAACTCGGACGCACGGAACCGGCTCAAGTCCCGCACGTGTTGGTCCGCTGCGCGGACGGCTTCTGGCGTTGCTGCAAGGTGCGGAAAAAGCGCATTTGCATGCCGCGCCGTCTGCATCGATTCGACTTCGTTCGCTGACCGAACCTCTATTCTCATTGCGTCTCCATGACAATCCGGATTCGCGAACTCAAATCCATCGTCCATGTTTCGATTCGGCGGGCCACAATATGATTTTGTAAAGCGATCGTGCGCCCGGTGCCGGGGGGCCTGTACGGGAGGCGCAGCTTTCCTCTCGCCAGCGAGGGCGGACCGGCCTGGAAATGGAAGCCGGAAAAACCAATACGTCCGCACTCGCACACCCGACACGACCGCTCTTTTGGTTCACTGCTTGGCGTTCTGCATTTCCCACCTACTGGCAGCGTGAACCTCGTAACTCGACGTCAGGGCTTCCGGGACTTGTGGAACCGTTGAGCGCGTGGCCTCAAACACTGCTACGCAAATAATAGCCAACAGCGCAAACCAAGCAAACTGGACCTGGTCGAAATACCCAATCCCAAAAAACGCTACGACGTGGGAAAACAGCGCAGCACCAAGACACCAGAGAAACCATTCCTCGCTCCGGTTGCCCTCTGCGACCTTCCGCGCGGCTCCAAGCCTTCCGAAACCCATAGAAATGATCGCTATGAACAAAGCGAAGGTTGTCAATCCCCCATAAAATGCGTACATAATGTACTGGTTGGAGGTATCCCACATCTCCCATCCCCAGGAGCCGTTGTTCCTAGTGCCCAAAAGCCACCAGTCGCCAAAGTGTCGTATGAAGTTGTCGATGAGCATGTAACGATGATAGCTGGATGAGGAGCCGGTCAGATCGATGTGTTCAAGGAGAGACCAAACGGGCCCACGCATGATTAGGTGTAAGCCCACAAAGCTTGCTACAATTCCCCACCGGACGAGTCGCATGTGCTTGCGAATGGGCCAGAGGCAAAGCCCGACAATAGCAGCGGCGTAAGCGACCAGAGTCGTACTGGCGTAGCAAGTAACTGTCATGATGGTTGCCGCAAGTATTCCTAGAACGCTAATCGTCTTGGACCTTGCCTGCGACCAGAGCCACACGAGCAGAGGCACTAGCGTGGCGCCAAAGGCGCCAGCCGTGATGAATACCTCGAAAGCTCCCTGCGAACGGATTTTTCCCTCCCGCACCGTCCCTGCCGAAATTCCACCCAGAAGACTGAATAGGTCCGTTCCAGTACGCTGCTCGTTGAGCATGCAGGCGGCGTTGACTATGGCAACAGTCGCGAGCACTTTGATTGCCCGTCGGACGTCCTCCCGATCCTGGATAAGGAACCGCATGACAAAGTAGCCGCCCATGGCGTCCAAAAACATTCCTAAACTGGCGATGAGAGCGCCTGGCACCATCCACTGAAGTGAGTAAATGACCAAGTATGAGACGGCCCATAGCGTAACTACCCGGTCCATGAAACTGAATCCGCCCGCCAGTGTTGACGATCCTCTTGATGCCGCCCATCGAGCCAATCCGGCCAGAATGATGATGCGGAATATATTGAAGTGCAGGCCCGCCGCTACGATCACTTGCCCTTTGGGGATCAAGAAGATAGCCAGGAGCAGAGGACCTATAACATACTTACGACGAAGGCACAGAATTAGAACGATGGCGAGCACCATCGCAACCGCCACCAGCGGGTGCAGCACGGTGACGGGGGAGCCACCGCCAAATCGGATATTTTCAGGTTCCATCGCTCATGTCCGTCCGCAGAATGGGTCACCCCTCAGCTCCTCTTTAGTTCGGGTAGCGCTGGTCCCGAAGGCCACCGTGGTGAGCGGGTACCGAGGGGTGTGAGGTCCCGCCGGAGCGGCGACGAACCACGCGTCGAATGAATTCCCGGCAATACCACAAGACCTGCGCCGCGAGGTTGTTCGTCCGATTCCAGGGGGTTGTTCGGTCTCATTAGTGCATAGTTGAAATAATTTACGATGAACTAAATCCAGGCCTCCGCATCGCAGACCATTTTCTGCATAGTTCTGATAGAACGTTGACGTCTTCAGACCTGACAAGTCTTCCATCTCAACCTCTTCTTCAACTAGCGCAAGGCCGGCCTTTCTGAAGAGTTCAAGCCATTCCTGGTGATAGTTTGATAGAACTCGGAACTGGATGGCTCCATTGGGAAGCTATCACAACTAGGATGTTTTTTGATGTGCACGGCATCCTTTTTGACGTTTGGGACGACAAACAGTACTTGAGGATCCTACGCACCTAAGTGGGGCTGTCATCTAATTTGTGGCCGAACAGGGTTTAGAAGCGGTCCCTGGTTTAAGTTGAAAGCTTGAAGGGGTGGGATAATTTCAGGATTTACTGCACCGTCGCCAACAAACCGGTCGGAGGTTGTGGGCCCGAGCCGGAGCCGAACTGGGATTCTCCGATATACCAGTGCCCGCTTGCCCCGCGTATGTTCCCATCTGCGTCTACGTTATAAGGAGCCGAAAGTGTCACGCCGTTCTGAAATGTCGTTGCGCCGGTGGATGTGAGACGAAAGTCCGCCGCATTCGGGTTGGAGGAACTGGGCGAATTGACGAATTGGTTGCCAATCGTGTAGGTGAAAGAGTGAGGCCCAGTATCCTGTTTTCCGGTTGCTGTGTCAAAAGCATTGTAGTCTTGAGTGGGTATTGCGCCTACGTTCCAACGCACTCCTTGAAACACATTGTTCTCAACAGCGCTGGTGCCAGTCAAGGCGGATTGGAAATAGAGAAACGATGGGTGAACACCACCGTAACCGTCTTGGCCGTCATCCAAAAAGACGTTGTTGTAGAGATGAATACCACTGCAAGTGCTGCCAGACTTGAAATCTATGAGTGACCCGCCGCTGTGATAGATAAGATTCCCGTACCAATCCATGCTGGTGTAGGTGTTGCCGCTCTCGAAGAGAAAGCCATCCGCCTGACTGCTGTAGATGCGATTGTACCGGATAATGTAATTTGTCCCTCCGTTGACGTACGCGATGTCGGCATGCTCGGCGGTGGTCGTCACGTCGGTATCCAGCTGTGAATACTGAAGCGTGAAATTCGTGTCACCCGAGTTGTTTATGATTTCCGCCCAGCGATGCAGCCAGCAGTGGTCAATCGTAACGAACGTGGAAGGATTAGAGAAATTGTGGAGGCCGAGTGCATCCGCTGTAGCGGAGCAGTTCCCCGCGGCAACACAAGACGGCCCAAAAGCTTCTATATGGGCGAACGTAATGTGGCTATTCGATGGGCCTGAATTGGTTTCAAGAATGGCGTAGTTGTTGCCCGTTGACTGTATCGAGATGCCGAGGGTGTAATTTCCGTTTATCGGGTCGCCAATCCGCCCATCCATAGTGACGTAAGCGGAGCCACCCGTGAAGTCTATCTCGGTGTTATTGAAAACCACTTGACTGTCGAAAGACGAGTTCCAACCGGCGGCGGCGGTGGGAACTAAATCCGTGGAGAGCACGCGAAAGATATTCAGCACGCTCACCGCTGTGCAAGCCTTGTTGATGGTCATGCTGGTCGTGTAGGTTCCTCCAGCCAACCAAACCGTATCTCCGCAAGCGACCGTAGAAAAACTGATCTGGTTCATTTCGTTCCAGGCGTTCGTCCAGCTTGTGCCATTATTTGAGCCGGTTGCCCCCTTATGGACGTACCAGTTCGTGCCAGCCGCAACGACGCCCTTGGCACTGAAAATGAAAGCTATGAAAATAACGGCGCGCAGCAGCCTTGCCATCAGGAGGCTCCTTGTCCAAGTCATTTCCATCCCTGAAGTTACATCGAGCGTCCCCTCGGCTGCTAGTGGACGCAAGGCCAGATTTAGTACAGCCGGTGTGACTGTACTGCGATCCCAGCATCCTTGCAGCAAGCCGATTTCTTATCTTTCAAGCACTCGACCCGCCGGCTCCACCATGAGCTTAGGCTCTTCCCCATTCTCGACAAGCCGAACTGGATTAACGCGCATATTCCATTCAAACGTCAGTCGCAGTGTCTCCAAACGACTCTTCCCAGCGTCGGAGGGACTTACAAGTTGAAGAAGACCATAGCCTAGCTGCCGTAGGAATAGTGACACTAACGCAACCCGGCGGCATCCACGGGCGCCCCGCTTGCCAAAGTACTTGTAATAGTAACGATAGCGGGTTATTTGGCTGTCCAACGTAAATGCCTTGGGGGAACGTTTAGTCGATTGCCCTCCCAGGTGAGTAATGGCCATCTCGGCAGTGTAGATGATCGAGTAGCCGGCGTCCCAGACGCGGCGACACAAATCCATGTCCTCATAATAGTAAAAGAATTGCTCGTCAAAACCACCCAAACGCTTGAGCAAATCGCCTCGGATCAGAATGAAACACCCCGAGAGCCAATCGACCATCCGCTGAGTCTCACCCTTCCACTCTGTATACGAGTCTGAAAGGAACCAGTCAGAAAAGTAGCCGAGCGGCCTGAGATAGAGAGCTGCGAGCCACTCACCACGGAGCGAGGCGAATGGCCGACCCGACACCTGATACGTACCGTCGGGGTTGAGTACCCTGCACCCGAATGCGCCAGCTTCGGCGTGTTGGTCAGCGAACATCACGAGTTTATCTAGAGTGCCATCGTGGATGATGGTGTCGGGATTCAAGATCAAAACGTATTCGCCATTGCTTGCTCGAATCCCAACGTTGTTGGCCTTTGCGAACCTCAAATTTGTTCCGTTTTCGATCACATGAACTCGAGGAAATCTCTTGCGGATGAATTCGACGCATCCGTCGCTGGAGCCGTTGTCGGAAACGATTACCTCAAACTCGGTCGAATGTGTGCTGGTGTAAATAGACTGCAAACAATTCACAATAACCTGAAGGTCGTTCCAACAGAGAATGACAATGGATAGTTTCATGATCAGATTTCACTCGGTCTTAGGACCATGCTGTGTTTGTTTCACAAGACTGTAGTGCACCCTGCTCATGTAGACAGTCAGGTCCCCTTAGTTTAGTACAGCTTCGAAATACAAGAAGGCTTCGTGCGAAGCGTGCTTTTCCACTCCTCGATGAGGCTGGTCGTTAATTGAACTCCTCAATTCAACGAGTGATCGATGCCCACTCCATTCCCCTGGTAAATGGCGATACCGTAGCCGGGATATCATGAAAGACCCACAAATCGTAAAGGGTACGAAGGTCCGAACATGCGCCCGCTCCCGAAACAGCCGGGTATGCGCCAGGGCGGTCCCGCAGTCAAATCCATCGAGGCCTGTCGAAATCTACTGTAGGACAACCTGTTCGCGCTCCAGGAACGTCCGCTGCCAGAGTTCAAAACACAACAGCGAAAAGATCTCTTTGGAATAGTTCATGCCATTCGAGTTGGCTTGGAGCAATCCCTCGACGGCCTCCTTTCGAAAGTAACCGCGCTCCACTGTCCTGCGGTCCGTCAGCATGGCCCAAACGACATCCTTGAGATCGTGCCGAAGCCACGACTCATAAGGCACAGGGAAACCGGTCTTCTTGCGGTTGCGGATCTCTTTGGGGATTTTCTGCGACAACGCTTTCTTCAAAATATATTTTAGAGTAAACCCCTTTAGCTTAAAGCTCGAAGGCAACGACGCCGCGAATTCCAATATTTGGTGATCCAACAAAGGCACACGGAGTTCCACAGAGTTGGCCATTGTCATTTTGTCAGCTTTGATCAATAGGTCGTCGGGTAGCCACGTTTTTGTATCAATATACAGCATTGCGTCGAGAGTCTTCTGCCCCCGAATATGCGCCTGCAGGGCGCGCACGGGTTCAAGCGTATGCTCGCGGTCAATCGCTTGCGCAAAATCAGCCGAGTACACCTTGCCCAATCGGTTGCCAGTGTAGCGATATGGGTTCGAAGTCCGGCTGTAGTAGTAGTCGGGGAAATGGTCGTTCATCAATGACACATAGTTGGCCACTCGAGGCAAGTGGAACAGCGAGCTGGCAAGAGAAAGTCCTCGGATGACGGCCCCGTTCAGCGGAGAAAGTCCGCGTTTCAGCCGCTCAAGCCAAACGAGATTGCGATAATTGCTGTACCCCGCGAAAGCCTCGTCTCCCCCTTCTCCTGAGAGAAGCACCTTGACATAGCTACTTGCCAGCTTCGAGACGTAATAGAGGGCAATGGCAGGCGGCTCGCACACTGGCTCTTCCATGTGCCAGACGTATTTTGGTAAGAATTCCGCAAACTCGTTTGCCGAAATCGTCATGTCATGATGCTGGGTTCCGAATGTTTCTGCCGCTAATCTCGCATAAGGTCTCTCGTCGGCAAATTCCCCCCCCGAGAAACCTACCGTGAAACTGCTGATCTTCTTGTCGGTCCCTAGTGCAGCGAAACTAAGTACACCTGTCGAATCCACCCCACCACTCAGAAGGACTCCTACCGGAACGTCCGCGATCATGTGCTGCTCGACGGTTTCCGCCAAAAGCCCTAGCAATTCACTTTCTGCGTCCTTAAAGCTTATGTTCCGGGAGGGTTGAGCAAACTGAAGATCCCAATATTGCCGCAGAGTCGGCCTGCCGTCCTTGACCAGCAGGTAGTACCCCGGCGGCAGCTTGCGGATCCCCTTGAGTAACGTCTCCTCACCGGGAACGTACAGGAATGTCAGGAACCTATCGATCATCTCAGGAGCTATCTCCCGCTCGATCGAAGGGTCCGCCAGGATGGCTTTGATTTCGGAAGCGAAGACGAGAGCCTCATTGGTTAGACAATAGTAGAGAGGTTTTATTCCAACGCGGTCCCTTGCCAGGAAAAGAGTCTTAGTGTTCTCATCCCATATGGCGAAGGCGAACATTCCCCGCAGCTTTCCCAAACATTGAGGCCCGAGTTCCTCATACAAGTGGACAATGACTTCCGTGTCCGTCTGCGTCTTAAAAACATGGCCTTTGCTCAGGAGAAACGCGCGCAGCTTCTGGTAGTTATAAATTTCACCGTTGAAAATGATCTGGAGGGTACCGTCCTCGTTCGAGAGGGGTTGGTGGCCACTGCTTAGGTCGATAATGGAGAGCCGGCGGAAGCCCAGGCCAATCGGGCCCGAGACGTAGTACCCCTCATCGTCCGGCCCGCGGTGGCGGATCGTGTCCGCCATTGCCTGCACGAGCGAGGGCGACACCCTTGCCTCACTGCCAAACATTAATTTTCCGCAGATTCCGCACATATACTTGACCTTATGGGCCAACCTCGAGGTTACCTCCAGATAGTCTGCATCCCGAAGAGACGCCTCAGTTGCTGACCGCGTATGTAGCTTACATAGCGGCGATCCTTCACGCGAGGCGGCTGGGTCCAATAAGCCTTTAGAAATCCGTACAAATATGCGGCTGACCCGATAAGGTAAGGTTTCTGAGTGATCCGGCGAAGGCAACTGGCCATAACAAACAAGGGGTGATAGCGGGAAATGTAGCAGGCCATTCCGAGCTTCACGCGGTTAGGCAGCAGCCCGTCGGCGGTACCAGTGAATCGATGATGATGAAGATGCAGGTCCGTAAGCGTGTAAGTCTTCCAGCCCAACATATTGGCTTTAACTTCGTCGATCGTGTCCCACCCCGGGGCGGGCCAGAGCCCGCCGATAGATTCCCAGCAGGCCTTGCGGTAAATCTTTGTGGCCCCTCGCACGTGGAACCGCGGATTTTCTTCAAGTTTCATCTTTCCAGAGATGTCGTGATGGATTCCTCCGCCACCAATCCCAAGATCGGGGTCCTTGCGGAAGTACTCGAAGCATTTTTCGAAATAGTCTGGAGCAAAGCTCAAGTCTCCATCAAGCTTCACTAGGAAATCCCAGTCGTTGCATTGGAGAGTGTTGTATCCCTCATAAAACGCTTCCATCACGCCGCCGCCGGATTTCCGGAAACCTCTGTTCGCCCGGTGTATGACGCGGATCCACGGCACCTGAGCCGCAGCTCGATCAAGGATTTCAGCGGTTCGGTCGGTAGAGCCATCGTTAATGATGACCCATTGCGAAGGCAGAATCCTCTGGCGACGGACGGATTCGATGGTCGCCTCGACAAAATTCTCCTCGTCACGGACCGGAGTGATGATTACGTATTTGGGATTCATTGGAATACCTTAACAGGTGGCCAGACTAATCAACGACTTGCTGAACTGCTTGCAACCCGGCTTGTCTTCTCGTGACGAGTGCCCGCCAACGGTAACCCGCGTATAAGCAAACCAACATCAGAACGAACGCACACCCAAGTACCTGAGCCGGTGTTACCTCGTGCTTGTTGTAATATCGTATGAAGATAAGCCCAAGGGTAGTCTTCGATAAGTAGTTGTCTCGGAAATCCGAAGCCATGCGGACAAGGTAAACAACGACGGAATCGTTCGACGTACCGATCGAGCC
>Ga0210409_10003272_pt1 | contig 18355 bp, 17 predicted proteins | sample IncBWH17MmetaG_FD_161649 | JGI IMG/M metagenome (GOLD analysis project Ga0210409, IMG submission 161649) | Forest soil microbial communities from Barre Woods Harvard Forest LTER site, Petersham, Massachusetts, United States - Inc-BW-H-17-M | ecosystem: Environmental > Terrestrial > Soil >... | reverse complement strand
TCGAACCGGACGAGGCGGCGGAGCTCCTCGAACGCATGCCCGCGGAAGACGCCGCGCCGATTTTCGAGCGCCTGGACGAGTTCGAGCAAGAAGAGCTCGTCGAGCAAATGCCGGCGCAGTCCGTCGCCGAAATCGCCAGTCAGATGGCCGCCGACAACCGGGCTGACTTTTTCAGCGTCTTGCCCGAGGCAGTAGGCGAGCATCTCCTAGAGGAGCTGCAAAAGGTCGACCCGGCAGCAGCGCAAGAGGTCCGCGATATCGAGAAGTGGCCCGAGACGAGCGCCGGGCACCTGATGACGACCGACTTCGTCGCGGTCTCGCCGCGAATGCGGGTCGAACAGGCGATGGACATCGTTCGCAAGCGCGCCCGCGAGCGCGAGGAGTTCGTCTACGTCGTATATGTCCTCGACCAGGACAAGCTGACCGGTATTGCGAGCCTGCGCGAGCTCCTCATCGCCGACCCCGCGCAGGGGATCGCCGAGGTCATGCGTACGCATGTGCTGAGCGTTCCGCCGACCATGGACCAAGAAGAAGTGGCTCGGCGGATGGCGAAATACGACCTCAACGTCATGCCGGTTGTCGCGGAAGACGGCAGGCTTCTCGGCGTCATCACAATCGACGACATCATCGACGTGCTCGTCCAGGAGCAAACCGAGGACGTGCAGAAAATCGGCGCCGTCGAACCGCTCGACGTGCCGTATTTCCAAACCAGCGTTCTCGCGTTCATTCGCAAGCGCGCGGGGTGGCTGGTGATTCTCTTCATCGAGGAGTTCTTCACGCAGACGGCGCTGCGTTTCTACGATCCTGTGATGGAGGCGGTCAAAGGCGCCCTGCTCTACGTGCCCCTGCTCATTTCGGCGGGCGGCAACTCGGGATCGCAGTCGTCGACACTGGTGATTCGGGGGCTCGCGCTCGGCGAGATCAAGTTGCGCGACTGGTGGCGCATCCTATTGCGCGAGGGCGTCATGGGAATCGTTCTCGGTTGCATGATCGCGATTATTGCGATGGGGCGCGTGCTCATGTACCCGGATCAGACGTTCCTCTTTGCGACAACGGTCGGCATCACCGTTCTCGGAATCATACTGGCGGGGTGCACCGTGGGAGCGATGCTGCCGATCATCATGAAGCGGCTTGGAATCGACCCGGCCACGAGCTCGACCCCTTTCATCGCCAGCCTGGTGGATACGCTTGGAGTCATCATCTACGCGCACGTAGCAATGCTCGTGATGCATCAGACCATCGAGCAACACCTCATGCGCCCGGGACAGTGACCCGGGAAGACACGCCCCCTTTTTCGCACGCTCTACATCGGAGGTCGTGGGGCGCGCCCTCGCCACTATCATGCAATGTTTCTCCGCACTCGCATGCCCAGCCCACGAGACTCGCGGGATTGCCCGCCACGATCGCGTGCGCCGGGACGTCCCGGACCACGACCGCGCCGGCGGCGACCATGGCATTGTTGCCGACCCGCACCGGCGCAACGAGGATTGCCCCGGCGCCGATCGTGGCGCCGTCCTCGACGAATGTTCGCTCCCAGTTCGGCGCACGCGGGAAGGCTGCTCGGGGATGGCGCACGTTGGTGAAGATGGCCCCCGGCCCGACGAATACGTCCGCGCCCAGGATGACGCCGTCCCAAATGCTGGTGTGGCTCTGGACGCGCGTTCCGGCGCCTAGGACGGCCCCCGCGGCGACGAAGCAGAAGGCCCCGACGACGACGTCCGGGCCGAGCTCCGCGCCAGGCGCTACGATGCTCATCGGGTAGACTCGGGGCGGTGCTCCCGTCCGGGCTCGGCGCTGCACGCACGCTAGTATAGACGAGCCGAGATTGCGATTGTGCCCGCTTCACGTGCTAGCGTTCTCTCGAGCATGTCGCTGACGTACAAGGAGGCCGGCGTCGACGCACGCGCAGGGGATGAGCTCGTAGAACATATCAAGCCGCTCGCCGCTGCCACGCGCATCCCTGAGGTCATCGGCGACATCGGCGGCTTTGCTGGGCTCTGCCGCGTGCCGAAGGACATCGAGGAACCGCTCCTCGTGAGCGGTACCGACGGCGTCGGCACGAAGTTGAAGGTTGCTTTCTTGACCGGCATCCACGACACCGTGGGCATCGACCTCGTGGGAATGTGCGTCAACGACATCCTGACCTGCGGCGCGCGTCCGCTCTTCTTTCTCGATTACTTCGCGACCGGCAAACTTCAGGTCGCAGTCGCACGGACGGTCATCGCGGGCATCGCGGCGGCTTGCAAGGAGTGCGAATGCGCCCTCCTTGGCGGCGAAACGGCGGAACTTCCCGGAATGTACGGCCCGGATGAATACGATCTGGCAGGTTTTGCCGTGGGTGTGGTGGCGAAGAAAAGAGTGGTCGACGGGTCGCGTGCGGCCCCCGGCGACGTGGTGCTCGGGCTGCCATCGAGCGGCCTGCACGCGAACGGGTACTCGCTCGCCCGCGCCGTCCTGTTCGACGTGATGAAGTTGTCACCCAACGACCGCCCGCGCGAGCTCGAGGGCAAAACGGTTGGCGAGGCCCTCCTCGTGCCGACGCGCTTGTACGCGCGCCCGGTCCAGTGGATGCTCCAGCAGGGCGTCGACGTTCGCGCGATGTGCCATATCACCGGAAGCGGGTTGCCCGGCAACCTGCCTCGTGTCGTGCCCGAAGGACTCGGAATCCGCATCGAGCACACCTGGCCAAGCGCGCCCATATTCGACGTCATTCGGCGAGGCGGGGGCTTGGCCGAGCACGAGATGCGCAGCACGTTCAACCTCGGCGTCGGCTTCGTGTTCGTTGTTGCCGAACGCGATGCAGTGCGTGCATTCGAGGCCCTCCGCGGGTTCGGCGAATCGCCAATCACCATGGGGCGCATCGTGCCAGTGCCAGCAGGCAGGCCATTCGAACAGCGCGTGGAGTGGCCCACGTGATCGCCCTGGGCGTGCTCGTCTCCGGCGATGGGACCAACTTTCAGGCGATCGTCGACGCGATCGCGGCCCGCCTGCTCGATGCCCGCGTCGCCGTGGTCATATCCAACGTTGCCGACGCCGGAGCTCTCGCGCGCGCGCGGGCTGCCAACATCGATACGTTGGTCATGGAGCATGGCCAGTTCCCCGATCGCCGCGCATTCGACTCAGCCGTCGTCCAGGCGTTGCGTTCGCGCGGCGTAGAAGTCGTCGTCCTCGCTGGGTTCATGCGCCTCGTCACCGACGTACTGCTCGACGCGTTTCCATGGCGAGTCGTCAATGTGCATCCGGGATTGCTTCCTTCGTTTCCCGGAGTCCACGCACAGAAGCAAGCGCTCGACTACGGCGTGCGCATTACCGGTTGCACCGTCCATTTGGTCGATCGGGGGACGGACACAGGACCGATCATCGCCCAGGCAGCGGTCCCTGGCTTGCCGGACGACGACGAAGGATCGCTCCGGGAGCGAATTCTCGCGCGCGAGCACGAACTCTTGCCGCTCGTGCTGCAGTGGATGGCCGAGGGACGCGTTACGGTCTCTGCGCCGACGAATCCGGGGAATCGCTCGCGAGTACACGTGCGCGCGGCTCGCACCTGTCTCGGAGTCGACTGAGTCGAGTCGGGGCGCGGCTATCATGTCGAAGCATTACGATGTGGCAGTGCTCGGCGCCGGAATCGGCGCACTGACGACAGCGGCGTTGCTCGCCCGACGTTCGTGGCGCGTGCTCCTGCTAGGGCAAGGCTGGCGTCCACCGACCTACGAATTCGAAGGCATCACTCTTGCTCGGCGACCCTTCACCTTCCTCGCGGGCTCCTCGCCCGCCTGGGGACGTGTCCTCGTGGAGCTGGCTCAGTCGCAGACGTTCCGTAGGCGCATGGTGCCGATCGATCCGATGTTCCAAATACTGGCGCCCAAACTCCGGCTCGAGTTTCCGCCGGACACGCAGCTTTTCACCAAGGAAATCGATCGCGCATTCCCCGAGGTGAGGCGGTTGGTCGACGACCTTTATGCTGAGCTCGCGCTGACAAACGCTGCCGCAGATGCGGCCTTCGAAAAGGACCTGGTCTGGCCTCCGGGCAGCTTTTGGGAGCGGCGAGAGACCGAGCGCGCGGCCACCCAACTGCCTCGGTTCGACGGCGCGCGCTCTACTGCGCTGCTCGCCGACTTTCCGCGCGTACACGACTACCGCGCGATCGTCGACATACCGGTGCGCTTCGCGAGTCACGCCGTCGAACTGCCCGAGTTCGCGCTCGCGCGCCTGCACGGCGCTTGGACGCGTGGCGTCGCGCGCCTGCCCCGGGGAGAGGATGACCTGGTCGAGTTCCTCGTCGAGCGCGTGCGAGCGCATGGAGGAGAGGTGAGCCTCGCCGAGCGAGCCGTGCGAGTCGTGCACAAGCGTGGACACGCCACGGGTGTCGTTCTCGACAGAGATGACGAGCCCACTGGGGTCGGGTTCGTCGTGACGGATCATACGACCCGGGCACTCCTGGATCTGACCAACGATTTCGACGCGCCCCGGCGGGCGCTGTTGGCGCTGCCGCACCTCTTGCCGGCGGAGTCACGATTCGTCATTTCGATGGTCGTACGCGACGAGGGCCTGCCCGTTCCGCTGGCGGATGAGGCATTCCTGTTACCGGCGTGGCCGCAACGAGAGCCCGAAGCGTCCAGGCCCCTCGTGCACCTTCAGCGTCGACGCGAGCCGTGCGGGCTTGCCGGCGCGACGCTGCTCGTAGGCGAGGCCGTATTTCCCGAGAGCTCGCCGCTGCCGGTCGCACGGACCCGGGAGGCGGTCCTCGCCGCAATCGAATCGCTACTCCCCTTCGTTGATCGGCATTACCTGGTCATCGATTCACCTCACGACGGCCGGCCGGTGTGGGACTTCCGATCCGGCTCACGAAAAGATGTCGACCGCGCGGTCCTTCGAACTTCGGGCGGATCGATCGACGCGGAGCCGATGGTGGCCCGCTGGCATGTCGACCCGTCCGCCTTCCACGGGCTCGCGGCCGAGCCCCTGCGGACGCCACTGGGCGGAGCATTCGTCGTCGGCCCAAGCGCGCTCCCAGCCCTGGGTCTCGAAGGAGAGCTTTTGGCGGCTTGGAGCGCCGCACGTATGATCACGCGCACCGATCGGAAAAGGGAGCGAATGCGCCGTGAGATGTGGAACCGGATCGAAATCGGGTGATGGGTAGTGTCCCGAGTCCACAATTCCGAAGGAATTGCAGACTCGGGATACTATCTCTTCGCGCCGCCGTCGTGGTGCTCCGCCTTCTTCGCCGGTAGCCCCGCATCGGCCATGACGTGGGTCGGATGACCTGCGTCCGACGCGGACGACCCCCCATCGCCGAGCTTTGCGTGGCCCCCGCTTCGACAAAAGTGGACGACGTTCCCCGCCCGCCCGTTGTGCGATATGGGCGCCTCGCCGTCGCAAGTCCACCCCGGCGGACACTCGGAGCTCGACTTGCACTCGACAACGCAGGTCTCCTCGCCCGGTGCGAGGATGATGGGCACCTCTCCGGTCTCACAGTGAGGAGCGACCCGCTTGGCAGGTTCGGCGCTCGCCGATGGCGCCGCAGCTTCGCTCGTCGCCGCCGCTTCGGCCACTACCGCCGCTTCCTCCGCCTCGCTCCCTGCATCGACCACTGCCTGCTTGCGCGAGTGGCACCCGAAAAGCACGCACGCGGCCAACACGACCGCAACGCCCCTCTTGGTTGTCCCCATGGTTCGGCCATCATCTCACATCCCGGGACCCGATCGACGACAACCAGCGGCTGACGATGGCGTAACCCTCGTCTACAAGAGTCAGCGAAGTAGACTCATTCTTTTGGTGGGCCTGGGCATTCTCGCCGGGCCCGAAGTTCACCGCGGACAGACCGCGCGCGGCAAACCGCGCGACATCGGTCCACGCCTGCTTGGGTTCGACGGCGCGGGCGCCCGCAGCGACGAGCGAGCGCACGAGAGGATGACTCGCAAAAGGAAGCGCGGCGGGGGACAAGTCCACCATATCCACTTGCGCACGTTCGCCCACGAGAGCTCGAAGCTGGAGACTCGCCTCCTCGAGGTTTACATCCGGCGCGAACCGATGGTTCACGTTGAGGACGAATTGGTCCGGAACGACGTTTCGCCCCTTGCCACCGTCGCGCGCCGAGGTGACCGTCGTGATCGTACGGTACGTCAAGCCGTCGATGACGCTCTCGACCGGTCGTAGGGAGCGCAGTTCGGAAAGGAAGTCGGCCGCTTTGGTGATCGCGTTTTCGCCCTCCCACGGGCGGGCGCTGTGCGCCGTGCGCCCCACGAAGGTCACGGTCGCATGAATCGAACCCACGCAGCCTAGATGCAACTTGTTGTCCGATGGCTCCATGCAGACGGCAAGATCGACGCGGCCCAGCTCGCCGTCGCGCTCGAGCACGACGCCGAGCTCGTTTTCGGCATACGGTCCCTCTTCTCGGGCGTAGAAGACGAGCGTCAGATTGCAGGCGAGAGAGGCCATATCCACGGTTTCGGCGAGCCCGATCATCACCGCGAGGCCGCTCTTCATGTCGCTCGCACCGGCCCCGTAGCACCGATCACCCACGATTCGCGCAGGGCCGTTCTCGGTGCGCACCGTGTCGAGATGGCCGACGAGCGCCACGTGCGGCCCGCTTCGACCGTTCACGACAGGAACGACGATCGAGTCGCCATACCGTCGCACGGGCGCCGGTACCTTGAGCTTGGCAAGGCGAGCTTGAATGGCGTCGCAAAGCGCGCGTTCCTCCCCGATGGGGGAAGAGATGCCGCAGAGCCAAAGAAGCGTATCGTCGAGCAGCTTCACACGGGCACCCCGAAGTCGCGCAGCGCGGCGTTCAAGCTGACCTTGCGGTCCGTGCTCTCATTCCTCTGGCCGATGATCAGCGCGCACGGAACCCCGAACTCGCCGGCGGGGAATTTCTTCGTCCGAACGCCGGGTATGACGACGCTGCGCGCCGGCACGTATCCGCGATGCTCGACGATCTCCGCGCCGCTGACGTCCAGGATCGCCGTCGAGGAGGTGACCACCACGCCGGCGCCGAGGACGGCCTCGCGGCCTATGCGCGACCCCTCGACGACGACCGCGCGCGACCCGATGAATGCGCCGTCCTCTACGATGACTGGCTGCGCGCTCGGCGGCTCGAGGACGCCCCCGATACCCACGCCGCCCGCCAGGTGACAGTCGCGGCCGATCTGCGCACAGGATCCGACCGTGGCCCACGTGTCGACCATCGTGCCCGCGCCCACGCGCGCGCCAATGTTGACGTAGCCGGGCATGAGCACGACTCCCGGCTCGAGAAAGGCGCCGAATCGCGCGACGCCCGGCGGAACGACGCGCACGCCCGCTTCCTCGAGGTCGCGTTTGGGCGGGATCTTGTCGAAAAATTCGAGCGCGCCGCACACTAGCTTCTCCATTTTTCGGAGGGAAAAGTAGAGGATGATGGCTTCCTTGATCCATGCGTGGGTCGTCCATGCGCCTCCCTCGGTCTCCGGCGGCGTCGCCACGCGCAGCTCGCCCCGATCAAGAGCCGTAATGGTTCCTTCGATGGCAAAACGGTGGTCGGGCTGAGAGAGCAGCGATCGGTCGGCATAGGCCTGCTCTACGCGAGGCCGGAGGGTTTCCTCGAGACTCATAGCGCTCACCGTAGTGTCCCAAGTCCGCAATTCCCAGGGAATCGCGGACTCAGGTCACCACCAGGGCAATCGCCCACCTCAGCGGCTGCACGACCAGAAGAGCACCGATTTGCTCCGCCACGCGGAGCGCAGCTTGCTCTGCGGGCGGCACAGCCGGAAGCACACGCATGGTCAGGATCGGCAGCTCCGAGTCCCCCGGCGCCGACGCTTCGACGACCAGCGTGGCGCTCGGCGGCGAAGAGCGCGCCCGAATGCTGATTTCGTGGATACCGGCGCCGCGCACCTGTGCCACGGCGAGCGACAAGAGCGGGCCGATGACATAGGGATCGGTCGTTACCGCGCAGTCGGGCGAGGCTTCTTCGAAACGAACCGGCAGCTCGCGCCCGCGACCGGTTGCCGACATTCGACTCGTCTCGCGAACGATGTGGTTGAGACTCACTTCCGTGGGCAAGGGGTCGGCGGACCGCTCGAGCAAGGCCAGCAGATCCGCCGAGGCCTCGAGCTCGTCGGCGAGCGAGCGAGCGCGGTTGGCGAGCACATCGCGCTCCTCTTGACCGGTCTCGGTGGCATCGAGAAGGCGCATTAGCTCGTCGACGTGCACGCGTCCGTGCTCGCCGACGGCGGCCGTCGCGACGCCACCGGCGTGAGCACGCTCGAACGCGTCGCTCAGCACCCCGGCGCCCGTGCGGAGTTCAGGCAACAGGTCGAGAATGGTGCGAAACGCGACGCTCGTGCTCCGGAGCAGCGCCTCGAGGTTATGCACGGCGGCAAGAGCATCCCGCGCGGCCCCCCAAGTCGACGGTGCGCGGCCGCTGGAACGCCGCTCACCACCCGAAGCAGGGGGCGGCTCTAGCGAATCTGGTTTCTGTCCGTTGCTCTCAGACGACATGCGGGGCTCCCGAGCAGCACTGGTCCGGACAATGCGCTTCTCTCGCTCCCGGACCGGACGCGCCGCCCCCGCGTCATCTTTCGCTTTGCGCGCTTTAGGGCGTGGGCGACACCTCCCGGCCGGCGAAGAAGAACGCAATCTCTTGCCTTGCATTCTCCAGAGAATCGGAACCATGACTCGCGTTTTCGCCGACGTTGGAGCCGAACATCTTTCGGATGGTGCCCGGACCTGCCTTTGCCGGATCGGTGGCCCCCATCACATCGCGCCAGCGTGCGACGGCGTCTTCACGCTCGAGGAGGGCGACCACGACGGGAGAGCGCGTCATGAATCGGACGAGTTCCCCGAAGAACGAACGCTCCCGATGGATGTTGTAGAAGCGTTCCGCCTGGTCACGCGTCAGGTGAGTCATGTAGAGGGCCAGAATGCGAAACCCCGCCTCCTCGATGCTTTGAAGGATGGCGCCGGCCTTGCGTTTCTCGACCGCGTCCGGCTTGATGATGCACAGGGTTCGCTCTACCGCCATGGGGGCTCTTTGTCGACTCGAGGCTACTTTCCACGTCTAAGAGAAAAAGCGCCGCCGCGCAACGACCCTCTACTTCATCATTGCACGGAGCGTCGCCCCCATGTCGCTCGGCGTCGGCGCTATGCGCGCCCCGGCGCGCTCGAGCGCCCGGATTTTCTCCGCTGCGGTCCCATGGCCACCGGCAATAATCGCCCCCGCATGCCCCATGCGCTTGCCCGGCGGCGCCGTCGCCCCGGCTATGAACGCGGCTACCGGCTTGCTCATCTTGCTCTTGATGAATTGCGCAGCCCGCTCCTCGGCGGAGCCGCCGATCTCCCCGATCAGGATGACGGCGTGGGTGCCAGGGTCGGCCTCGAAAAGCTGGAGCACGTCCACGAAGTCCATTCCGCCGACCGGATCGCCGCCGATCCCGACGCAGGTTGACTGGCCGATGCCAAGCTCGGTCAGTTGTCCCACGGCCTCGTAGGTGAGCGTTCCGGAGCGAGACACCACGCCGACGTGGCCGGCCTTGTGGATCGCCCCGGGCATGATGCCAATCTTGCATTCGCCCGGGGTGATGATTCCAGGACAGTTGGGGCCAATCAGTCTTGTGCCGTGAAGCCCTTCGAGGACGCGCCGCACCTTCAGCATGTCGATCACCGGGATTCCCTCGGTGATACACACGACCAGCTCGATGCCCGCGTCGAATGCCTCGAGGATGGCATCTGCCGCGCCCGGAGGAGGAACGAAGATGCAGCTCGCGGTTGCGCCGGTTTCTTTGATTGCCCGCATCACCGTATCGAAGACAGGGACGCGGCCATCGAAGGACTCACCGCCGCGGCCGGGCGTAACACCGGCGACCACCTGAGTCCCGTATTCGATCATCTGCTTTGCGTGGAATGCACCGGCGGCGCCGGTGATCCCCTGCACGAGGAGACGGGTGGCCTTGGAAACGAGGATGCTCACTTTGCTTCGCTCCGTAGTCTTCCGTGGACTCGTACAGCTAGCTGTACTCGTCCACTCCAGTTCACCTTGCGCCTCCGAGGGTCATGTCGCGGCCGATCCCTGCGAGCGTGCGGCCACCGCCTTGACGACCTTTTGGGCACCGTCCGCCATCGAAGACGCGGCCTGAATCGACAGCCCGCTCTCGTTCAGGATCTTGCGGCCAAGCTCGACGTTCGTCCCTTCGAGCCGAACGACGAGCGGCAGATGCAGCCCGAGCTCTCGAGCGGCCGCCACGACCCCATTGGCGATGATGTCGCATTTCATGATGCCGCCGAAGATGTTGACGAAGATCGCCTTCACCTTCCGGCTGCGCAGGATCATCTTGAACGCCTTGGTCACCTGCTCCTGGTTGGCCCCTCCGCCGACGTCGAGAAAGTTCGCGGGCGTGATGCCGCGGCCTTCGCCAAAGTGCTTGATGATGTCCATCGTCGCCATCGCAAGCCCTGCGCCATTGACCAGACAGCCCACGTTGCCATCCAGCGCCACGTAGTTCAGACCGGCCGCTTTGGCCTCAAGCTCGATGGGGTCGACCTCGTCGGTGTCCTCGAACTCGTGCCAGTCCGGGTGTCGGAACTCGGCGTTGTCGTCGAAGGTGATCTTTGCGTCGAGCGCGATGAGCTTCTTGTCTTTGGTGACGACCAGAGGGTTGATTTCGCAGAGGGAGCAATCTTCGCGCGTGACCACTTCATAGAGCGCCGACACGAGCTTCGCGAACAATGGCAGCGTTTCCTTCGCGCCCAGGCCAAGGGAGAAGGCAAGCTGGCGCGCCTGGTACCCTGCGAGTCCGATCGTTGGGTCGACGTGGACGGTCAAGATCTTATCGGGGGTCTCGGCCGCGACGGTCTCGATGTCGACGCCTCCTTCGGTCGACGCCATGATCGCTACGCGCCTCTTGTCCCGGTCGATGACGACGCCGAGGTAAAGCTCGCGCGCGATGTCCAAACCTTGCTCCACGTAAAGCCGTCGCACCTTTTGGCCTTCCGGCCCGGTCTGGTGAGTCACGAGCTGCATGCCCAGCATCTTCTGCGCGAGCTCGCGGACCTCGGTTGGGCCCGACTTGGCGACCTTGACGCCACCGCCTTTCCCGCGCCCGCCCGCGTGAATCTGAGCTTTGACGACGGCGACCGGGCTCCCGGTCTCCTGTGCGAGCTTCCGCGCGGCAGCTTCGGCGTCGTCGGCCGACAGCGCCAGGTAGCCACGCGGAACGACAACGCCGTAACGGGCGAAGATTTGCTTCGCCTGGTACTCGTGGATTTTCACTTCGCTTCGCTCCGTAGTCTTCCGTAGACGCGAAGACGCTACCACATCTGCCTGTCTCCTTCGCCCATGAACCAACGAGAAATTGAACAGGGAGACGAAGAGGTAGGGAGGATTTTGTGGTCGTCTTGCCCCACCAATCTCTTCGACTCTCCGTCTCCCTGTAATCCCCAAAAAAGGACGAATCGTGGGCTCAGACGGACTAGCGCTGCCGCCTTTCTAGCGGGCGCGCGCCCGTTTTGCGGGCGAACCAGGTCGTCGGCACGTGGCGCGGGAGGGCGGAGGCGTAAAGGCAATCGCGCAAGGCGTTGGTCTCCCACGCTACGTCGGAATGCCAGAGACCCGTGCGCACGAAGACGGCATCGGCGTGGGACAAGTCCCGGCGTGATAGGTCGCCTTCGTGCAATTCGTGTTCGCAAATCAGCCCCGCGCGTTCGAGCTGGGTCCGCACCAGGGCGCTGTTGGCCTCGGTCGCGCCGCCGGTGAAATAGCTGACGAGCTTGTGGCGGTGACGAAAGAGCTCGCCCCGACGTTCCATCACCCAATCGCGGAACGTGTCCGCCTCGGCATAAAGCGCGTCAAAAAGGTACACCTCGCGTATGTCAACGTCGCCCGCGCGAAGAACGCTCGCCGCCGCGTGATAGCCGCCGGAGTGCGCCGATACGCAGACGGTACCGATCGCGGCGTCCTCGGGAAACCCCGTATCGCCAAGCGTGATGTGACCCTCGCGCGCGGTGGCAGTGACGACCTCGGACAAGAGGCGCGCCAGACCGCCCGGCGAATCGAGCTTCCCGCAAGACGAATCGGCGGCCATCACGGCCAGTTGCGGCACGACGAGTAAGGCATTCTGCTGGCTGTCGGCCAGTTGCTCGCGCAGCTCGTGAGCTTTCAACGCCCGGTCCGCGGTCGTGTTGTGACCGTGGAAGTGCACGAGCACAGAAATCCCTTCCTCGTCCCACAAGCGGAAATGCGCCGGTACGAAGACGATTACGGTGTCGTCGTGATAGGGCGACCCCTGAGCCGGAAATGGGGCATGGTCGAGCCCCAGCCAAAAGGTTGTCCCAAGGGCGTCGCGCGCCAGCGATTTGAGGGCTGGAGCGCCTTCCGCCGCCTCAGCAGAGCGACGTAGGCCGAACAGGGGCGCACCGGCCAAAGCGGCCAGGAAACGACGGCGGAGCATCGCCCCGTGCATGCTCGCGCTGCGCTGGGCGAAGGGACAAGTTTCTCGCTCAAAATCGCACCGACGGGGTCGACGATCGAGGTATTCGAGCCGACGATCGAGACAATCGAGCGGAAGATCGACGTTTGCAAGCCGATGATCGAGGTTCTCGGGCCGACGATCGACGTTTGCGAGCCGACCATCGAGGTTCTCGAGCCGACGATCGAGGTTTGCGAGCCGACCATCGAGGTTCTCGGGCCGACGATCGACGTGATCGAAACGACGATCGAGGCTCCTGAGCCAGCGATCGAAAGAATCGAGCCGAGAAAGTCGATCACCGAGTCGATTCGGTCGATCGTCGATTCGAGAAGGAACGATCTCGACTTGGAGGAGACGCCATCGAAGCCAGAAACGTGCTTCTTCGAGTCGGTCACCAACACTTTCGGCTTGATGATGAGCATTGTCGACTTGATAACGAGCACTCTCGGCTCGAGAGTGAGCACTTTTCACCCAGACAAGAGCGCTATCGGGTCACGAGGAGCCTTGCCCGAGCCGGCCGCCTAGCTTCTATCGCTTGTTGCAGATATCCACGACCGCCTGAACGCTCTTGGCGCTCTTCGCGAGCATTCCCTTCTCTTCCTCGGTGAGCGGAATCTCCACGATCTTCTCGACCCCCTTGCCGCCCAACACGACGGGGACGCCCATGAAAAGGTCGCGATACCCGTACTCCCCTTCCAAGTACGCGGCGCACGCCAGCATCCGCTTTTCGTCGCGGAGATACGCCTTCGCCATCGCCACCGCGCTCGACGCCGGCGCGTAGTAGGCGCTCGTCCCCATCAGGTTGACGATCTCCCCTCCCCCTTTTCGCGTGCGGTCGACGATCTTGTCGAGCTTGTCCTTGGCGATGAGCGCAGACACGGGAACGCCGTGAATCGTGGTCATCGACAGCACCGGGACCATGTCGTCGCCGTGCCCGCCGAGGACCATCGCACGCACGTCCTTCACGCTCACCCCGGCCTCTCGCGCCAAGAACAGTTGAAAACGCGCGCTGTCGAGCACGCCCGCCATGCCGATGACCATGCTCTTCGGCGCGCCGACGACACGCTTGTATTCGTAGACCATGGCGTCGAGTGGGTTGGAGATCACGATCGCGAACGCATTGCGACAGACTTTTTTCGCGTTCTCGGCGACGTCGCGAATGATGGGGAGGTTCGTCGCGACTAGGTCGTCGCGCGACTGGCCGGGCTTGCGCGGGATTCCCGCGGTGATGATGAGCACATCGGCGCCCTCGAGATCGGCCCAGCTCGACGTGCCGCGAATGTGGGCGTCGTAACCCAGGACGGAGCCGTTTTGCTCGAGGTCGAGAGCCTTGCCCTTGGCGAAATTTTCTTTCGCCGCGATGTCGAAGAGAAACACGTCGCCGAGCTCTTCGTTCGCGCAGAGGCGGGCTAGCTCGCCGCCGATGTTCCCTGCGCCGATGAGTCCGATTTTCTTGCGATTGGGCATGGCCGGTGTGTACCGCGGGTCACCCCATGTGCGCAATCACGTTGTCCCCGAACTCCGAGCATTTGACCTCGGTCGCCCCCTCCATGAGGCGCGCGAAATCATACGTGACGTGCTTGCTGGCAATGGCCCCATCCATCCCGACAATGATCTTGTCGGCCGCTTCTTTCCAGCCCATGTGCCTGAGCATCATTTCGCCGCTCAGGACGACGGATCCCGGATTGACCTTGTCCAGATCGGCGTACTTCGGCGCCGTGCCGTGGGTCGCCTCGAAGATGGCGTGCCCCGTCGTGTAATTGATATTCCCACCGGGCGCGATTCCAATCCCGCCGACTTGGGCGGCGAGGGCGTCGCTCAAATAATCGCCATTCAGGTTCAGCGTGGCGATGACGTCGAACTCCTTCGCGCGCGTGAGGACTTGCTGAAGCGTGATGTCGGCGATGGCATCCTTAATGAGGACTCTTCCCCGGTCGAGCGCTGCTTTTTGTTCTGCGTTCGCCGCGCTCTCTCCGTGCGAGGCCTTGGTCTTTTCCCACTGGTCCCACGTGTACACGCGATCGGAAAACTCGCGCTGCGCCATCGCGTAGCCCCAGCGCATGAATGCCCCTTCCGTGTACTTCATGATGTTGCCCTTGTGCACGAACGTGACGCTCTTCCGCTTGAACTCGCTGGCGTATTGGATCGCGGCGCGCACCAGGCGCTCCGTTCCCTCTCGACTGACGGGCTTGATGCCCAGTCCCGTCGTCGCGGGGAATCGGATTTTTCTGAAGTCCTGCGGAAACTCCTTTTCGATGAAAGAAAGGAGTTTCTTCGCCGAATCGCTCTCCGCCTCGAACTCGATCCCCGCGTAGATGTCCTCGGTGTTCTCGCGAAAGATGACCATGTCGACGTCCTGCGGGCGCTTGACGGGGCTCGGGACTCCCTTGAACCAGCGCACCGGACGAAGGCACACGTACAGGTCGAGCAGCTGGCGCAAGGCCACGTTGAGCGAACGGATGCCACCGCCGATCGGCGTCGTCAGCGGCCCTTTGATTCCGACCAGGTATTTGCGGAATGCATCGACCGTCTCGTCGGGCAGCCAGCTATTGGCGAGATTGTAGGCCTTCTCGCCGGCGTAGACTTCGTACCATGCGATCTTGCGCTTGCCGGCGTATGCCTTCTCTACGGCCGCGTCGAGCACGCGCACGCTCGCGCGCCAGATATCGCGGCCGGTTCCGTCGCCCTCGATGAACGGAACGATGGGATTGTCGGGGACGACGAGCTGCTGACCGGCGCCCATCGCGATGGGCTGGCCGCCGGCGGGTGGAACGAAAGGCGACTTCATATGAAGCGAGTATCACGCGGGACTGCGCACGGACAAGGCCGCCATCGCGGGCTGCGCGGCCCCGCTCCGTCAGGCGCGCCTCAGCGCGTCGACGCCCGCGCGCAAGCCTTGCGCATCGAGACCGTCGGCTTGCCTGCGGATATCGAGATACAGCAGAACCGTTCCGATGATGGGCACGGGCATTAGAAACATGAGCAGGATGTCCTGGACCAGGCTGCCGAAAAAGAACGCGGTCGTCGGGATCAGCAGGTGGGTCAGGATGCTGGTGACGATGTGAATCGCTGCGAACACGATCCACACGATCAGCACCTGCGCCACGTTCGCCTTGACCAGATTCACGCTGCGCTTGAGCGCGTCGATGCCGCCTACGTTTTCGAGCAGAACGACGGGGCCGACGAAGAGAAACAGGAAGCCGATGATGATGCCGGGGATGATGAGAAGGCACAGCCCAAAAAGAACCAGAAAGAAGGCTGGTATCCAGGCGCTGACGTATTTGCCGAACCGTCGAAAGAGGAGCGCGTATGCCTGCCCGGGACCCACATTGCCCCCCGTCGCACGGTCGGCGACGACGATCGTGAGCGCGCCGGTCACCAGGGGGACCGCGATGAAATACATGAGGAGGATGCCGAGGAGCGCCGCGGCCAGCCCAAGCAGCATTGCCATGAGACCGCCCACCGCCGCGGTTCCGGTGGTGGCCCAGGCTCGCGAGAGGTCTTGGATCTGTTTCTGCTGGTCCCGCTGGAGCTGTTCGAGCTTTTTTGGATCGCCCTGCGCCAGTTGAATCTCGCGCTGGATCTGCGCTGCGGTTTGCTGCGAGAGCTGCGCTGTGTTCTTGGCCGCGACTTCGACCACCGCGGTCGGCGCCAGCACGAGGGCAATCGCGGCTGATTTCGCGAGCGACACCGGCAGCATCAAGATGGCGCACGTAATGAGCAGCGTAACGAGGTGCTTTTGATAGAGCTGAAACGCTTCCGAGAGGATCGTTCCGACAGGCTTGCCGGCGCCCATGACGGGTTGCATCGCCATCTCCGCGCCGCCGCCGTACGCGCCAGGCGGCGGTGTGCCGTAGCCCGGTGGCGGCGCGCCGTAGCCCGGAGGCGGCGTCGCTGCGTACCCTGGTGGCGGCGTCCCGTACCCCGGTGGCACGCCGTAGCCCGGCGGGGGCTGCCCGTATGGCTGTTGCTGCCCATAGTAGGGAGGCTGAGGCTGTGCACCCTGCGGCGCCTGCGCATAAGGGGACGGCGGCTGCGCGTAAGGCTGCGCAGGCTGCCGTTGGCCCTGATTCGGGATCGGCGGCTGAGCGTACCCGGGCGGCTGTCCATAGCCAGGCGGCGGCGCACCAGGCGCGCCCGGCGCGGCTTGGATCGGACGACCGGTGTTCGTGCAGAATGTCGCTCCGGCGGGATGGGCCTGTCCGCAATGCGGACATTGGACTCCGGTCATATCCGCGTATGCTACGCCCCTTTGCCCATCACGTGGTAACCCTTGTCGACGTGGATTACGCATCCGGTGACTCCGCTCGCAAGCGGTGAGCACAAGAAGGCCGCCATCGCGCCCACCTCGTGAGCCGAGAGCGCCTCAGGCAGGGGCGAAATCCCCATCGCGTACTCCACCATTTGCTCGATGAAAGGCTTGCCCTTGCTCGCCCCTTCTGCTTCGCCGCCGCTGCCGCGCCCGATGGCGCTCGCCGCGCGCGACGCCAGGGGCCCGGCACTGATGCAATTGACGCGATGTCCCCACTTGCGTCCGGCTTCCCATGCAAGCACCCGAGTGTCGCTCTCGAGCGCCGCCTTCGCACTGGACATGCCGCCGCCGTAGCCGGGGATGACGCGCTCGCTGGCCATGTACGTCAAGCTCAGAAAGGCCCCGTGCGGACGCAGGAGCGGGCCGAGGCGCTGGACCAGCGACACCATCGAGTACGCACTGACGCTCACCGCGGCCAGGTAGCCCTTGCGGCTGGTTGCCGTGAGGTCTCGCGAGACTTCGGGGCCATTGGCGAGCGAATGAACGACCACATCGAGACACGGTTCGCCGAAGTCTGCGCGCAATCGCTCGGCGCAGCCACCGACCGTAAAGTCGCCCTGCTCCTTGTAGCGCTTGTTGTCGCGCACTTCTTGGGGGACGTCCTCGAGGGTGTCGTACTCCGCATCGAGCGCCACGATCCGCTCGAACTCGAGCTTGCGCCCGTCCGACAGACGGAGCGAACTGTCGAGCTTGCCGCGGCGAAGCAGCGTTTGAAAGATGCCAAGCGCCGGAGGCCAAGTCCCCACGCAAACCGAGGCGCCGGCCTCCGCAAGCGCTTTGGCGATCGCGAAGCCGAAACCGGCGTCGTCTGCGACGCCGGCCACGAAGGCGCGTTTGTTCGAGAGATCAATCGAGAGCATGGTTGGAAACAGGACGAATCGTGGACTCAGGTGACTAGAGCGCGTAGTAGCACTTCTACCTCCTCCGGCGTTCCGACCGTAACCCTCAGCGCGTCTCGCAGCGCCGGCGTATCGAAGTAGCGGACCAGGACGCCCTTCTCTTTGAGCTGCCGCTGCAAAGGCCCGAGGTTTTCGCCGGGCCGGCGGGCGAGAACGAAGTTCGTCTCGCTTGGGACCACATCGAAGCCGGCGCGCAGCAGGCCTGCCGAGAGGATGCCGCGCGTCGACCGGACGCGAGCGGCGGCCTCTTGCATGTAGGCATAATCATCGAGCGCCGCGGCCCCCGCGATCAAACCGAGCCGGCCGACATTGTAAGAGTCTTTGACCTTGGCGAGCTGCGAGAGGACGTCGGGGTGACCGAACGCCAGCCCGACGCGCATCCCGCACAGCGAGAAGGACTTGGAGAAGGTCCGAAGCACGAGGACGTTATCGTGGGTGTGCACGAGGCGGAGCGCCGAGTCGCTCGCAAAGTCGACATACGCCTCGTCGATGACGACCAAGCCCTTCAGGCTGCGAGCGAGATCCTCGACGGCAGCGGTCGGCGCGAGCGTCCCCGATGGCGCATTCGGATTGCAAAGGATCGTAAGCTTTTGCCCTCGTTCTCCGAGGCGCTCGACGGGCAGGCGGAAATCGGGGGGAAACGGTACGACGTCGGCCGTCGCGCCCTGAATCGCGATGAGCGTTTCATACAGCGTGTAGGTCGG
>Ga0210409_10003271_pt1 | contig 18366 bp, 12 predicted proteins | sample IncBWH17MmetaG_FD_161649 | JGI IMG/M metagenome (GOLD analysis project Ga0210409, IMG submission 161649) | Forest soil microbial communities from Barre Woods Harvard Forest LTER site, Petersham, Massachusetts, United States - Inc-BW-H-17-M | ecosystem: Environmental > Terrestrial > Soil >... | reverse complement strand
AGCAGGCGGCGCTAGCTGGCCAAGTCTATAATCCCACCATTGGCTTTTCCCTGGTACACAATGTGGCAGGTGACCCGAAGTATCCCTATAACCCCTTCTACGGTGGTTTCAGTCCGCGCATTGCTGGAGCCTGGAATCCAAGTTTCGATGAGGGGCTGCTAGGTTCCATATTTGGCAGGAACAAGACGGTCGTGCGGACCGGCTACAGCATCCTCTACGGCCGCTTGAACGGTGTAGGTTTGGTGCTGATACCGCTATTGGGTGACGGCCTCATCCAGGCAGTCCAGTGCGTCAGCCCGCTCACAAATGGCGCGTGCGGCGGACCTAACGGCTCGAATCCAAACACGGCCTTCCGAATTGGCCCTACGGCCAACGGCTTCGGTGGTTTGGTGGCGCCCCTTACACAGGCCACCACGACCCTGCCCCAGCCAACCGTGCCCGGATTTAACGCCGCGGCTGCTGGTTCCGGTACAGGCCTGGACCCGAATTTCCGGCCCAGCATGAGCCAACAGTTCGATCTCACCGTGCAGCGGCAGATCAACTCCCGGTTGACGGTTGAAATAGGTTATATTGGACGCCTCCTGACCCACGAATTCCAGCCCATCAACTTGAGCGCCGTCCCTTACATGATGACCCTCGGTGGGCAGAGATTCGACAAAGCCTACGGCCAGATGGTATGGCAGTATTGCGGCGGCAATCAGGGAATGGCGGGTGGAAACTGTGCCGGTAATCTTTCGGCCGTAACGCCCCAGCCATTCTTCGAGTCGGCCTTGAATAAGGCCTACTGCGCAGGCTACGCGAGCTGCACACAAGCAGTCGCGGCCAAGGAAGGCAATGCCGGCACGGGGAACATCGGACTGGCCAACGTCTGGAGCCTCTGGAGTGATCTCGACGGAGGCGCGTTCAACTTCCCCCGATCGATGCTGAATACACCAACAGGCGCCCCCGGACTGTATGGGACGAGCGGGCAGTTGTCGTCCGACTTTACCCAGAACACCAGTATAGGTACCGGAAACTACAACGCCATGTTCGTGACCATGAAGATGAACGCGTGGCACGGCATCACCATGCAGTCCAATTTCACTTACGGAAAAGCGCTGGGGACCGGATCGCAAGTCCAGGCTACCAGCCAATACACGATCAACGATGCCTTCAATATCAACAGGAGCTACGGGTTGCAGCCCTGGGATCGCAAGTTCCTCTTTAACACTTGGATCGTCTACCAGCCGCCCTACTTCCAGAATCAGCATGGTTTCGTTGGACACCTTCTGGGCGGTTGGACCTTCGCGCCCATTATCGACCTCGGCAGTGGCTTGCCGCTGGGGGTCTATGCCGCGAATGCTACCAACTCAGCGTATAATGGCGGCCAATCTTTCGGCGTAGCGGATGGCACCAACACCGGCAGCTACGACAACGCCATCAACATCTGCGGTGGTGCAGCTGGTGGCAGCCAACGACACAATAACCCCATACCTTCCACGCAATATCCGGGTATGGGAGGGAGTGGTTACGGGCCGTCTTTGTACCAGGATCCACAAATAGTCTATAACTGCTTCCGCAACCCGATTCTGGGAATCGACGGTGGTCACAACGGTGGTGTTGGCAACCTCCGCGGCCAGGCCTTCTGGAACATAGACTTCAGTATTAAGAAGAGCATCATGTTCACCGAGCGGGTAAACATGGAGTTCGGTGCTGTCTTCACGAACATCCTTAACCATACGGTGTTGAACGATCCCTACAACGCCCTCACCGACACCAGCGATTTTGGCGCTCTTGGTTTTAATGTGGGCCAAGCCAACAACCCAAGGCACGTGGAGCTTGGTGCGCGTGTCCGCTTCTAACCCACGGCCGCGGTTCGCGAGGACCGCGCATAAACAATGAATGCAAAAGGACGGAGAGGGCTTAACCGCTGTGTCCGTTTATTTGTTGCAGCATGAATACGGAAGTCCCCATTTCGCCGCAGCGGCTGCCCCCGCTGTGAATCGACGACCAGTTCCACCTTATTGTGTAATTTGATGCCATCCGGAGTTTGCGGGGTGTCCAAATCGATGGGCCGGACAGAGGAGGGTGTGAGCTGACAGCCAAGCGAATTTTTCCATTTTTTTGCGGAGTGGGCCTTCTGTTGGCATTAAGCCCGTTGCTTATGTACGGACAGATGGCTGGTACCGGATTTGTCGCTGGGACGGTTACGGACCCATCCGGGGCAGCCGTTGTCGGAGCGACGGTAACGTTGACGGACACCGCAACGAACGCGGAGAGAACCGTGACAACAAATGATACCGGGAGATATAGCTTTGCCAATGTCACTCCCGGAAAATACAACATCAACATCACCAAGAGTGGCTTCCGCCAAGTGAAATTCAGTGATCAGGAAGTGGTTGTTGGAGAATCGCGAACCTTTGACGCCAAGATGGAGATTGGCGTCGCGACTCAGACCGTGGAAGTAGTGGCCACCAACACGGAACTGCAGACGATGAACGCGACGATCGGCACTACGGTCACGGGAGTAGCCCTGTCATCGCTACCGACACTTGGGCGTGACGTCAGTACCTTCATTGGGTTGCAGGCTGGTGTAACGCCTGAAGGAAGCGTCTCGGGAGCGGTGTACGACCAGAACTCCTTCCAGCTGGACGGCGGGAATAACTCCAACGACATGGACGGTTCGAACAACGTCTATACGCCCAGCACTGCGGGGGACCCCACCGGCGGTCTAACTAATTACAATTTCACAGGCACTGGCGGCGGTGGACCAACCGGGGTAATGCCCACACCCGTGGACAGTATTGAAGAGTTCAAGGTGGGCACGACGAACCAGACGGCCGACTTCAACAGCTCTGCTGGCGCGCAAGTGTCCATGGTGACCAAGCGCGGCACGAACCAGTGGCACGGCACCGGTTACGAGTATTATCTGGATAACGGCCTGAACGCGAACAGCTGGACGAATAACGCTTCTGGGACTCCACTCCCCAGCTACCATTACAACCGCTTCGGAGGAGCGGGTGGCGGTCCGATCATCCCGAAGGAAATTCTTGGAGGGAAGTGGTATTTTTTTGGCAATTACGAGGGATTTCGCTGGAATAACTCGGCAACACAATTAAGAACCGTGCCCTCGGAAGCGATGGACCAGGGAATTCTTCAATTCCAAGGTCAGGCCTACAACATCAACCCGGTGGCCGTGACCTATAACGGTCCCGCCACTGCCGTTCTTACGCCGGGACAGGTGGTACAACCGGCAATTTGCCCGGGCCCCAGCGGCGCCGGCGTCCCATGCGACCCCCGCGGTTTAGGAATCAGCCCTGTGGTTCAGCAGATCTGGCAGAAATACGAGCCGGCATCGAATATTCCCGTCAGTTTTTCCAGCAGCGGCACCCTTACCAGCGGCTGTTTAGGTCTAAGCAGATGCGATGGTCTGAATGTGCTGGCTTTCCAAGCCAACGCAGTGCTTCCCTACACCGATAACTTCGCAGTCGGCAGGCTGGATCACGACTTCGGAGCCAAGTGGCATTTTTATGGAACTTATCATTACTATAAACTCGAGAGATCCGTAAATAACCAGATAGATATCGGAGGATTCTTTCCCGGCGACAAGCTGGGTGTGCCCGCGTCCACCGCCGGCCGCCCCCAGGACCCTTGGTACCTGACGGGCGGTCTGACGACAAACGTGACGAATAACGTCACCAATGACTTCCACTATAACTATTTGCGGAACTACTGGGCGTGGACTACCAACGCTCAGCCGCCGCAGATAGCAGGAGTGGGCGGAGCGCTGGAGCCCTTCGGCGAGTCTGCTACCAACGTGCTATCGCCGTACAACGTGAACACCCAGAACGTCCGGACGCGGTTCTGGGACGGACATAACAATATGGTCCGGGACGACCTGTCGTGGACCAAAGGAACACATTTCCTCCAGTTTGGTGGTATCTATCAGCGTAACTATGACTGGCACGAGCGCACCGACAACGGCGGCGGCATCAACTACAACTCGGTTTACCAGATGGGACTCCCAGGCTACACGAATATGGCTGGATATACACCCGCGGCACTCACTGGCACTGCCGCCAGCAATTGGGCCCGGTACTACCCGATTGTGTTGGGAATACCCAGCATCGACCAAATCGCCTACACGCGTACCGGGTCAAATTTGACGCTGAATCCGCCCAATACGCCAGCGTTCGATCAGAGCACCATTCCTTTCTATAACCTGTATTTTAGCGACACTTGGCGGGTAAAGCCCTCGTTCACCCTGACCTACGGCTTAGGCTGGACATTGGAGATGCCGCCGACGGAAAAAAACGGAAAGCAGATCGCGGTGGTGGGTCCCGATGGCAAACAGCTCGATACGGAGACCTATCTCAACAACCGGAAAGAAGCCGCGCTTCAAGGCCAGGTTTACAATCCGGAGATTGGGTTTGCTTTGCTCAGTAATGTGGTCGGGCATCCCAAGTACATCTACAACCCCTTCTACAAGGAGTTCAGCCCGCGTGTGGCTGCGGCGTGGAACCCAAGCTTCGACAGCGGTTTACTGGGTGATCTGTTTGGACGCAACAAGACCGTGTTGCGCGGCGGGTACAGCATCCTCTATGGACGCCTGAACGGCGTCGATCTGGTGCTGGTGCCACTGCTTGGCCAAGGCCTGATCCAGGCCACACAGTGCAACAGCCCGCTTATGAACGGCAGCTGTGGGGGATCGGCCGGATCGACACTTGCCAACGCTTTCCGTATCGGTCCGACCGGGAATGGATTCGATGGCCTGGCGGCGCCTCTGCTGCAGGCGAGCCCGACCTTACCCCAGCCGTCTTATCCGGGGATCAACGGCGTTGCCGCAGGCGCCGGTGAAGGCTTGGATTCGAATTTCCGGCCAAACATGAGCCAGCAATGGGATCTGACGATACAGCGGCAGATCAACCCCAAGGTGACGCTGGAAGTTGGCTATATTGGGCGGAAAATCACCCACGAATACCAGCCGGTTAACATAAACGCTGTCCCGTACATGCTGACCATCAACGGTCAGTCATTTGCCAAAGCGTATGGTCAGATGGTGTGGCAGTACTGCCGCGGCGCCCAGGGCCTTGCAGGCGGAAACTGCGGCGGACCCGGAGGCAACGTCGTCAGTCCGAATTCGTTAACGCCACAGCCGTTCTTCGAGAAGGCCCTGAGTCCTGGCTACTGCCTTGGGTATACGAGCTGCACAGCGGCAGTTGCTGCGAAAGAAGGCCTTCCTAGTAGCGGTGGTAGCGGGAACATCGAACAGAACGCGGTGTGGAGCCTCTACAGTGACCTCGACAATGGGGGCTTCGATACCTCCATCGTCCCGCGCAGCATGATGAACACTCCGATTCCGGGGTCGCCCAATGGCGCCAACGGAAATCTGACTTCCGGCGTGGCCATGAACGCAAGTATTGGCTATGCTAACTACAACGGAGGATTTGTCCAGATAAAGACCTCGGACTGGCACGGCTTGACGATGCAGTCCAACTTCACAATGAGCAAGGCACTGGGTACTGGGGCGAATGTACAAGCGACCAGCCAATTCACGGTACCGGACCCCTACAATCTGAACTCGGCGTATGGCTTGCAAAACTGGGACCGCAAATTCGTCTGGAACACGTGGATAGTGTACCAAGTTCCGTTCTTCAAGGAGCAACACGGGTTCGTGGGAAGAATTTTGGGTGGCTGGTCAATCGCACCTATATTGACTCTCGGAAGCGGGTTGCCGGACAATGTGCTCCCGACAGACAGTAATATTGGCGGCCCGTTCTTCTACGGTGGAGCTCAGTCCTTCGGGGCGGGGGACGGCATAAGCTTCGCCGCTTACCAGAACGCCATCAACATGTGCGGGCAGTTTGGCAATTCGCGAGTTAACAATCCGGTGCCCAACACTCTAGGCTTGGGTGCCAACGGCTTCGGACCAAGCATGTTCAACAATCCTGCTGCGGTCTATAACTGCTTCCGAAACCCCATTCTTGGAATTGATGGGAGTGCCGGAGGGGGATTCGGCACAATTCGCGGCCAGATGTTTTGGAACGTGGACGTCAGCTTGATAAAGAACATCAGGGTCACGGAGCGGGTATCCTCCGAATTCACCTTCAACGTGTACAACGTATTCAACCATCCGCAGTTCGGCGATAGCTATAACGCGCTGGGGGATCAGGCAGACTTTGGCGCCCTGGAATCTCAGGCCAACAACCCGCGAGCCATGCAGTTTGGTCTGCGGATCCGCTTCTGACCCACTTCCGCGGTTCACGAGCACCGCGCATTTACGCAACGACTGCAAGGAACGGAGAGAGCGTAATTGCTCTCTCCGTTCCTTTATTGAAGCTAGAATACGGAAGTCCCCTGTCGCAGCAACGGCCGCGCTCGTGATGAATCGCTGCCCAGTTCCACTTTATACTGTGGTCCGCCGAACGCAGCTGTCGGATACCGCTCCGACCTAATCGCGTAACAGAGCCTTGCTATGATTGACCTCGTGCAACTCACAAAAACAACGACATTGCGATCATCACCATCACCAATCCTCCGGTGAACGCTCTGAGCCCCGACGTCCCCGAAGGCATTTCCGAAGCGTTTTGACCAGATCGGGCGGGACGCGAGCATCAAGGCTGCGGTGCTTGATCGGCGGCGGCCAGACCTTCGTAGCCGGCGCTGACATCAAGGATTGCGGGCACCGTCGGCCTCAAACAGGTCCTACGAGCGAGTCTCCGAATCCCATCGCCAGCACGGAGAAATCTGGAGGCCCGCCCCGCTACTTTCGCGGATTTCGGCAAGGAAGGAAGAAGGAGTGGCGGCGCAGGCATCATTCCGCTCGATTAAGATCGTGCCGTAAGGACTGACTCTACCTTTTCATCTTCCTTTTTCTGTTCTTGCAGAGCATCTCGAGAAGATATTTGACAGAGGCACATTCCTGAATTACTGCTTCCAGCTTCGGAATTGTCGCGTTTAACTCATTTTCTTCCACAACTCCGTCCGCCAGCGTGTTGGCAATGCTTTCCAACGCCGCACCCACATCCTTCATGAGGTTGGAAATGACCAGGAATTCCTTTTCCGAGGTCTGTTGCGGGTCTGGGATTTTGAATGCCACTCTTCCTGCCTGCGATTCGAGGAGATCCAACGGTTCAAAGTTCTTCAGAAGAACGCAGATTTGCGGCACCAGCTCCGCCGGGATCGGGCGATCGCCCCTTAGCCAATACATTAAGGACCGATAATTCGTGCCCAGTTGCTGCGCCAGCAGCCGCGTATCGTATTCGGCCTTGGCTTCAACAATCTGGCTAAGCACCGTTGGTAGTGTTTTTGCACCCACAGGCTGACTCCCTGTCGAAGTTTTGTCAGTTCAATAACGAAATCATTTTGAACAGTGAATGTGTGCATTGTAGCTGAATTGCATGCTTTCCCTGTAGGCGCTTTAATGGGCCCGTCAAGACAAGCCCGGATTAAGCTTCCAGCAAGTGATTCACGCCAGTGGGAAGAATCGAAGCTGCCTCAATCCGGGAACCGAGGGGGTGCAGCAATGGTCCACGGAAGCGCCAAACACGTTGGCAATGACATATTTGCGTTTGCCTGTTTATTAACAGCGATACGGCCCGCAATTTCGTTATTGAACTGACAAGTATCCAGGGACTAGGATGGGCTCAGTATCCCGGGTCAAACGTAAGTAGGTCTGCAATCTACAGGATAGAAAGCCGGCAGCTGCGCCGGCGGATATTAGAGAAAGCCTGGGTCGCGCTGCGCCTAGTGGTGTGCTTTTCCGGTCTTAGTTCGATGCAGAAACGTAAACTCCTGGCTACTGTCGCAGCCGCGACGAAGTGAGAGTGTGACAAATGCCATTCATGGATCTAATCAAAAAAGCAATTTTCGAGGAAGAGCCGCAGTCACAGCAGCAGGCGGCGAAACCCGCGCCAGCACCTATGGCCCCGCGCGCGTCACAAACAGCTCCCACACCGGCATACGTTCCGATGACCGGGCGTGACAATCAATTCTACGCGCGCTTGGCAAAACAGACTGACTTGGCCGCCGTGCCGGAGTTGGCGAAGATCGAGCAGTTCGCTGCGCCGCTGGCAGCGGTGATTCCGGACAAATCGCTGCGATACAAGGCCGCGCTGGCTACGGCGCAAGCGCAGGGTGGCTTAACTAAGGATGCGATCTTGAGGGGTTTCGACAGCTTGCTGAATCTTCTGGATTCCTCGGCCAGTACGTTTAACCGGCAAACCGACGAGGTGGGCAAGACCGAAGTTGATGCCAAGCTGGGCCAGATAAACGAGATGAATGACACCATTCAGCAAAAACAGAAAGAGATCGCAGACCTGCAGCAGCAAATGAAGTCGATGCAGTCGCAAACGGAGGTATCACGAAGCAAGTTACAGGAAGCAAAAAGCAATTTTGCGTCAGCTCTGGATCGCCGGCGCGCGGAGATTCAACAGCAACGTAAAGAATTCGAAACGATTTTGGGGTAGGGAGACATTATGGCAACCAATCCGAGTTCCCCTGTAATGCAAGGCTTGAAGAATTTCTGGCAACGGCCGGAAGGCACCGTCGGGAAGGTCGTGCTGGTGCTCGCGGGTGTTGCTGCGGCTTATGGATTCGTGCAGATTCTGCCGTTCCTGATCGCCGCCGCTACCGACACGCTGCACCTGGCGATCCTGATCGGCGCTATCCTTCTGCTGATCTTCATCGTATCGGACCGGCGCGTCTGGACCCTGGGCAGGCTTATCTTCCAGAGCGTCATGCGGTATCTGACGGGATTGTTCATCGAACTGGATCCCATCGGCATCCTCAAGAACTACATCGCAGAGATGAAAAAGAATCTTGCGATTATGGATGAGCAGCTCGGTAACCTGAATGGCTCGATTCGCACGTTGCAGAATCAGATCGACACCAACCAGAAGGAAGCCGAGCACAGCATGGCTTTGGCCAATCAGGCGGACAAGAAGATAGCCGCGGGCGGCCTGACCTCGCTCGATCAGCAGCAGTACATGTCTGCCAAAGTTACCAACCAGAGGCATGCGGCCAGCCTGATCAATATCGACAAGTCGCTCACCGATTTGCGTGACAAGCTGAAGATCCTCTACGAACAGCTGATTCGCTGGCGCGCCACGGCCGAGTTTCAGGTTACCGACAAGGAGAACCGCGTCAGTGAAGAAGAGATGCGGCGCAAGGCGCTGAAGAAGGCCTATTCCGTGTTCCAGGCGGCCAAGAAAATCTTTCGCGGCGATCCTGTGGCCAATCAAATTTACGACCAGACACTGGAATACCTGGCGGACGACGCCGGACAGATGCTCGGTGAAATGGAAGATTTCAACCGCTTGGCCAACAAGCTGATGACCAACATGGATCTGGAAACCGGGGCCGTCAACGACGAAGCCATTAAGCAACTGACCGAATTCCAACAAAAGCTCTTGCCGGCAGCAGTCACACCGGTGCCGGCCGTCGCAGGAAACCAGCCTTCTCCTGTCCCAGCAGCAAAGAAAGACGATTACAGCGATTTGATCAAGTAGTGAGCACGGCGGAGGGAAGTTCAAATGTTTAACAACACGATTTCGACACCAGTAACGGGACACCGCCTGAAGCCAGGAGCAAAAATCGTTCTGCTCCTGCTGGTGGGCGTTGTTCTATTCTTTGGTTTCCGGACAGCGGTGAGCCGCGGGTGGATTCCGGCCCCGGGCATTGCGAAGTCCATCATCCCGACGAAGGCCAACCTGCCCGATTTGAAGGAGGCAGCCGTGGCCAACGTGGAACCGGCGGTTTATCCGGATGCGGCTCCGGCTTCAGTGAAGGCGCCTCTGATGCGCGTCGAACTGTGGGCTTGGAACGCGCAGATGGGTTTCATCTACGCCAACGGCGGAGCGGATACCACGCACAACAGCTTGATGGAAAAGCACAACGCAAACGTGAAGCTTATTCGGCAGGATGACACCAGCCAGATGCAGAACGATTTGATTGCCTGCGCCAAGGAACTTCACGATGGCGCGAGTCAATGCTCTTCGGGCGCGAACTACGTGTTGATCATGGGCGACGGCTCGGGCCAGTTTTTCGCGGCAGTCAATCCCCAACTGAAAAAGTTGGACAATGGCGCCGGCGAATATATCGCGCAGGTGATTGGCTCAACCGGATATTCCCGCGGCGAAGACAAACTGATGGGCCCGCCGGAATGGAAGGCTGATCCCCTAGCCTCCAAGGGGGGACTGATCGCCGGCGTGCTTCGCGACGGCGACTGGAACATCGCCATGAAGTGGGCGGCGGACAACCAGATCAAAAACAATCCCGACGAGAAGACCTGGGATCCCGAGGCGCTCAATTGGGTGAACGCGCCGGACTACATTAAGGCGGCGGAAATTTATAACGCCAACACTTGCGAGGACCGCAAGGTGGTGCACGACGGCCGGCTGACCGGAGAAACCAAAAACGTCTGCGTGAACGGCGTAGTCACCTGGACGCCGGGTGACGTCAACGTAGCGCACAGGCGCGGCGGACTGGTCTCCATCGTTTCTTCAAAACAGTACCGCTCGCAGATGCCTGACGTGATTATCGGGATCAAGAAGTTCAACCAGGACCATCGCAACGAGGTTCAAGGTATGCTGGCTGCTAGTTTCGAAGCCTCCGACCAACTGAAAGCCTTCCCAGAAGCGCTGAAGCGCGCTGCGGCGATTAGCGCCAAGGTCTACAACGAACAGAATGGCGACTATTGGCTGAAGTACTACCAGGGAACTCGCGAACAAGACAAGGCCGGGAACATGGTCGAACTCGGCGGCTCTGCCGTCAATAATTTGAACGACAATCTTTTGCTGTTCGGGTTACAGCCGGGCGCAAATAACAATTTCCGCTCTACCTATACCGTGTTCGGAAACATTGCCACTCAGCAGTATCCCGAACTTTTCAAGGATGCGAACAAAATCCCTGACCTCAAAGAGGTTCTGGATACTTCCTATGTTCTCGGCGCGTCTTCGATGCTCTCGCAAACAGGCGCGGAAGCCGATGTTGCCAGCTTCAGTTCGAGCGGAGATACCGGCACGGTCGTTTCGAAGCGCGACTGGAGCATCGAGTTCGATACCGGCAAGGCGTCGTTCACTACGGATGGCGAACGCAAGATGTACGAGATCAAGGATGACCTGGCAATCGCCGGGGCCCTGTTCGTCACATTGAACGGACACACCGACGATACCGGAACTAAGGAAGGGAACATGGACCTGGCGGAGCGGCGCGCTCAAGCGGTCAGGAATTGGCTGCAGCGGAAAGCTCCGACCAACTTCCCCGACAGCCGTTTCCGCATTCATGCCTATGGCGACTCCAAGCCGATCGCTTCCAACGCTACCGCCGATGGCAGGGCGAAAAACCGGCGCGTAGAGATCATCCTTTCGGGTAAGGAATAGGAGTTCAGGTGAATCCCATCAAGCCAGCAACGGGGGCGATTGAGGCGGGCGCAACAGCAGCCGCAATTCGTCCCACGCCGGCACCCGGCGGAGAGAGCTTCTGGCACGAGTTGCTCGGAGCGTTCTCTCCGAACCGGGTAATTTCCAAGTCCGCGTTCCGGTTCATCCTCGTATTCCAGATTGCGGTGTTGCTAATGGTGTGGGCGACCTCGACATATGTATTCCTGCCGAAACCGATGGATGTGTGGCGAGCGTTCGTCGACCTATGGAGCCATGAAGGTTTGGGCCAGGAGTTGATCGTCAGCTTCTCGTTAAACGTGCAGGCCATGGCTTGGGCCACGGTCATCTCGCTTGGCCTCGCTTATCTGACAGTCGTTCCTTTCTTTCAACCTATCGTGCAAGCGATCTCCAAAGGCCGGTTCCTGGGGATGGTTGGCCTTACCTTCTTCTTCACGGTGATTTTTGCCAGCGGTCATCGCCTGAAAGTCAGTCTGCTGGTTTTTGGCGTCGCGGTGTTCTTCGTAACCAGCATGATCGACGTCGTTGCGCAGGTCCCCAAAGAAAAGTTTGATTTGGCGCGCACGTTGCGCATGGGTGAGTGGCGAGTTGTCTGGGAAGTGATTGTGCTTGGCAGGGCAGACGCTGCTTTCGATGCCATGCGCCAGAACGCCGCGATGGGCTGGATGATGCTTACCATGGTCGAGGGCATTTCACGCTCCGAAGGTGGCGTGGGTGCTTTGCTCCTCAATCAGAACAAGCATTTTCGGCTCGAGGCTGTGTTTGCGATTCAAATCGCAATTCTTGTGATTGGATTGTTGCAGGACTACGTGCTGGGGCTCGCCAAGACTTTCCTTTTCCCCTACGCGAGCTTGCAACTCGAGAAAAGATAGCAGTTCAACCATTTGTGAGGACAACCAGTGCCCGAGCGCTGCACTTACGGCGATACGCTTCTTAAGGTTGACCACGTCAGCCTTGCCTACGAGGACAAGGTGATTCTTCGCGACGTCAACGCGGAGATCCGCGACATCGTGCGTACCGGCCGCACACAAGGCCAAGTTGTAGGTTTTCTGGGGCCTTCGGGCATCGGCAAAACGCAACTCTTTCGTATCATCGCGGGGCTCAATCATCCCACTTCCGGGCAAGTGCTGGTGAATTCCACGATGACTCCCGTTAAGGCCGGAATGGTCGGCGTGGTTGCGCAGAGTTATCCGCTCTTCGAAAACCGTACAATTTTCAGCAATCTGATGGTGGCCGCAAAGCAAATGGAGAAGACTCACGACGCGGCTCACGAAAAAGTAACCAAATACCTGCAGCGGCTGGATATGGTTGATCAGGCGCAACTGTTTCCCGCGCAGATTTCCGGCGGCCAGCGGCAAAGAATCGCCATCGCTCAGCAGCTTTTGTGCAGCGAGCATTTTCTATTGATGGACGAGCCATTTTCCGGACTGGACCTGGTGATGGAGGCGAAGGTCTGCGAACTCATCAACGAGATTGCCTGCCTGGATGACTTGAACACCATCATCGTCGTCACTCATGACGTGACCGCCGCGGCGACGGTGGCGGACCATTTGTGGTTGATGGGCCGCGACCGCGACTCCGCGGGGAATGTTCTCCCCGGCGCGCGCATTCAGGAAACGTACGACCTGATTGAGCGGGACCTGTGTTGGCACCCAGGCATCACCAATTCCGCTGCGTTTTTGGAATTCGTCCGCGAAGTGAAGGAAAGGTTTCAGACCCTCTAGGATCCAGGCCGGCTTGTGGCAAGGAACGACGCTACTTGCGATGCGGACTTAGCGCTCGCACCATCAGCCCGAGTCCGCCGACAAACAGGATCAGCATTACGAGCGTATTGAAGAGGCTGGTGGGCCGAAAATAGACGTGCATGTTTGCGATCACGCCGGCCAGGATGAAAACAGTGCCGGCGACGGCGAGAAGCCACCCGGCCATGCTTCGGCCATTCCAAAAGAGCAGACCCACCCCGATCAGCAGCGGCATCAACGTTATTCCGAAGGTGTTGGCGCCATAGAAACTCCAGTACGAGCCGACCACGCTGACCTGGTTGGCCAGAAAATATCCTCCCAGGCAAGTAATGATGAAACCGATCACAAAGTGCCCTAGCCCGCCTGGTGTGCCGCCAACGTCACTGATCGGATGGTTCTCCATGGTTGGAGGATAACATCCGCAGCAGCTGATTCACTGCATTTATCGGGACACATTCCTGAGGCGTAACCTCCAGACAAATCGTAATTGACTGCTTGTACTCCGGAAAGGTCGGCATGCCGGGCAGTGACTACACTCGCGTGCGACTCTGAATTAAGATGGTCCGGATGACCGTCCGCAAAATCATCCACATCGACATGGACGCATTTTATGCGTCCGTCGAGCAGCGGGACGATCCGCAACTGCGCGGCAAACCCGTAGTTGTAGCTTGGCGCGGCAACCGCTCCGTGGTCTGTGCCGCTTCGTATGAAGCGCGACGTTTCGGCGTGCGCTCGGCCATGCCTGCAATTCGCGCCGAACGGCTGTGCCCCAACGCAGTCTTTTTGCCTCCGGATTTCCCACGCTACCGGGCAGTCTCGCGCCTTGTGCGGGAAATCTTCAAGCGTCATACCGATCTGATTGAGCCGCTGTCTCTCGACGAGGCATATCTCGATGTTTCTGAGAACAAGACCGGCTTGCCGACCGCTACACGCGTGGCGCGCGCTATTCGCGAACAGATTCGCGAGGAATTGAAATTGACGGCCTCGGCTGGCGTGGCCGCGAACAAATTTCTTGCGAAGATCGCCTCGGACTGGCGTAAACCGGACGGTCTCTTCGTCATCCAGCCTGAGGAGGCAGATTCATTCTTGTTTCCCCTGCCTGTGGGACGCCTTCCTGGAGTGGGCAAGGTGACAGAAGAAAAGCTGAGGGGGTTGGACATTCAAACGGTTGGCGATTTGCGGAAGCTGGATTTACCTGTACTCGAAGACCACTTCGGACGCTATGGCGTGCGTCTCTACGAGTTGGCTCGTGCCATCGACAAAAGTGAAGTCATACCCGACCGGCCAACACAGTCTGTATCCGCCGAAGACACATTTGAGCATGACGTACCTTTGACCGAGACCGAGCCGATGATCCGCCGTCTCGCGGAAAAGACTTGGACCGCGTCACGCCAGGAAGTCCGCGTCGCCCGCACCGTGGTCCTCAAGCTGAAGACCAGCGAGTTCAAAATCCTCACCCGCAGCCATACGCCCGGCGCTCCTCCTTCTTCTTGCGAGGAGTTGATCCGCATCGCCCTGTCGCTTCGTGCGCGTATCACGTTGAGTCCAAAGCAACGCTTTCGCCTTGTTGGCGTTGGGTTAAGCAATTTTCGCGATCCCGAAGATGCAGCTGCTCAGCCAGATCTCTTCGAATAATCCGATCGCGTTTCTTGAACGCAAAGGGCGGCGCCAGAGCAGTTCGCGAATTGCCGACGGCCCTCAAGTATCAAGGGTCAAGGAGCAGGGGATCATGACCACGCGCCAACCCAAGGTTCACACACAACTCGGCCGAGCCGCAGTCCAGATCTTTGCTGCCAATGAGCGCATGAACCAAATGCTCATCGAACATCTTGACGCTTCTGCATGGAGAGCCAAACCGCCCGGCAAGACTCGCACCATTGCGGCGATCTTTACGCATGTGCACAATGTCCGCACCAAGTGGGTCAGGCTGACAGCTCCGCACCTGAAGGTTCCAGCACAGCTCAACCGCACGCATTGCACGCCGCAGCAGGCCCGAGCAGGATTGGCGGAGAGCGCCGCTCGCTGCGCGGAGCTGCTCGCTGAAGCGCTTGGCGTTGGGAGCCGCGTCCAGAAGTTTCACAGAGATGGCTGGGCTAAGCCTTGGCCGGTTGGCCCGGAGATGCTGTGCTACATGCTTTCTCACGAAGCCCACCATCGCGGGCAGGTGTGCATGCTCGCGCATCAACTCGGATTCCCGTTGCCGAAAGAGGTGGCCTACGGAATCTGGAACTGGGAAAAGCTCTGGAAAGAATGCGGCTCGCCCAGAGGCCCCGGCTATGATGCATAGCGTCCGGCGCACCGATCCTGTTAGTTTGCGATGTGGTTATGCTGACAGATTCTTCAGGATGTCCGCCAGAGCGTGCAGGCGTGCCGCATCAGACGGCGTTTTGGCCGTGGCGGCGCTTTTCTCCACCGACGGCGCCATGCCTTTTAGCTTTTTCACCCGGCCCCGGTTCATGTGCGAATGCTCTGCGTTTTGGATAGCTTTGCGTAGCTCCGCGATTTGTTTTGCAGGCAAAGCTTGCGAGCGCTCCAACTGGTCCAGGTACGCCTTGGCCACAACCGAGTTTGCGGGCCACTCGATTTTTTGCTGGTTCTGAACATTGAGGTCAGGCGTTCGAACCGCCTTGGCTGCGTCGATTTCGTTTTGTGTGAGGAATTTCGTGGGCGTCAGCTCGAAGACGTCCAAGCCACGCGCAATTTCCGAACCGTAGATATTGCCGTTGTACCAATAGGCCGACCATTCGCCGCCCAGTACCAGCATCTTCGGGTCAATCGGCCCGCGATCGAAGTAGGCGATCTCGAATGGGTGCGCCGCGTCGGTGAAGTCCACGACAGAAACACCGCCTTGATACCAGGCCTGCACTTCGATGTCGCGGCCGGGGACGGGAATGAGCGAGCCATTGTGCGCCACGCAATTTTCCGTATCGCCCTGCGCGGCCGGCAGTTTGTAGTAGCTCGCAAAACTCAGCTTGTCGTCCTTTAGCCGGAAGATGGCATCCGCGCCCCACTTGTTCGGGTCGGTTGGACGGCACCGCGCTCCCAGGCCGCCGCCCCATTCGTCGGTAAACACAACTTTGCTTCCATCGTTCGAGAACGAAGCAGAATGCCAATACGAATAGTTGGGATCGTTCACGGCATCCACACGTTTGGGATGTACCGGATCTTTGATGTCCAGCAGAATTCCGTTGCCGGAGCATGCTCCCGCCGCCAAGCCAATCGCCGAGTACACGGTGATGTCGTGGCACTGATCGGTGTCCGACGGTTTCTCCGCACCCTTCTTGCCGTGCGTGCCACCGTTGTTCAGACCGTTCATCGCGCCGGTCCGCGCATCGATAAATACACGGGGGCTGGACACGATCTTCGCGTCTTGCGGCGCAGCCACCGGAACCTTGATCACGTCGATGCGAAACAGCGCAGTATTCGGATCCTTGTCCGGCTTTTCACCGGAACATCCTGCCAATTCTTCCGTCTGGCGCACAAACGAGGTGCCGGACACGTAGATATAAACGTTGTCCTTGTCGTTGGGATCCTGCACCAGCGTGTGCGTGTGCGATCCCCGGCAGGTCTGTACCGCAGCGACCTGCTTGGGATTCTTGATGTCGGAAATGTCGAAGATTCTTACACCGCGAAAACGGTCTTTTTGCGCCGCCGGCAAGGGATGCTTTTTCGCTTTCACCTCTTCTGGCGTCGGCGGGGGACGCGGCGGAAAACCCTGCACGCCGCAATCCAGGCGTCCATTGGGCATCTCCACCGACATGAACAGCAGGTTTTTATACACCGATAGGTCGCCCTGACCGCCCGGACACACCACGGAAGTCAGCAACGTGGTGTTCGCCGGGTTGGAGATGTCAAAAATGTTCAAGCCATAAAAATTACCCTGGAATAGGTAGTTGCCCTGAAAGGCGAAGTCCGAGTTTGCGAAGGCAAGCTGCGCGATTGCCAAATGCACCGGCTTGGGCAACTTCGAGAGGTCGCTGATACCGAGTTGGCCAATGGTCTTCAACACCTTCGGATCGTCAGGATCAGAGGCTCCGAGTTGAAACGCGTCCGGCTTTTTGACCAGCGTGAGATGCTTGATGCCCATCGAAGTCTCACCGGCGTCGTACAAGCCTGGAGTCAGTGTGGCGCGCGGATCGCTCGCGTCCGAACCTGTCATCCCTGGTGCCAGCGCGGGAGGTGGCTCTGGAGCGAATGGATTCTCTTCCTCCTCGGGCGCCTTCTCGGGTTCCTTGGGAGATTCTTTCGACGGTTCCTGTGCGGGCGGCGGAGTTGCAGGCGCCTGCGCGTGCATCCGGCTCACGCCGAAACACAAGAGAATCGCCACTACCGCAGCACGAAAGGCAACACCGGGCATTCGCTTCATCGCTTCTCCTCTGACACTTTCGTCTCCAGCATACCTTGCATAATCTTGATCTCGGCGCGTTGCGTATTGTCCGCATCCGTCGCGAAGTCGAACAAGTCGGCATCCTGCCCCGCGCCTGGCGTGTCGAACAAATCTTTCACCATGATCAACGCCCCATTATGGTGCTGAATCATTCCGGTCAAGAATAACTGGTCGAACTCCGCGCCGCTGGCCCTGCGCAAGGCTTCCATCTGCTCCGCTGTGAGCATGCCGGGCATGAGTGCCATCGATTCCACAGGCATATCCATTCCCACCATTTTCGCCGCAGTCATGGAAAGCGATTCTCCCCGAGCCGCCAGCCACCTCTTCATAAACTTTATTTCGTCCGCCTGCGAACTGCTGATGCGCGCGCCCAGTGAACGCAACTTCTTGTTGTCCGTGTGCGACGCAATTAACGCCGTCATCTCCACCGCTTGCGAATGATGCATGATCATGCCTTGCATGAACTCCACTTCCGCTTGCGAGCGCGGCGGAAGCGTCGCCTTCGTCGATGGCGGCAAAGTTTTGGTCGGCTTGCCGGGCGCACCCGGTTGGACGATAACCGGCGCCTCGCGTTGACTCTGCTGCGCCCGCGCGGAACAGAACACCCCTGCTAGCGCAATTGCGGCGAGCATCATGACACACAACGCCGAAAATGTGGGGCGAAGGACGACAATCCGATGCTCGGACTTCGAGACGTGCAACCAACTCGGCAGGGATAGGTGTGGGTTCAACCCTGACATTTTCTCCCGTTCATCGCGTTCGCGTCAAACAGCGTCAGCGTTTCTCTAAGAACGGCGGTTAGGCCTTCAGTAGTTGTGTCGAAAAACCGGTGTGTGTAACGGTCGCTCTTGTATGTACT
>Ga0210409_10003270_pt1 | contig 18381 bp, 11 predicted proteins | sample IncBWH17MmetaG_FD_161649 | JGI IMG/M metagenome (GOLD analysis project Ga0210409, IMG submission 161649) | Forest soil microbial communities from Barre Woods Harvard Forest LTER site, Petersham, Massachusetts, United States - Inc-BW-H-17-M | ecosystem: Environmental > Terrestrial > Soil >... | reverse complement strand
GCATACTCTCGCCCTGCTCACCCCTCATATCGGGCAATCTCTCCCGATCAACTGTCTCCTCAACGAAAATCTCAGCCCTCATGAATTAAGCAGGCTAGGGCTGGCGTATCTCAACAGCAAGTTTGAAACCGGAATCCGCAGTCCGCTGGACACTGCGATCTTGAGCACGGAACGGCAGGACCTGGACGACTACCGCAAGGTCGACGAAATCCCGTTTGATTTTAATCGCCGGCGACTTTCCATCGTTGTGGAACGCGACGGGGCGCACGGCATAGAGCGACTTCTCATCACAAAAGGCGCGCCAGAAGGGATTCTCAACGTCTGTGAATCCTATGAAGAAGCCGGACAGATCCGAGGGTTGGAGGCTGAAACGCTTGAACGCGTGAAAAAGGTCTATCAAGACTTGTGTTCAGAGGGCTTTCGAATTCTTGCTGTCGCGTACCGCGCTGCCCAGACGCACGACGGATACACGGCGGAAGACGAGCACTCGCTCATTTTGGCCGGCTTTCTCGCTTTTGCGGACCCGCCGACCGAAGATGTTGCCGCTTCTGTGGCTGCAATGAAACGCGACGGAGTTCAAGTCAAGATCTTAACGGGAGACAGCGAACTGGTCGCACAGTACATCTGTGGTCAAGTGGGCCTGGAATCCGGAGTGCCAGTCCTCGGAAGCGATCTCGATCAGATGAGCGACACGGCGCTGGCCCATATGGCTGAGGAAACGACCATCTTTGCGCGCGTCTCGCCCATGCAAAAACTTCGCATCATCCTCGCCCTCAAACATCGCGGTCACGTCGTCGGCTACATGGGCGATGGAATCAACGATGCCCCATCGCTGCATGCGGCGGATGTGGGCATTTCGGTGGCCACTGCCGTGGATGTCGCGCGCGACGCCGCCGACATCATCATGCTCAAGAGTGGATTGGGGACTCTTCACCGCGGCATCATCGAAGGCCGCAAAGCGTCGGCAAACGTTCTGAAGTATTTGCTCATGGGAACGAGCTCCAATTTTGGCAATATGTTCAGCATGGCGGGAGCTTCCCTGTTTCTTCCGTTTCTTCCCATGTTATCCACGCAAATTCTGCTGAACAATTTCCTGTACGATACGGCGCAGATCACCATCCCATCTGACAATGTGGATGACACATACATCCGCAGCCCGCAACGGTGGGATATTCGCCTGATTCGGAATTTCATGATTTCTATTGGGCCGATCAGCTCGATTTATGACTTCCTGACTTTTTATGTCTTATTGCATTTTTTTCATGCCAGCGAACCTCTCTTCCACACGGGGTGGTTTGTGGAATCGCTGGCAACGCAAACTCTGGTACTCTTTGTCATCCGGACGATGGGCAATCCACTTCGCAGCCGCCCGAGCTTGCCTTTGGCTATCACGACCGTCATTATCGTGGCCATCGGAGGCCTGCTTCCTTTTTTACCTCTCGCCCGCGGTCTCGGCTTCGTGCCCCTTCCTGGCTCCTACTTCGCTTTCTTGATTGCGTCCACCATTACCTATCTGCTTCTGGTGGAGATTGCAAAACGGCAGCTTTTCCGCAAATGACCGTTAAAATGGAATCACATCGCTTGAACGCGGCGCCTCAAAGCGAAATGGCCTGAGAACCACTGCGCAGCGACACGCGCCACTTCTTCCAGAGCTCCTGGTTCCTCGAACAGATGAGTGGCTCCGGGGATAACTAACAATTTCTTCTCGCTGCACCCAAGTTCGGAGAGAGCTTGCTCGCTCAAATCGATGATTGGTCCATCATTGCCGCCCACGATCAGGAGCGTTGGTGCCACAACAGAACCAAGAGCATCTCCCGCAAGATCGGGCCTGCCGCCGCGAGAAACGACGGCCGCGACCTTGCCCGAAAGGTGGGCGGCAGCGACGAGTGCAGCGGCGGCTCCTGTGCTCGCACCGAAGTAGCCAACGCTTAGCGCGTGAAGCTCCGGCTGACGAAGAGTCCACATTGTGGCGCCAACCAGCCGTCTTGCCAAGAGTCGAATGTTGAAGCGAAGCAGCGCGGTCCGCTGATCGATCTCCTCTTCGCTGGTCGTGAGCAAATCCATCAGCAGCGTCGCAATCCCATGCCTCTGAAGCGTTTCAGCGACAAATCGATTCCGGGGGCTGTGGCGGCTGCTTCCACTCCCATGGGCAAACAGCACAATTCCGCACGCCTCTGGAGGAAGACATAAATCTCCATCCAGCGCCGCCTTGGCAAGCCCAATGGAGACAGTACGCTCGGGGGAAACACCGTGCATCACGCCGGCGGAAGTCATGCATGAACTCCCTTCCCAATGCTGCGGCGGGTCGCAGCAACTTCGTGGGTGCTGAGTTCACTATTGAGCTGGAGCAGATTGGTCACTTCTTCGTCCGATACTTGTGAAAAATCTTCGTAGAATTCGCCAATTGCATGAAACGATTCAGGAGTATCCAGACAAATGAGATCATCGACTTCGCGCCGGAGGCGACTGTAAGTCGCAGCGGGAGCGATTGGCGCTGCGAGCACAATCCGCGCAGGCTTCAACTCCCTCAAGGCGGTGATGCCAGCCAGCGTGCTCGCGCCCGTAGCAATCCCGTCATCCACAAGTATGACCGTCTTGCCTTTGAGATTGAGAGGGGGACGGCCGCCCCGATATGCACTCTCCCGGCGATTCAGCTCTTGTCTTTCCTTCGCGGCGATCAATTCAATCTCCAAGTCGGAGATTCCTGCCTCCTCCACAATTTGTCCGTCCAGAACCCGAATTCCCCCGGTTGCGATCGCTCCGAAAGCGAGTTCCTCGTGCCAGGGAACTCCGAGCTTACGCACGACAAAAACATCCAACGGAACCCCAAGTTCAGCCGCCACTTGGAAAGCTACAGGCACTCCTCCACGAGGGATGCCCAGAATTAGCACGTTCTCTCGCCTCGCATAGGCGTCAAGTTTCCTCGCGAGTTTCTGGCCGGCGTCAACACGATTTACGAAGATCATCGCCGCCCCTCCGTCCGCGCGCTCAGCTTCGTAGATTCCCTGAGGGGCGGATAGCCTAATTCGGTTCATAACCATTTTTGACGGAAAGCGCGGGAAAGACTATGACACCCATCACTTTTTCATGTGACGTGGACCACACCCGAAGGACGCGGTGCACCCGGCACGACACGGATCACAGAGACTTGTGACGCAGTGCATTGCCGTAGGAACTCCAAGTTCCTAAAAAGGCCGGCTCGGTGATTTTCGCCAGGCACTCGGCACGATGCTGCGGCGCATAGACCTGCTTGCCCGTGCAGGGAATGGCCTAACTGCGGTACAGCGCCTTCACCCGCGTCATGACCAGGCTGAGATCTTTGGTGATGGTGAGATAACTGCGCACTAACTCCTTCAGGGTTCGTAGGCCGTGTTCCCCGTGATAGACGGGGTTGAGATGATTGAGGCGCCGCCTCCAACTGTCAAAAGGTACAGTCCATTGCGCTTGATCAAATGTCATGAAGTCTGATTATTCGTCGCCAGGCAAATGGCATAGCCTAGCGGTAACACGAGATTTCTCACTAGCTATCGGGCGATGTCGAGGTTGGTAAAATTTTCACTTATCTGCGGTCTTGGCAGACCGAGGACGGGGCAAATCAATAAAGGCAAGAGAACGTCCAGGTTCCGATTTCCCAACCAACTCTCTCCAGAAAATCGGCGCAGGTCATCTCCGAGTGGTAGCCCCTCGACGTGTCGCTCCCCAGCACTAGGCCCGCTGTTTCAAGCGCCTGCTCGATTACAGATAATTGGCTCTTGTTGACCTTGAAACAAAGAATCTCCCACGCTTCAGTTCCCTTCCCTGTCAGATGTTTCGAGACCTCCGCATTGAAATACTTCTTGGGAAGTTCGCGAGCACTGTCCAACCAGGTTGCACAATCAAACTTCTGACCGTCCTTCCGCGCGACCTGAGCCAATTCCCTTGCTATGCTCCAGTCCACCAATTGCAGTTCCACCTCGTGAATGCGAGGCTTCAAACCTGTTCAGCACGACAATGATCTGCGTCGGCTGCGCTACTCGCTCGCCTTGATCTCCCAGAACCGCTGGTGCCAGCTATTCCTCTGGCGCAAACGCCAACAGGACATTGCCGGGCATCCCGCCAAAGCGTGGGTAGCCGGAATTGATATAGACCATGCCATTTACTACTAGGGGGCCCGCGCCATCCACCGACCCGCCTTTCGCTTGGATTCCGTTTACGGTGGCATACTCCTTTGCTGTGTCGAAGTCCCAGAGAACTTCTCCGTCTTCACTGGAAAACGCCCGCATGTGCCCGTCGATCGAGCCTGAGAAAACTACGCCTGGAATCACCGTAACCGCGCCGGGCTGTGCCGGGCTGCAACCGCGCCGCGGCGGATTGCACGGATGGCCAGGCACCGACCAGACTTGCTTGCCGTCTTCGACTCGCAATGCCGCCAAACCGCCGCCTACGCTCGGGTCAAACATCGCGTTACCGAGCGGTCCCGAAGGTGCAGCCGTAGGTGGAGGCAAATCGGAAACCGCCGCATAAATTTGCTGGCCATCGCTGGCCATTCCCCATTCAATGCCTCCGTTGACGCCGCCTTTCCCGACGCGAGTGTGCCAAAGGATTTTGCCCTTCTGGTCCGGGTCCAGAGCATAAACGATGCCGGATTTCTGTCCGGCAGCCAGAATGTCCCGACCGTTTGCCGAGTGGATTAACAGAGCTGACGAACCGAAATCGTAATCAGGGCCGTTGTCGGCAGGACAATTAGGGCCTCCGCTGAGGCAGGCGCCCGTCCACGCATCACCAGGCAAGATCTGGCGCATCCAGACGATGCGTCCCGTCTTAATGTCGAGAGCAGCCACCGCATCGCTGCTCGAGCTGGCAGGAAGCGAATAGTTGTCGCCGGTAGTGACATAAAGCACACCACGCTTGGTATCAACTGTCGGAGCCGACCAGATTCCAGCTCCAGATGGCGCCCACTCGGGAGTCCCTGACCTGTTGACGCCGGTTTTCTTGGGAGGATCGATCATATAGGACTTCCAAACCACCGAGCCGTCACGCACGCGAAGCGCAGTCAAACTTCCACGAAACGTGCAGCATTCGTACTGCGGATCCGTCGAGCGAGTTTCCTCCCAGGAAGCGGCCGGGATGTACACAACGCCGTTGAGCTCAACCGCAGAGCCGGTCAGCCGGGTTGCCTCGTGATCCTCCACTCTGCGCTTCCAAAGCATCCGACCGGTTTTTGCGTCGAGCGAGTAGACCCCGCCGTTGAGGTCAGTGAATATCACGGAGTATGACGTCCCGATTCGGACAGCGCGAATGGCTGAGCGAACAGGTCCATTCGCCTCAAATACCCAGTAGAGGCACCCGGTCTTAGCGCTCACGGCTTGCACCGTCCCCCCGGCGCTTCCCATGAATAGAGTTCCGTCCAAAATCGTCGGTGCAGCAAACGAAGTGATATCTCCCGAAAAGCCATAGGCCCATTTCAACTTCAGGTGGCGAACCTGATCAGTGGTCAGACCTGCTTGTTCGGCTGTTTGGTATCGCGTGTTCGCAGTAGACGGGCTCCAGCCGTTCCAGCTTCCTTTCGTTGTACCGGACATAGCCTGCGACCCCGCAGAACAAAAGGTGCTGGCAGGCGGCCCGGCCTCTGCTGCACCGGTTCCCAGGAACGTGGCTACGGCCTCGCGCTCCGGGCGTTTCATCGGGCCGGCCAAACCCATCATCACCCCGAAATCCAAGGCGCGAAGGATGTGCTTTGCCGGAAGCTTTTGTAAAGAATCACGCGTTGGCGCGTTGGAACCTGCTTGGTCATGGCATGACGAGCAGCGGTTCTGATACACGTCAGCCCCAGAAACAGGGCTCGTCTGGGGCGCAGCGAAAAGTGAAATCTCCGACAAAAGGAAAATAGAAAGCCCCGTGTAGGTCAGAATACAGATGGCAAGCCGGAAGGGTTTCATCGAAAATCCTCTCTATTTGAACTTCGTTTTACCCAGCCAAACCCTGGCCGCATAATTAAGAAATCAACTCCCTTGGAACGCTTTCACGTGATGGACAGTCTCAATAATAAATGATTCAGCGTCACTCGAAATGCGGAAACGCCGCTCGCGACGAGGCGCGTAGGGCGGAGCCATCACGCGGGCCGTCCTCGGTAAAAGCTGTTGCGGGTGGTCGCCGACAAATCCTACGACAGTGATCTGTTGCGAAGGCGTTTGCGGTGTCGCTGGATCGCACTGATCTGCCCGCACAAGAGCCATCGCGTTCGACCAGCGACGCAGGATGACCGGGCCTTGCGGCGGTACCAGCGACGATGGATCGTGGAACGCACCAACGCATGGCTGGGAAACTTCCGGCGCTTGGTTGTCCACTACGAACGTTCGCTCATAATCTATGGCGCGTTCTTTCATATCGCTTGCTTCATGATCGTCTTACGGAGGGTTGTGCAATAGCTTCTAGCGCGAGATTAGGGTTGTGCCTGGTAGATCCGGACTTCGACTTGGGACCCTGGCTCAGGGACGGCCAGTTTTCCTGCCTCACGCTTGCCTCTGCTGGCCACGCCGAGGTAGAGCCGATTCAGTTCCGGCACAAAAATTGACGTTCTGGCTCGGTAACCGGTAGGCACTTCCGCGATGTGCACATAATGGTCTGCGTCTTGTTGTTTGAATACACTCGCTTCGCCATCACCCGTAATATAAATGCGTTTACGTACTGGGTCATAGCCCATGTCGTCGCTGTTAACCGCGCACGGTAAACTCGCAATGACTTTGCCATTCTCAATGTCGAACACAAAAAGCTTGGGCGGCGTGTGCGTCGCGCTGAACAAGCGGTGATTCGGCTCATCGAGAACCAGCGCATTCTGACTCTTGGCTTCCGGTATTGGCCATTGTGCGACTAATTGTCCGGTCACCAGATCAACTACTCCAATTTCATCCGGATCTCGAAGATTGACATAAAGCTTTCTGCCAGAATGGTCAATGGCCATGGCCTCGGATTTGGTGCCCGGCAGTGTGATATCACCAATACGTTTGAAGCTTTGCGTATCGATAATGCTAAGCAGATGTGTCTTGGCGTCTTGTCCTTGGCCCCCGCTTTCTACGTAGTAATACTTGTTTACCGGATTGAATACACCTCCATCTACATCGGTAGGCAGCATTATTTTGTTGAGGATCTTAAATTCGCTAGCGCTAACCAAATCGACCGCTCCGGACTCTGCATCTCCTTCGGTCACGATAAGAGAATTTGGGCTGGCGAGATACTCGATGGCGTGTGGTTGACCAAAGCCCGTAATTGTACGAAGCCGTCTGCCCGTGCGGATGTCAAGAACCTCGACGGTCTTGTGATCCTCTGCAATAAGGAACAAACGGTTACCCTTGAGGTCAGCCGCAAAATGCTCGAAATCACCTACATATCCCGGCAGGAATATCGTTTGAATCAATCGAAGAGGCGGATCCGTCTGAGCATGGGCACTGATCGTTACAACGAAAAGAGCAAGAAAAACCGCATACGATTTTCTCATTTTGTCTTCTCTCTAAGAAACACCCAAATCTGCGATCGATTGCTGGCGCTTGATAGCATTCTGTATGGATGCGTGTCAAGGTCGGAGTAAAGCCTGAGGTCATTAATATTGACAAGGTCGCGGGGCGAGTGTATAAGCCCAGCCAAGGTATATCAGATACCTCCCTCATTTAGTGTTTTACAGGCCCTGAGACGCTCGCCCAGACGTACGGGTCGTGGCGTGTTTTTAGGAGGCCGTCCATGCCAATTAGATTTTTTCTGGGAAAAATTAACATCCTTATGTCGCTGTTCTTAGCCATGGGTGTTCTTTTGGCGAGTCGCGCCGATGCCCAAATCTCGGGAGCTACGCTTTCTGGCACGGTAACGGATCAGTCTGGAGGAGTTGTTCCTCAAGCAACGATCTTGATCAAGAATGTCGCCACCGGTATCACGCGGTCGAACACGACCAGCGCAGCCGGATTTTATTCGGCACCGAATCTGCTGCCGGGAATCTACGAGGTAAAAGCTGAAGCCCAGGGATTTACATCCAAGATTCAGATGAGTGTCAATCTTACTGTCGGAGAGCAACAAGTATTGAACTTCACGTTGCAGGTTGGCCAAATGAGCCAAACAGTGGAGGTCAGCACGGAAGCTCCCAATGTGGATTTAGCTTCCTCGACGATCAGTGCCGTAGTTAGTTCCACCACAGTACGAGAATTGCCTCTCAACGGAAGAAGCTGGACCGATTTGGCTACCCTCCAGCCGGGCGTCAGCAGCATCCAAACCCAACCGGACTTCACCGCGGGCCCTGACCGTGGCAAACGAGGTTTTGGAAATCAACTCACAATAGATGGCGCTCGCCCGCAGCAAAACAACTATCGTCTCGATGGCATCAGCATGAATGACTACGACAACAGTGCTCCAGGAAGCGTTCTGGGCGGCGATTTGGGAGTGGATGCCATCCAGGAGTTTTCGGTCCTAACGAGCAACTATTCCGCCGATTACGGCCGGACGTCAGGCGGAGTCGTGAATGCCATTACGCGTTCTGGGACCAATCAATTTCATGGAAGCGTTTACGAGTTTCTCCGCAACGACGCTCTGGACGCAGCGAACTTCTTTGAGAACGCGAGCGGTCTCAAGAAAGCGTCCTTCAGGCAAAACCAATTCGGCGTTGCCGCGGGCGGTCCTATCAAAAAGGACAAATTGTTTGTGTTTGGCGACTATGAGGGGCTCCGATACTCGAAGGGTATTCCCGAAGTCATTAATGTGCCGTCAGATGCCGCGCGGATGGGCATTCTCGACGACTCGTGCGGCAACGCACCGGGAACTGCATACGCGAACACAACTGACTTTGGAAACTGTACGACGACCTCTGGCGGAGGCTACGTTCCGAATCCCATTGTGACAGGCCCTTGCCTGATACCAGGCACTATGACGCCGAATCCCAATGCAACAAATCTGGCAACGGGACAGTCGTCCGTTTGCGTTGATAATAGCTCAGCAAAATATCTGCCTTTCTGGCCCCATGCCACCTCTACTCCGGCCGGGTCAGATCTCGGATCGTACACCTTCTCCGCTCGACGGGTCGTCACCGAGAACTTTGAGACAGTCCACGTTGATGACAAGCTTTCGGATAAGGACAGTCTCGCAGCCACGTACCTCGGCGACATCACGCCCTACAGCGCGCCCGATCAGCTCGATGCGGTGCTGTTGAGCTCAAGAACAAATCGTCAGATCGGAATCCTGGAGGAGACCCACATCTTTAGTTCGACAGTGACCAATTCCGCTCGTTTCGGGTTTAGCCGGGATGCCGCACGGAACAACGTGGGGTTGACTGCGATCAACCCCCTGGCCAATGATCCCTCGCTCGCAGCCATAACCGGTCAACTGGCGGCACAGGTAGTGGTGTCCGGGCCGACCCAGTTCACGGGCGGCATAGGGGCGAACGGCCCTGGGTTGTTTCATTGGAACTCATTCCAAGGATACGACGACGCCTTCTGGACGCATGGAGCCCATTCCATCAAGTTCGGCGTTGCCGTAGAGCGAATGCAACTGAATATGGACCAACTCAGCGAGTCGAGCGGAACTTTTACATTCAAGACGCTCAGTGATTTTCTCACTAACCAGCCTCATAGATTCACGGCAGGTCAATCTGCTAACCCGGGAGAAGGTCTGCGGCAAAGTCTTTTTGGCATTTACATCCAAGATGACTGGCGCGTTCGTCCAAACCTGACGCTCAACCTAGGACTGCGGTGGGAGATGACAACAGTGCCCACCGAAGTCCAGGGCAAGCTCGCAACCCTGTTCAACCTTTTCACCGACGCGCTGCCACACTGTGCGACCGTGGTCACCGGGAGTTGCGCGGGAGGTGGCCCCCTGTATCCGAATACCACGCTTCACAATTTCGATCCACGTGTGGGATTTGCATGGGACCCCTTTCACAACGGCAAGACCGCGTTGCGCGGTGGGTTCGGAATGTTCGATGTGTTGCCCCTGATCAGCGTCTATTTCCCTGCTACAACTCATTTCCCCTTCCAAACGACGGGATTCGTGCAAAACGATGCCGCTTTGCAAGGGACGTTTTATGCGGGATTTAAGGGAGCGAGTCTCCCGCCGGGATCCAGTTCGGCGAGTTACTATGACCGGCAGCCCCATCGCAGCTACAACATGCAGTGGAACCTCAATGTGCAACGGGAATTGGCGCCGAATCTGACCGTGCTGGTCGGTTATGTGGGCTCGCGTGGAGTGCACCTACCTGTGTCAAACAATGATCGGGACATCGTTCTCCCAATCCTGACTTCCGCGGGGTACTTGTTCCCGAACCCGGTTGCCAGCGGGACTGTTCTCAATCCCAACTTTGGCAACATCGGCGGCATAACTTACAACGGGCAGTCCTACTACCATGCCTTGGAAGTGGGCGTCCAAAAGGCCATGAGCCATGGCCTTGCCGTTCATAGTTCTTTCACTTGGGGCAAGAGCATTGACACCGGTTCAGCAGGCGGCGTGGGCGACCAGTTCTCGAATTCGATCGGAGCTCCGCCCTGGTACGATCTGAGATCGATCCGTGGACTCTCAGACTTCAACATCGGCCGGACTTTAGTCGTCACTCTCACCTGGCAGGTTCCTTCTCCGAAATCCTTGTCGGGCGCGGCAGGATGGATCACAAGTGGCTGGGAGTTGGGCGGGATCTACAAAGTAAGTGATGGCGCTCCGTTTACTCCTACTTTCGGAACCGACGGTGATCCACAGGGACTGAACAGCAGTGACACCTGGGATTTCCCGAATCGTCTGTCGGGATCGGGATGCAACTCCCTGGTCAATCCCGGAAATCCGAACAACTACATCAAAACACAATGTTTTGCAATTCCAACCGCTCCCAGCGTGGCCTTCTTTAACGCGCCAGCGCCACTTGGATGTGATCCAGCCTTTGGTCAAAGCACGGATCCGAATGCACCCCAATATCTTTGGTGTTTCAATCTGCGAGGCAACTCCGGCCGCAACATCCTGATCGGACCAGGTACGTCGAACCTGGACTTTTCCATTTTTAAGAACATTCCCGTAAAGAAGATCTCGGAAAGCTTTAATGTGCAGTTCCGGTCCGAGTTTTTCAACATCCTGAACCATCCTAACTTCGCCGTGCCCGTAACGCCCGACCACACGGACATTTTTGACTCGACGGGGGCTCCGACGGGTGTGGCAGGACAACTGACTTCCACGTCCACAACCGGACGGGAAATTCAGTTTGCGCTAAAGTTTGTCTGGTAACACGATTTGTCTGAACTAAGGCAGCGCACGCTGGGCTGCTGTTCGTAAAAACACGCAGCAAATTTGATTAAGGAGATCGATCGTGAATAGATTGAGAGCAACTACTTTAGTTTCGGCGCTTCTTATTTTGATTGTTGGTGTTTGGGCTCAAAACAAAACGCCGCTTGCGCTTAAGCAGACTATTCCTGTGCCAGGCATAGACAAAGAAGGCGATTTTGATCATTTAGCCATCGATCTCCAGGGCCAGCGGCTGTTCCTTGCCGGAGAGGATAATTCTGTCGTCGAAATCTTCGATCTTGGCGCGGGTAAACTGGTTCATACGATCTCTGATGTCAAAGCGCCGCACTCCATGGTTTATCGGGGCGATCTAAAAAAGCTGTTCGTTGTGGACGGAGGCGCAGCAGAAATCAAAATCTACGACAGCGATTCCTACAAGCCGGTAGGGACTATTAAGTTGCGGGATGATGCCGATTCTATGGCATACGATCCCTCGACCAAGTACATGTATGTTGTGAATGGCGGTGAAGGCGCCCACATGATGTACTCCTTTGTCAGCGTGGTCGATACCACGAGCGGCAAGAATCTGGCCGATATCAAGATCAATTCGGATGCCGTAGAGGCGTTAGCACTTGAAAAGTCCGGTTCGAGAATGTTCGTCAACATGACCGGCAAAGATGCCGTGGCAGTAGTCGATCGGGAAAAGCGCACGGTGATCAACACTTGGCCGACTGGCCAGGTTGCCAAGCACCTCATCGCTATGACACTCGACGAAGCCGATCATCGTCTATTCGTCACCACACGCACTCCCGGAAAACTCATCGTTCTTGATACTGATTCCGGCAAGGTCGTGACGAGTCTTCCGTGCGTCAGCGACAATGATGACATGGCTTACGATTCGGCGAGTAAGCGAATCTACATTTCGGGATCCGGATTCGTCGATGTCTATCAGCAGAAAGATGCTGACCATTACGATCAAATTGCCCATGTTGCGACTGCTTTTAAGGCCAGAACATCGATCCTAGTTCCCGAACTGAAAAAATATTACCTGGGTGTGCCTCATCGCGGGACGACGGAAGCAGCAGTTCGTGTCTATGAGGTAGTGCAAGATTAGCTCCAAACTACCCGGATGTAGATTAGCTTCGAGTAGCGATTGCGGGGCGTCCGTTTGGTTCAGCGGCTCAGCTTTTCCGGTCAGTACAGATATTCCGCTCCTGACTCGGGTCTTCACAGTACGATGAAGTTAAGGAGGTTCTGCAATGCCGCCTGTAGGTCGAGTGAGCTTCAGTATTGCGACAGCCATGATTGCGATGATCGCAATGTCTCCAGCGAGGGCGCAGACCCAGGCCGATCCGCAACCCGTCAATTCCCTGCCGAATCCGTATCGGACCGTCGAGAACTGGGCAAAGCTTCCTGAGGGGCGGACGTGGGGATCGACGGCTGGGGTTGCGGTCGATCGCAACGGGAACATCTGGGTGGCTGAGAGATGTGGCGCAAACACCTGTGCCGGTTCAAACCTTGCGCCCATTCTGGAGTTTGATGCGGCCGGCAACCTCCTAACGAGCTTTGGCGCGGGGATGTTCGTATTCCCTCACGGCATCACCGTGGACAAGGACGGAAACGTGTGGGTGACCGACGGCCAAGGGAAGGAAGGAAAAGGCCACCAGGTTTTCAAGTTCAGTCCAAAGGGAAAAGCATTAATGACGCTCGGCAAGGCAGGAGTGCCCGGAGACGGTGAGGACACCTTCAATCAGCCGTCGGCTGTCGCGATTGCTGCGAACGGAGATATCTTCGTCGCGGACGGACATGGTGGGAACAGCAACGCGCGAATCGTGAAGTTCTCAAAGGATGGGACGTTCCTTATGACGTGGGGGAAGAAAGGTTCGGCTCCTGGGGAGTTGAACATACCGCACGCTCTTGCATTCGATTCCAAGGGACGGCTGTTCGTGGCGGACCGCGGTAATAATCGGATTCAGATCTTTGATCAGGAAGGAAAATATATCGACCAATGGAAGCAATTCAGCCGACCTAGCGGAATTTTCATCAGCAAGAACGATGTCATCTACGTCGCCGACTCCGAATCGGGCTCGGTGGCTCGGGACCATTCCGAATGGAAGAGGGGGATTCGGGTCGGAAGCGCCAAGGATGGTTTGGTCACGGCGTTCATTCCGGACCCTGCGGAAAATGCTACCGGCACGAGCGCGGCAGAAGGCGTCGCGGCGGATGCCAAGGGCGTCATCTATGGAGCGGAGGTCGGCCCGAAAGATGTGAAGAAATACGTCAAGTATTAAAGAGCGTCATTACAAAAGGGCCCCGTACTGCTGTCCTGCCGGTGGTCGGGTTCAGTCTTTCTGAACTCAACGACGCCGGGATTACCTTGCAAGTCGCCGAGCGATTCGGCTTGCCCGTGGACACCGCGCGCATCGGAACGTACAGCGCCAACGTTACGGCGCCGCGCGACTTTGTACGCTTTTCCCGGCAGCCGAACTGAGGGCCAGCGGACAGGCAATCGACTGCGTGGCGGTTCGGACCACCAAACTTTTCAGGAAATTTTGACGTCCAACTGGGGCGGCAGCGGTTGCCCCTTGCGCATCCGTTATGCACGCTCAAGCTGGGCGGGCGTCCAGGTTCGGATTCCCTTACATCTCTTGCACCGAAAATCAGCAGAACCGCGCTGTTTTGGCTTGCCCCGAAAAACGCAAACGACAGGTATCACATGCCTTAGGTGAGTTCGTTTCGTAGAATTTCCTTATTGGTCTATCAGCTCGCTCCTCCTTGCTAGCTGATGCAAGCAGCTCAACGAACCTTCAAACCGATCCCATCAGCGGTCCGGGACGTAAATGGCAATGCCGTGACACGTGGGAAGATTGAACTTGGCAAGATGCTGTTCTTTGATCCGCGTCTGTCGGCCAGCCAAATCATCAGTTGTAACTCATGCCACAACCTGAGCACTGGCGGCGTGAATGTCGGGCCCACATCGATCGGTCAAACAATAGGTCGGATTCGGCTTCGGTTTGTTTCACTTCTCGCGGCTGGGTTGACAAACGTCTCTTCACCGGCTCCCAAGAAATTAAATTTTAATAAACTAGCTACCCTGCCTTAAAGGCAGAAAGCCACATTCCGATAAGAATTCATGAGTAAGAGTAAATGAAACGATGCCACGGCATCTCACATTTTTTGATGAAAAGCATAAAGCGCAAGTTCTACCCGGTTGGACATTCCGAGCTTGTCAAAAATTCTAAACATATAGTTACGCACTGTGTTCTCGCTCAGGCTCAGCTGGCGGGCGATGTCGCGGTTTGTCAGACCTTCAGCCACGAGTCGAACGACCCCTTGTTCTTGTTTGGTTAAAAGCGCGACACCTTTGGCATTGAGGATTCGTGGCGGAATCGATTCAACTAGGGCATCAACTATGAAATGCAATTCTTCAGCCCTGACCCAGATTTGTCCTTGGTGTACTGCCCGGACGCACTCGCACAAGGTTTCAAATAGTTCGTCTCGGGAAATAACTCCGTGAGCTCCCCGGCGAAAACTCTCGATGATGATGTCGCGCTCGGATGAATCGATCAGCATGATGGCTTTGACCGCTGAGCGACACGTCTGTAGTTCTCGGAGAACCTTAAAGCCCGCAAGAGGTCCTTCACGCAAATTGGAACCGATTAAGGCAACGTCAGGCTGCTTCTCCTTCAATGCTTGTAGAGCTTCTTGGGATTCGGTTGCGCTGCAGACCACATCAAATCGATACCGGCTGTCCACCCCTTGATGGGAGTGCGACCTGTCTGGCGAAGCCACGTCCTCCGGCGATGATTTGGAGGTCAGCATTGAGGGATCGACCTTTCAAGGACATCTGCTAGATGCCGAAACGCTGGTCGTGCGTGACAGCGATAGCGTGCATGCGGCAGCTTCTAAGTTCTGTGGAGGTAATGGGACCTTCGCGTTTACCTACCTTCGGGTTCGCCTTGACGTCGCGGCAAGAATAATCCATCTGCAGCCCTAATATCGCAACAGCGGGGCGTGGTGCGGAAAGTCTTCGATTGTTCGAGTGAAGAATCCACATCCCGAGAAGACTTCACGGGACTTGGCCGCAGACCGATTCTGCCGTGAGGCAACGTCACCCAAAATTAGGTTTAGAAAGTGGCCATGCACGTATGACTCGAAGACCGACAGTTCTAGAAACGAAATTCCAAACCGATATTCGCTTGCCCTTGCTCGGCATGGCTACTGATGGGCGTCACGAAGCAGCCCAGGAACGGATCGCAGAAAGTTGTTTTTGAGCTCGTCGTCCGCGAAGGCGACCAGCGCATTTCGGCGCGCAGGGCCAGGTGCGGAGCGAACAGATACTTCACGCCACCGCCGAGGTTGTAGGAGAAGCGATCGCTGAACGACAAAATTCCGTGCGAATCAAAATGAGTGAAGCCGATCCCGCCGACGACATAGGGGCGAACCTTCGAGCTCGCCCAGATTTCGTACAGCAGACTTCCCTGGTACATATCGAGGTGCGCGTTGTCGGTTAGCGTCACGGTTTGATTCGTGGGAATATCGTGGGCGCTCAGCGTGGTGGTTTGCCGGTTCCACATGAATTCGGCAAACAGGTGCGGCATGAGGCGCGCACCGGCATTGAATCCCCAATTGCGCGAGCTATCGATGGGTAGGTAGTCGACGTTCGGCGTGTTGACGGCGATATTGCCGCCGAAACGAGACCCCAGGAAAAGCGAAAACGTGTATTTCGGCTCGAAGCGGTTGTACCCCGCGGTGTCCGGTTTTCTCGGTCGCGGATAGCTTGGTGGCGGGTAGCTCCCCGGCGGTGGGTTGCTGTCGGGTGGATACCTTCCTTGTGCGTGCGCTGTTCCCGGCGCAATTGCCACAAACAGGCTCCCCAGCGATAGCAGACTTCCCGCGATTTCAACGGCTCTCCACACGCGGGCTTTCATGGTCATCGAGTCCCTCCGGTCAGAACAGTCTCCGCGGCTGGGCTCGCTCCCACGGGTTCACAACTCACAACTATGATGCGAGTTTGAGACCAAACGTAACTGAGGGGGGAAGGATTGATCTTCCCCGGCGGGTGCGCCATGCGGCTGATTGGGGTCCAATCCCTATCTAGCGGGCCCCGGGAAGTTCGCGGGATCCTGGAGGGCCAACTCCCATGAATCGGTGCCATCTCAACCGGTCGATGCAACACCATCTAATCAATTGATCCGACAACGCTTCCCTTAGAGAACCGATCCGTACGGCAGGACCCAATCAGAACCAAAACAGGGCTTTTGTTCGTTTGATTCAACGCCCAAGAACGAAATCAGTCTCGGAGGCTTCCACAAGAAGGGTTTGAGCAAGTGTTGCATCGACCCATAGAGACCGCCCCGCTTATCGGCTTCATAGCAGAATCCGAAAAATAGCGCAATATTGTCCCGCCCGCGCAATTCTGTGCTAGCCTTTGCGCCGGTTTTCGATTGAGAGGAGCGACCGTGCCATTCATTCGATCGATCGGCCGGGGCGCGATGACGGGGCTGGTCATAAACTCCATAATCGGCAGCGGAATTTTTGGTGTGCCAGGCGAACTGACTCGCCTCTTGGGTCGAGCCAGTCCCCTCGCGATGGTGTTTGCAGCCATGGGCATGGCGATTATCATGTCGGCTATCACCGAAGTTGCTTCCCAGTTTTCTGAGCCCGGGGGACCTTACTTGTACGTGCGCAGGGCGTTGGGGCGCTTCCTGGGCCTGCAAGTCGGCTGGTTCTGGTTGCTGGCGATGATTGGCGGCGGGGCCGCAAACGCAAACCTCTTCATGCTATATCTTGCTGGGTTTGTGCCCCGGGTTTCGCACGGTTGGGCGCGTGCGGTGGCACTTACGGCGCTGGTTGCCGTACTCACGGTAGCAAACTATGTCGGCGTGCGCAGCGGCGCGAACCTCAGTACTCTGCTGGCGGTTGCCAAGCTACTGCCACTGGGGCTGATTATAGTTCTAGGAGTGCAACGTTTTGGCCAACATTTCCAGCTCATCCACATGTCGGAGGTCACTGGTCCAGGGGGGAAGGCATGGCTAAGTGCGTTCCTCTTGCTGCTTTTCGCATACGGTGGCTATGAGAACGCTTTGGCACCGATGGGGGAGATAAAAGAACCCAGAAGAACCGTTCCCTTCGGTTTGGCTGCAGGACTACTCGTTAGCATGATCGTCTACACTCTGTTGCAGTTCGTAACTGTTGCGACAGTAGGAACAAGGACGACAGATCGTCCGTTGGCCGATGCGGCTACCGTGTTGCTTGGACTCGGCGGGCCTGCTTTTGTGGCTGTCGCAATTATGGTTTCTACGTATGGCAATATCGCGGGCCATCTGTTGACCGGATCGCGGGCGCCGTATGCGCTTTCTGCAAATGGCGACTTTCCTTCGTCATTTGGGAGTTTACACCCGCGGTATCACACTCCGTCGATAGCGATCTTGGTTTTTGCCGGACTCGTGTGGATATTGGCCCTAACAGGAACCTTTCTCTGGGTGGCAGCAGTGACAGCGGGTTCGATTGCGATCATATATGGCGGCATTTGCGCTGCGCTTATCCGTTTGCGGCGAAGAGAACCACGGGCTGACGTGTTGCGCATCCCTTGGGGAAATACATTCGCTGCGATGGGAGTCCTGATGTGTGTTGCTTTGCTTACTCGACTGCAACTTCGCCAGGTTCTGCTGATGAGCGTGACCGCCCTCGTCGGGGCGGCTAACTGGTGGTGGGCAGCACACCGGACTAGAAACGCCTCGCCGGACCAGAAAGCCTCCAAAGCTAGTGCATAGCGATGGTTGGCACTCGCGCGAGCAAACTCGACATCTGCCCCTGGTTTGGACCCAAATCCATCCTATATAACTCCGCAGTGTTGACTAAATGCGCGTTTTCACTGCCCGCTTATCAGGACTTTGCACTTGTGCCTTTACTCGTTATGTAGGAACCCCCTAGCGCGGCTCTATACATTGGCCCTTTGCTTTTTGGCACTGTTCTTTTGGTCAGGCTTATGGTCAACAACGAACCAGCCCAGCATTCCAACTCCCGCCACAAGTCCGCGAAGTTGTCCCGCCTTTAGTTGAAACCTGAAAGAGGAAGTAGCGGCTCTCGGCCCGGACTCAGATAGAGTCCGGGATGAGAACTTTTCTTTGGAAAAGGAGAGCCGCTATGGCCATGAGATACCAG
>Ga0210409_10003269_pt1 | contig 18382 bp, 14 predicted proteins | sample IncBWH17MmetaG_FD_161649 | JGI IMG/M metagenome (GOLD analysis project Ga0210409, IMG submission 161649) | Forest soil microbial communities from Barre Woods Harvard Forest LTER site, Petersham, Massachusetts, United States - Inc-BW-H-17-M | ecosystem: Environmental > Terrestrial > Soil >... | reverse complement strand
GCCGGGCGCCACCTCGCAGTGATCCAGATCGAGCCGGATCTGTGGGGCTTCTTGGAGAAGGCGCACGCCATCGGGCTCGCGCGCTCGTTTGCACGGCATCTGATCGCGTTGCGCGATCGTCTCGCGCCGCACGTGTTGCTCGCCTGGCATCTCAGCGTCTGGGGAACAGGCGAGGACCCAACCTACTCCAAGCCCTCATTCGCGCACATGGATGCGTTGGCCGCCGCCTCGGTGGCGTTCTACGATTCGCTGCGCACGCATTTCGATCTGGTGTTCAATGACATCACCAACCGCGACGCCGGTTTCTACAGAACGGTCGAGCACAACCCGAACACTGCCTGGGGACCAGAAGACTTTCGTCGCCACGACGTCTACATCGGCGGCTTCACGCGCCGAACCCATACCCCCGTGGTGCTCTGGCAGTTGCCGCTCGGCAACACCACCCTCGATGATACGTTCGGTCGCTACAGCGACAACCGCCTGCAATGGTGGCTCGATGATCCCACCGGCCTACACCTGCAGGCCACCCGCGACGCGGGCGTGATCGGCCTGCTCTTTGGCGGAGGTGCCCCCGGGACAACGGGCGCACAGACCGACGGCGGGCTCTTCTACCGGCTTGCACGCCGTTACATCGCCGCTCCGCTCATCCTGCGTTGAGAAACTTCGTCCGTCGGAACTCGGGCAGACGGTGACGCGATCGGGGTCGGGCTCAGCTGTGGCACGAGCCCGCTTCATACGGCGGTCGGTTGGCGCTCGCCGTAGCACTCGCGGCGGAGTTCGCACGCGGTCGGGCCGTCCGGAGATCGTGAGGGCGAGGCAACTCCACTCTTAGGGTGCCTATCCGGCTGAGCCTGTCGGGCGGAGGATGGCCGCACAAACCAAACCCGCCCACAAGGAGGCAAACGAAATGTTCAGCAAAAAGATCCGCATCGCAATCGCGGCGCTCGCAGGCACCGCCGCGTTCGCCCTTCCGGCCAGCGCGCTGGCTCAGAACCCACTGGAGTGGGCGCTCCAACCGTCGAGCGAACAGCCTTACGACTTCAATAGCTACACCCTGGGGGACGTGCATCGGCCACTGAGCTGCGGATCCGGCTTGATGATCGGATGCTGGCAGGACCTGATCTACGGAAACCAGACGTGGGGAGTTGATCTCAACTGGAACAACCCGGCCTTCGACAACCTCGGAAACCCACTACACGAACGCAACGTGCAGTGGAGGTTCGTCAGGCAGGGGAACCCCCGATTCCCGGCGGGCTATCCCGCCTCGTGCCATCAGATCTCAGGGACCGAGCAGGTCGCCCTTTACAACACCGTAAACCACCAATATCTCGCGGACGGACACGAGACGTTCGGCGTCAATCTCGTGTGGTCATCCACGCCGCGGTACGAGTGGAAAGTCGCGATCGGTCTGCTTGAACAGTCGACCTACAGCGACCGCGTGGCGCAGCTGTACAACACGACCGAGCCCGGTCCCGCAGGTGCCCCCGCTGGCGCGTACCTGGTCATGGGCCACCAGACATGGGGAGTTGACCTGCGGTGGCTGCATGCGCCCTATGGTCTCCCGTACACCTACAACCCCCCCGCCCCCTGCCGGCTGATCGCCTACGAACCGCCGACCCTCTTGGCTCCTTAGCCAGCGTCGAGCTCCCGGCGTTTCATGCACACAGAGCCCCCGCTCATTGCGGGGGCTCTGTCGTGGGTGGGATGCACAGGCCGTGTGGAGTTGCCCCTGCCCTACCGATCCCATCCGCAGCCGCGCCGCGGCGTCAACTCCGCAAGCGGGACCTGGGCGGCAAGAGTTGGCACACGTGGTCGGCGACCCGGCATGGGATGGGACCGCCCGCGCGGTGTGGGAGGTACTACGAATCGAGGTCCCGTCGGGAAATCACGCCAATCTCGAAGGCGCGCTGGACGAGCCGAGCGCGCTTCGCATCGCGCGCGAGGGCCCCCACGTCGAACTTCTCGAACAGTGCGCGAAGGTGAGTCTTGACTGCGTCAACGCTCAGTACTAGCTCGTTGGCGATCTCGAGATTCGACGATGGCGTAGCGAATTGGTCTCCATCGCGATAGGGGCGGCAAAGGGCGACCAGCACGCGCCGCTGCGCGGGCGAAAGGTGGATCTCTCCCGAGCCCGCTCCAAGTGCGACCGTCTGACGGGTCTCCCGAGGGGGAGCGCGATAGACGATTAGCGTGTCGCCGAAGCGCAACACGTCGCCGTTCACGAGGCGACGTCGCTGGCGCAGTCGTTCTCCATTCACAATCGAGCCATTGCGTGAAAGGCCGTCGTCGACCAACATCCAGTCCTGCTTGCCAAGGCGCTCGAGCTGCGCGTGAGCCCGAGAGATCCCCAGGTCCCAGTCGAGGCACACGTCGCACCCAGAGACCCGACCAATGGTCAGCTGCGGCCGTTGGTCGCCTAACGCGAGGATCCGTTGCGCACCCGTAGCGTCGCGAAGCAGCAGATACGGCTCACCGCGCCGATCGGCGCGCATCCGCTCCTGCAGCTCGGCGGGCGAGACGCCGTCTGGGTCGATCGGCGAGACGGTCACGATCTGGCCTCAGCACTCCGGTCAGGGGCGACCGCCGAGGCGGTCCAGCTCAGGCTCACGCGCGAGCGAGCGCAGCTCGAGCTGCTCCTCGTCGCGGACGATGTGCACGACGGCGTTGATCAGCGCGAGGTGCGTGAACGCCTGCGGGAAGTTCCCCAGGTGGCGGCCGGTGGCGGCGTCGAGCTGCTCCGCGTAGAGCCCCAGCGGGCTCGCATGTGACAGCAGCTTCTCGCACAGTTCGCGAGCGCGTGCCAGCTCCCCGATCTCGGCCAGCGCCGACACCAACCAGAACGAGCAGATCGTGAACGTGCCCTCCTGGCTGGCGAAGCCATCGTCGGTCTGTTCGACGCGATACCGCAGTACGAGGCCGTTCTCGGTCAGCTCGTCGGCGATCGCCAGCACGGTGGCACGGATGCGTGGATCGTCCGGCCGCAGGAACCGCACCAGCGGCATCAGCAGCAGCGAGGCATCCAAGGCGGCGGTCTCGTAATGCTGCACAAATACGCCGCGGTCGCCCAGCCCGTGCGCGCAGATATTGGCGTGAATCTCCTCGGCAGCAGCAGCCCAGCGGTCAGCCATCGCGTTGTCGTTGCGGATCCGTGCGAGGCGTGCTCCGCGGTCGGCTGCGACCCAGCACATCAGCTTGGAGGAGGTGAAGTGCTTCGGCTCTCCTCGCACCTCCCAGATGCCGCGGTCGGGCTCCTGCCAGTGGGCAAGTGCCGCCTCGACCTGGCGCTTGATGATCGGCCACAGACGGTCGGGCAGTTGATCGCGGGATCTGGTGTGCAGGTAGATCGAATCGAGCACCGCACCCCACACGTCGTGCTGCGCCTGGTCGTAGGCGCCGTTGCCGATCCGCACGGGGCGCGCGTGGTCGTACCCGGACAGATGCTCGAGCTCCTGCTCTTCGAGCCTGCTCTCCCCCCCGATCCCGTACATGACCTGCAGCTGCCCCTCCTCAGCCTCAGCGACGTCTGCGACAAAGTAGAAGAAGTCGTTCGCCTCCTCGTCGAAGCCGAGCGTGTACAGCGCCCACAGCATGAATGTCGAGTCGCGAATCCAGCTGTAGCGATAGTCCCAGTTGCGGTCTCCACCCGGCGTCTCGGGCAGCGACGTCGTGGGCGCTGCAACCATAGCTCCGGACGGCGCGTAGGTGAGGCCCTTGAGCGTCAGAGCGCTGCGCTGCAGGAAGGAGCGCCACGGGTGATCCGGAAACGTTCCGTGCTTGAGCCATTCTTGCCAGAAGCGACGCGTGGCCGCAATCCGGCCCTGAGCCTCCTCGTAGGTAGAAGGCATGGGATTCTTCGACCAGCCGAGCGAGACGAAGGAGACCTCGCCCTCGTGCAGCGTCGTCCGTGCCCGTGCCCGTGGGCCCTCAAAGCCGAGGCGCAGATCGGTGACAAGCCGCAGCTCGAGGTCCATGCCCTCTGAGCGTGCCACCGCCTCGTTGTACCCGGAGCCGGTGTAAGACCAGTCAGCGGCCAGCCCACCGTAGTCGAAGGCCGGCTCGCAATCGAGCATGATCTCCGCCGAGCCTTGCACGCACTTGATCAACCGCAGCATCACATGGTCGGCGTCGTGGTCGGTGGGCGAGCGCCGGTGATTGCGTGACCGTTCCTCCTGGTGACGCCATGGGCCGATGCTGAGAGCGTCGCGCACGATCAGCCAGCCCATCCGGGTCTCCCAGGTAGTCTCCAGCACCATTGTCCCGGGGATGTAGCGCCTCGCGGCTGGAACTCTCACGTCGGTGGGCCCGATGCGAAAGCCGCCCGCGTCACGGTCGAGAATCGACCCGAACACGCTGGGGGAGTCCATGCGCGGCAGACACAGCCATTCGACGTTACCGCTGGGCGCGATCAGCGCCGTCGTCTCGCAGTCGGACACAAACGCGTAGTCCCCGATCGGCGGAAACGGGCTGATCGGGACTTCCTGCTCGGAGCGCCCGTCAAGCGCGTTCTCAGAGTCCCCCTTCATGGGGCCGCGATTCTGTCGCCGTGCACAAATCCTGTCAAGGTATGATCCGGCACAGGCGCTGATGTACCGACTCGACGTGGAACCTCAGACACAGCCTACCTCGATCGACGTCATCGCCTCGGCGCTCGAGCCCGGGATACCAGATCTCGGTCGCGTCAGCTCGCCGGACGGAGCCATCACGCTCATGCTCAGCGACATCGCCGACGCGAGCATCCTGGCGGACCGCCTTGGTCCCGAGCGCTGGGAGCAGCTGCTGCGCGACCACCACGCGCTCGTCGAGCATGTGGTCACGCATCACGAGGGCGAGCTCGTCAAGTTCGAGCGCGACGGCTTCCTTGCCTCCTTCAACAGCGCTCACTCGGGCCTCCATGCCGCGGTCGAGCTGCAACGGACCTTCACGGGGCCCGCCACCGACGACGATCGCGCCGTGGCGGTACGCATTGGGCTGAACTCAGGATTCGTGATCGCCAAGCCCGATCAGCTGCTCGGCCGCAACGTCGTGCTCGCAAGCCGCATCGCAGCCCAGGCGAAGGGCGAAGAGATCCTGGTCTCCTCGACGGTGAAGCAGTACACCGAGACGGATCCGAGCTTTCGCTTCGAACCTCACGGCGAGTACCACTTCAAGGGGGTCCTGGGCGAGCACACCGTTTACGCAGTCCGCTGGCGATAGCCGACCTGTCCGGCCGGGCCTTGTAAACCGGGAGTACTTCGCCCGAGGCTCAGGTCCCCGTTGCTGCGGCGAGCATGCGCGCGTACTCACCGGCGCTCGCAGGCCGCTTGTCGGGATCCTTCTGCAGCGCCAGTGTCAGTGTGCGTCCAAATTGAGACGACATGTCGCGGCGAAGGCGGCACGGGTCGGGCGGCTCGTCCTGCAGATGGGCCCAGAGTATCCGCATACCCTTGACCTCCGCAAACGGTGGCTGGCCACACATGCACTCGTGCATGACGCAACCAAGGGCGTAGATGTCGGTAGCCGCGCTGACGGAGTCGCCGCGGATCTGCTCGGGAGCCATGTAATCCACGGATCCAAGTGCTTGACCTGGGCGCGTCAGCAGGCTTCCCTGGGTGCTCTTGGCGAGGCCGAAGTCGGTTATGTACGCTTGGCCGCGCCCGTCTAGCAGGATGTTGGAGGGCTTGACGTCGCGGTGAACCATTCCGGCGGCCCACAACGCTTCCAGCCCGGCCGCGATATCCGCACAGATGCGCACCGCGCCTGCTGTGTCGAGTGGGCCGTCCCGCCTGAGCTTCTCATCCAGGGTGAGGCCATCGATGAATCTCTGCACCATGTAGGGAAGACCTTGGTGCTCCCCCGTGGCGATGAGGGGTACGACGTTCGGATGCTTGACGGTCTGCGCGATCCGCGCCTCGCGCTGGAAGCGGCGCCTGAGCGTCTCGTCGCGTGCCATGTCGCTCTTCACGAGCTTGAGTGCTACTCGAGTCCCATCGGGAGCTGTCGCCTGGAAGACCCGCCCCATGCCGCCTTCGCCGAGTAGACGGTCGATGGCGTAATCGCCAATGTGGGTTGGGTTGAGAAGGTCGTCAGAGAGCTCGTCGCTCATCAGTTAGCGGGAGGCATCCCCGCCTGAGCTCTCGCGCCGGAGCGAGTGCCGGCAATGGATCGCCGTCCTGAGGAAGGTCGACGGGCAACACGCGTGGAGCCGGGAACGGTCCGGATCTGCACTGCGATCGCCTAGGCTGCGGCCTTCGTGCTCGCCCGCCGCCGCGTCTCCCCGACGGTCGGAGTCGCTTGACCGACTTCGCAGAGGAACAGTTCGCTCGTCGGCACAGGTGTGTTGACGAGCGAGGCGGTGTAGACGAGCCGGCGCCCAGGCGAGCGCGGATCCGGCGCGGCGGCTTTCTGCTGGCCGACAAGCACGCCGCAGAGGGCAGGCGCGGTCGCCGTCGCAGGCACGCTCCTGTTGAGTTCGCTGCGTTCGAGCACGCCGCTGTAGATACCGCTGCTGTCGTAGTCGATGCCGTGCACGACGATGACACCGTTGTTCCGGCGGATGTCGGCTGCGACGGACGGCGGTAGCGTGATCGTGCGGGCATAGTGCAGCGTGCCCCCTGTCAGGAATCGGGGAAACGCCAGAATGTTGGCAGGACCGGTATCGCCGCTCGTTGTCAGTGCGAGGACAGGCGGACCGTAGTAGATGATTCCGTCGGTTGTGCTGATCGTCAGATGGCCGTTGTGTGGCCGTGCCGCCGAGGCGGGTGGGCATTCACCTTTGCCGCCCGCGTGGATATGTATGGCATGCACCAGCGCGGCGTTGTTGTCCAAGCCGTTCGTCGTCACGGTGACCGTCGCCACGTTCCCGTTGAGCCGCACAGTTGCGTTGCCGGCGCCGGTGACGTGGTTCGTTGGCACCTGCGCCAGCACCGATGACGACGATTCGCCCGCCTTCGTGCTGGAGGATGACGTCAAGAGCACAACTGCGGCTGCCCCTCCGACGAGCCCGACGAGCCCCACGGCGTACCACGGGCGCCTCCTTCTTGCCCCGAGGCCACCTTGGTCGGGTTTACCCGGCGGGGGCGGCGGTTGCACGCGATCGGGGGGCGACGAGTCCGCGTCGAGTGCGACCACAGGTTCATAGTCTGACCCGACGGTCTGGGGCGACCGATTAGTGCCGGTCTCTTGGGGGGCCGGTGGGGCACCATACGACCCGCCGTCCCCGGACGGCGTGCCCGAGCTCGTACCAGCGGCCGGTGGCCCCGCCGGCACCGGTTCCTGGACGCTCGGGCCCGACAACACGGTCGGTGGACCCGGCGGCACCGGTCCCTGGATGCTCGGACCCGACAACACGGTCGGCGGACCAGCGGCGATGTCAACGTCGGACGCTGCCGAGGTCTGCGGGACCGGCTCGAGGGCGGCGTACGCCGCGCCGACGAGCTCGCGGCACGTCGGATACCGGTCGTCGGGATCCTTGGCCAGAGCGCACATGATCACCTCGTCGATGCCGCCCCGCAGCTCGGCCCGGATGGCGCTGGGCGGCGTCGGCGGCTCCTCGACGTGAGCCCAGATGACCGCGGCATCGAGGTCCTTCACGAATGGGACCCGTCCGGTGAGGCACTCGTAGAGAACACAGCCCAGCGAATAGATGTCCGCCCGTCCGTCCACGGGCTTGCCCTGGATCTGCTCCGGGGCAATGTAGTCGATGGTTCCCAGCAACTGGCCGGTCGCCGTGAGCCCGCTGCGCGACAGCGTGTGCTTGGTGAGGCCGAAGTCGGCGACGTAGACGTGGTCGGGATCGCCGTCGGCTCCCCGTTCTATGAGGACATTGGCGGGCTTGACATCGCGGTGCACGAGTCCGAGGCGGTGCGCGGCGTCGAGGGCACGCGCCGCCTGCCCGATCAGCAGCAGCGCCTGACCCGGCGAGATACGCTCGTGCCTGTCGAGCACGGTGCGCAGGTCGGAGCCGGCGACGTAGCGCATCGCGATGTAGAGCAGATCCTCGTACGGACCCGTGTCGTAAATCGGGATCACGTTCGGGTGGTTCAGCGAGGCGGCGAGGCGTGACTCCTTGAGGAACCGCGCGCGGAAAGCGTCGTCGGTCGACAGCTCGGGGGCGAGCACCTTGAGCGCAATCGTGTTGCCGAGGCGCACGTTTTCCGCCTCGTAGACGACGCTCATCCCACCGCGACCAAGGACCGCTCGCAGTCGGTAGCCTGCGAAGTCCTGGCCGACGAGCGGCAGCGAGGGCATTACAACCCCCCGGAGGTGGTGGTCACCGCTGGGACTGAGATCTGTCCCCCTCCTCGCATCCTTGTTGATCGGCGCATCAGACCATCTTGGCCGACAAGCATGGCCATCATATACGGGATTCCAGGTCGCCGGGTTCAGCGGATCAGGCGAGCGTCGCCGACTCCTCAGAGGGTTGAGATGCCCCTCAGTGCCGCGGCCATGCCCACGGCTACGATCAGCAGCGCGGCGAGCGCGATCGCCCACCTCAGCGACTCGATCCGGCGCGCCCGGGCCCCCTCCCGCACCGGTGCTCGGGGCGCGGCGTCGAGCGCCTCATCAGCGTGCTTGTGGCTAACGGGAGCGGCGTCGCCGGTGGCAACGGCGGACCGAGGACTCGCCGGCCGCAGCTCGCCGGCGGCCGCGAGGGCCGCCTGGCCCAGCTCGCCAGCCGACGGATAGCGCTCGCTTGGATCCTTGGCCATCGCCGTGCGCACGACGTCGTCGAACTCGCAAGGCAGGCCGGGGCACAGATCGACAGGCGACGGACGCGGGGCATCGACATGCGCCAGCGCGGCCGGACCCTCCTGCCACCTGGCGAACGGCGGCTCCCCTGTGAGGGCCTCGAACAGCAGGCACCCCAGTGCGTAGATGTCAGCGCGTGCGTCGACGTCCTGGTTCAGGATCTGCTCGGGCGACACATACGCGGCTCGTGCGACGATGGATCCTTGCCGCGTCAGTCCGCCAACGGCAGCGGCATGCTTGGCGAGCCCGAAGTCGCTGAGGTACACGTGGTCTCCGGCGGCGAGTAGAACATTGGAGGGCTTGACGTCGCGGTGCAGCATCCCGCGAGCGTGGGCCGCGTCGAGCGCCGCACCGACCTGGCGGACGATGCGCGCGGCCCGGCGTGGCTCGGTGGGCCCCTCCGCAGCGATCAGCGCGCGCAGGTCGGTGCCCTTGACAAGACGCATCATGATGAAGAGCACCCCGTCCTCTTCGCCGGCATCGAAGATGGGAATGACGTTGGGGTGGTCGATCGCTGCCGCGATCCGCGACTCGCGCCGAAAGCGCTCCCGGAAGCGTTTCTCCCGGGAGTACTCGGGGAGGATGAGCTTGAGGGCCACCCGACGTCGGAGCGCGAGCTCCTCGGCAAGGTAGACGACCCCCATGTCTCCGTGGCCGATCACCTTCTCGACACGGCACCCAGCGAAGACGGAGCCCGGCAGCTGCTCGGGCGTCAGCTTCTCGCTGGGTGCATCAGGGACCGACGCGACCGGAGGACTCCTCGCGGGTGTGGGGGGCGAGGCTGGAAGAGGCGGGGTTCGCACGGCCGGGGGGGCGGGCGCTCGCCCGACATCGGTCAACTCGAGGGTCGTCGAGCCAATCCGTACCGAGTCGCCGACCTTCAGTACCTGGCGGCCGCGAACGCGCTCGCCATTTACGAATGTCCCGTTCGCGGACCCGAGATCCTCGATGCTCAGCGCGCCGCCCGCGTCGCGGGCAACGCGGGCGTGGCGGCGGGAAACCTCGACATCGTCGCTCAGCCTTCCTTCTCCGCTCGCCTCCCGCCCGATGACGAGCTCCTCTCCCAGGGTGAGCCGGCGGCCCGGGGCAGTCCCGGCGGTGACCACCAGCGCCTCACCCGCCTCGGCTGTCACTCTCGCGGGCTCCCTCGCAGTGTCTCCTGTCGGGCCCCGCGATTCCTCCGGCACCGCGCCGGAGCGGTCGGCCACCTGCAGGACCGACTTGCCCACTCTTACGACATCACCGAGGTCGAGTACCCGCGGAGCGTCGATGCGCTCGTCATTTACGAATGTCCCGTTGGCTGACCCGAGATCTTCGATCGTAAGCTGACCGTCAGCCCGGCGCGAGACGTATGCGTGCCGGCGTGAGATCTCCGGATCGTCGCCGAGCCGTCCCTCGTCCTCAGGGGCTACGCGGCCGATCAGCAGGTCGCCATCCACGCTCAGGCGCTTGCCGCGTTCCTTACCCTCGATCACGCGAAGCTGCTCGCCGACCATCAACTTCGAAGACTACGCGCCTGGTGCCTTATCCGCCAGAGTGCCGCCCGCGCTTGGCGGCGCTGATCGCTAGAGCCAGATTTTGATCGTGGCAGTCACCGGAATAGATCTTCTCGACAACACCGAGTTTCCGGTAGATAATGTGCGGCGTGTCCGCGACGCCTCCCGCCGACGCCCAGTCCGTCTCGGACTTGAAGGCCCGGGCGGACACAGAGCGCGCTGGCCGGCCATTCCTCGTCTACAGCGACGGTCACGGCAGGCAACAGCTCTTCTTCTTCGCGCCGGACGCGAGTTATGCCTCGGTCGGCCGCCGGCCGCCGTCGGATCTTCTACTCGACTGGGATGCGCAGGTCTCGCGCCTGCACGCCCGGTTCGAGCGGGTCGAGGACGGTTGGGAGGTCTTCGACGATGGTCTCTCGCGCAACGGCACATTCCTCAACGGGGAGCGCCTGAGCGGCAGGTGCCGCCTGAAGGACGGCGACATCCTGCGCTTCGGGACCACGACAGTCACCTTCAGCTCGCCCCAGCGAGATCAAACGGGTGCGGCGGACCCAGCCCAGACCCCGGCAAGCGTGGGCCTCTCGAGCACCCAGCGCCGCGTCCTGGTGGCACTGTGCCGTCCATGCAAGGCTGGGAGAGGGGTCGCCAGCCCAGCCACCAACCAGCAGATCGCAGACGAGCTGTTCCTGTCCGTCCGTGCGGTGGCGACCCATCTCAGCGTGCTCTACGCGAAGCTCGGCGTCCAGCGGCGGCCCCAGAACGACACGCGAGTACGCCTGGTTGAACGGGCCTTCTCCGCCGGCCTGATCTCCCAGCGCGACCTGTAGAGAGGATGCTTTCTCCTGGCTCCACCTTTGCCGGGTACGAGGTCGAGAGCGTCGTCGGCGCCGGTGGGTTCGGGGTCCTCTACCGCGCACGCCAGGTGCGGCTCGACCGGCCTGTCGCGCTGAAGCTGGTCGAGCCGGACGTCGCACGCGACCCCGTGATCCGGGAGCGTTTGCGCCGCGAGGCACGAACGGTGGCCGCGCTCGACCACCCCAACGTCGTGCCCCTGTATGAGGCGGGCGAGGAAGGAGGAACGGTGTACGTCGTCACGCGGTGGGTCGATGGCACCGAGCTGGGCACCCTGATCATGAGCGAAGGTTCCTTGGAGCCGCGACGGGCGGCACGGATCGCCGCTCAGATCGCGGCGGCGCTCGAGGGTGCCCACGAGAAGGGCCTCGTTCACAGGGACGTCAAGCCTTCCAACGTGATCCTGACGCACGAAGATCATGCCTACCTGACGGACTTCGGACTCGCCAAGCGAGCTGCGACCGCCCCCGGCCTGACAGCCGCCGACCAGATGCTTGGAACCGTCGACTACGTGGCGCCGGAGTCGATCGAGGGCGGCGAGCCCGACGCGCCCAGCGACGTCTACAGCCTCGGCTGCGTGCTCTTCGAGATGCTTACGGGCGAGCCCCCGTTCGCCGACCAGAAGGGCGGTATGGCGAAGATGTGGGCCCAGGTCAATGCCGAGCCACCCTCGGTGCGCAAGTGGCGAAGCGACGTGCCCCCCGCACTCGAGGACGTGATGAGGCGCGCGATGGCCAAGGTGCCCGAGGCCCGGCCCACGGCGGCGGCCTTCCGGGTAGGCGTTCTCGAGGCCGGCGGCGAGCTGCCGTGGTCTGGCGGGACGCTATGAGCAGGCGTTGAGGAGTTCCGTGGTAAGCATGATCCGGCCGAGTGCCACCCACGCGGCGCCGTAGTAGGTCGGCGAGCGCCGGTCGAGGGCCTCGGCCTCGTCGAGCAGTCCATCCCGGTCAGCCGGTTGCCCGGCGGCGTCGGCCGCCCCGGCGGCCGCGACGAGCACGACGGGATGCAGGACGTGACCGATCGGCCGTCCAGACAGCGCGTGCTGCACGGGCAGCGTAGACGGGTCCTGTCCAGAGAAGACCGGCCATGCCCTGGCCGCGATCGCCGAGGATCCGACCGGGCCTCGATCCTCGGCCATCCGCACCAGGGTGCGCACGGCGTCGAAGCTGAATTCGGGCCGCAACTGCGGTTCGCTCGGCGAGCCGATCGGCACGGGCTTGCCACCTTCGATCTTCGCCCAGTCCGGGGGTAGCCGCGACGAGCCCGACATCAGCTTGCTCGTGATCGAGCGCGAGCTAGCCGTCAGGCCGGCCCAGCGGTTGTCGCCGGAAGCGGCGCCCAGCGCCGCGTAGGCGGCCGGCGAGAAGTAGCTGGGGTTCAGCGTGATCGGGGGTGCGACTGCCCAGGGACCTGCCGTCAGCACCGGGGCGCCCTGGAGGGAAGCGACCTCCACCTGCAGGATTGCATTCCCGAGATGAAGGGCCTGCTGTCGCAGGGCGGGCCGGTGGAAGCGGCAAGCGGCGAGCAGCAGCGCTCGGCTGGCGTCGAGGTCGGCGTCGGAGGCCGCTTGCGGATCCACCACGCGCCCATCGCGCCACAGGAACGAGATCAGCCCGTCGGGGCGCTGAAGATGGTTCTGCGTCCACGCCCAGACCGTGTCGAAGCGCTGCGAGTCGCCGATGGCGGCCGCCAGCAGCATGCCGTATGCCTGTCCCTCGCCGACCGTGTCGCCCCCCTGATCGATACGGACGACGCGTCCGTCGCGGGCGACGTAGCGGTCCAGGAAGTGGCGGGCGGCAGCAACCGCGCGGGCGTCGGACCGGGACTGGGACCTGGACCGGGACTGGGTGGTCGAGCTCTGTACGGCGCCGCTGCCGCCGCAGCTGGTGAGGAGCCACACGGTGGACCCGCCGAGCGCAAGGGCGACGGCGACTACGGCTACATCTCGCACGGGCCGGATCAAGCGACGACCTCGGCGGGCTCGAGCGCCTCCGTGGCTGGGGCGGGCGGCTTCTGGAGCGCCGCCCAGCATCCGGTCATGAGAATCGAGACGTGGACAGCGGCGAACGAGACGTTGTTGATCGTGGCGGCGTCCGAATTGTGAATCAGACCGTAGATGCTGGCCAGGATCAGCACCCCGACGGCCGCAAGCGCAGGCATCACCGCCCCCGGCTGGCGGGCTTGAGCGCCCTTCTTTGGGGTCACGACGAACGAGCCCTTTTTACGCAGCACGGTGTAGACCGTGGAGAGTACGTGGATCCAGAAGTTCGCGGCCGACAGCGCAAAGGCGGCGAAGGTGTAGGAGCCCGCGCCGGCGATCGCCGCCATCGTCAGCGCCACGGCGTAATACGGGACGAAGTGCAGCAGGAATTCGGGAGCGTTGATGCCGCCGATCGGCTGGCCGCCGCCGAGCAGGCGGACCACCGGGAAGCTCATGTAGATCAGGACCGTCCAACCCGAGAGGAAGTACAGGCCCGAGAGCAGGTACTGCGCCTTCAGTCGCAGCGGTAGTCGCGCTTTGAGTGCGCGCGGGATGCCTGACAGGCAGCCTCTGGCCCAACGCTGTTGCTGGGAGACGTAGGAGGCAGTGTCTTCGGGGCCGAGGCCGCGCGCCAGCACGTCCGGGACGTACACCGAGCTCCAGCCCTTCTCGTGCAGGTGGATCGAGAGCTCGAAGTCCTCGGTCAGCGAGTTCGTCGGAAACCCGCCCACGCTCTCGAACGCTTCCCGGCGGAACAGCACGTTGGTACCGCAGCAGAAGACTGCGTCGAGGCCGTCCTTGCCACGAGCGATGGCCCCGAAGAACAACGCCTGCTGGGCCCAGGACGCCGCGGCGATGCGATTACCTTCGGTGTTGGCGTAGTACTGCGGCGTCTGAACGAACGCGACCCCGGGGTCGTCCATCCATCCGAGTGTCGCCTCGAGGAACCCCGGGTCCGCGACGTGGTCCGAGTCGAACACGGCGATGAACGGGGCGGATGTCTCGGTCAGGGCGTGGTTGATGTTGCCCGCCTTCGCGCCGGTGTGCTGGGGGCGCCGGAGGTATCCCACGCCATAGCGCGCGGCAAGATCGCGCATGGCGTCGTCGTTGCCGTCGTCCAGCACGTGCACCCGCACCTCCGCCCCCCGCAGGCCGGCGGCGGCGGCGACTGTCAGATCGACGATGTCCGGCGGCTCCTTGTAGACCGGGATGAACACGTCGACGGCCACCCGCGTGCTCGGTCCTCGCTGCTCGCGCACCCGCTCGTTGGAGACGGTCCACCAGAAGCCGAGCGCCTGCACCAGGTTGAAGAGCTCCGCAGCGATCAGGATGCCGTAGAGGTAGGGAGTGCCGACCCGGTCCGGGTTCAGCAGCCAGCCGAAGTACCACACTGCAAAGGGCAGCCCGAGCGGGATCAGGATGCGCACCCGCCGACGCACGCTCCAGGTCTTCGGCACGGGCTCCCAAGTGACCCGTCGAAGGCGGACGTCCCAGGGTCTGCTGCTCATTCGAACTCCCAGACGGATGTTTGGGGCGTGTTGAAGCGTCGGACGAGCGTCCGGAAGAACCCGAGCTGTCCAACGATCCTGTTCGTCGCATCGAAGAACGCCTTGTTGCTCTGGAACGAGGCGAGGACGAACACGGGGCTCCCCTCGGTTCCTGCGGTTATGTTCACCGAGAGGGGCTGGCTGCGGAGGTTCGGCGCGTAGTACTCGAGCACGTAGCGCATGTCGAGCGGCTCGTACAGGGTCAGGCTGTTCGAGCCCGCGTTGGCCTTGACGTCCTCGATCGCCCCGCGGAAGTCGAACAGCCGGGGGTTGGCCTTGTTCAGCTGTTGATCGGCCAAGCCGATCAGCAACGTCAGCGCGACGCCGCTGGCGACGAGCAGCTGCGCTCTCGGCTGGCGTATCCAGCCCGTGATGAGCCGCGCGATCAGGAGCAGCACCAAGGGCACCAGGATCAGGAAGTTGCGCACCTCGAAATACGACCGGTCGAACGCGGACACGATGATCAGAAACACGACGAGGGCGATCGCGGCGGCGGCGAGGATCATTGTCTGGCGTGATCCGCCGCGGCCGAGCAAGACCAGCGAGCCGAGCAGGAACAGCGGCCACATCGCCGCCAGGAGCACGGTCGTCGCATCAGGCTGGTAGCCCCACAGCGACCAGGCCATGGTCGCGAGCACCGAGTAGAACGACAGGTAGTCGTAGGTCCCGCTCGGCGAGCCGGCCGCTGAGGACGTGACCTGGTACTGGTGGTTGGCGAACACCAGGAGCGGCACGAGCTGCAACGCGAGCACGGCGGCCGAATAAGCAAAGCCCAGCGCCAGCGGCTTGACGGGTTGTCGGATGCGTTTTCGGTGGACGAGGACGCCGACGAACACCAGCTGCTGCACCCCGATCAAGAGCAGACCGAAGTAGTGCGACCAAAGCAGCCCGGCGGTGGCGAGGATGTAAGCCGCCCAGTTGAGCATCGCTCCGTTGCGGATCACTCGTAGCTGCGTCAGCAGGGCGAGCAGCCCGAACAGGGACGCGAGCTCGTACATCCGCACCTCCTGCGAGTACCAGACGAGCAACGGGGAGACGGCGGCTAACGCGCCTGCGATCAGGCCGGTACGACGGTCGTAGAGTTCCCGTCCCAGGCCATAGAGCGCTGGGATGATGAGCGTTCCGGCGATCAGCGATGGAAGCCGGACGGCGAATTCGCTGTCGCCGAACGCCCGGACCGTGGCCCACAGCGTCAGGTGGTAAAGAGGCGGTTGGCGGTCGCCGTAGTAGAGGTTGCGGAAGAGGTCGTGCAGCGAAAGGTGCGCCTGGTGGATAGTGATCGCCTCGTCAAGCCAGATCCCGCGCGGTACGGCCAAGCGCAAGCCCAGTCCCGCGAGGATGAGCCCGCCGAGGACGAGATGGGCGGTGTGGCGGCTCGTGTCGAGCTCCCCTCGCCGCGGGAGGCGACCACGCGGGCCGAAGAGCTCAGCCTCGTGAGCACCGCGGAGGCGCCGAAAGGCCGTTGCCCACGAGTTCCTCTCCAGCGGCTTGACCGTCTGCACAGGAGCAGTGCCTCCCCACGCGACTAGTGCCCCGGGCCACTCTAACCGAGGCCGGGCGATCCTGGCGGGGCGCGCCTCCGGTCGTACGACGCTCTGGCGGCGACGCTGGTCGCTGCACGAGCAGCATCCTGGCGTTCTCCCTCTATCCGACAGGAAGCACGATCCGCCACATCGGGACGATCACCCCACCCCGCCCGTCGCCGCGCATCGGCCACAGCGAAGCCATCATCGTTGTGCACGGCGTCGATGAGGGCGACGGCTCAGAGCGCAGCGACCGTGCTGGAGTGAGAGCACTTCAAATCGGCATAGTCGTGGCAGATGCGCCACACTTCGCCCAGACCGAAGATGTCAGACCAAGACAGCGGGCAGGCTGGCTCAGCGAGCCCTCCGGAGGGGGCGAGAGCTGCGTTGTCACTCCCCGCGACCGCAGGCGAGCTCAAGGACGTTGTCGAGCTCGGGCGCAAGGGGGTGCCGTTCCTGCTCTACCGGGATGAGTCGGGAGCACAGCGTGTGTGCATGCTCGAGGGTGATCGCGCCCTGACGATAGGCCGTGGCAGCGAGGCCGACGTGTGCCTGGCGTGGGACCCGAGCGTCTCCCTGGTGCACGCGGAGGCCATCCCGATGGGCGCGCACTGGCTGATCGCCGACGACGGCGTCTCACGCAACGGCACCTTCGTCAACGGCGAGCGGCTCCACGGACGCCGCCGGCTGCGCCACGGTGACCTGGTGCGCATCGGGCGCACAGCGCTGGCATTCAATCATGGGAGCGCCGAGCGGCGGGATGCGACGACGATCAGCGATTCGCGAAGCCTGACCGGAACGGTCACATTGTTGTTCACCGACTTGGTGGGTTCAACCGAGCTGATGGATCGGCTGGGCGACGAGGCGGGCGATCGCCTTCTGCGCGACCACTTCGCCATCCTCCGCGAAGCGACGGGCGAGTACGGCGGGCGGGAGGTCAAGAGCCTCGGCGATGGGTTGATGCTGGCGTTCGGGAGCGCGCTCGGCGCAGTCGCATGCGCAGTGACGATGCAGCGACGGATCGCGGCATCCGTGGATGAGGCACGCGGCGAGCCTGTTGGACTGCGGATCGGCTTGAATGCAGGAGAGGCGATCAGCGCCGAGGGGGATTATTTCGGTAGGCCGGTGGTGGTGGCCAAGCGCCTATGCGATCGCGCAGACCCGGGACAGATCCTGGTGTCCGAGGTCGTGCGCTCGCTGGTGGAGAAGAGGGGCGAGCACCGGTTCATCGCAGTCGGCGCGGTGCAATTGAAGGGATTCGCCGACCCGGTCACGGCGTTCGGGCTGGACTGGCGCTCGCAGGATGAGGAGCCAGAGTCGACTCACACTCGCCGGACGCCGTCGACCGACACCTGGTCGCGCCATCCAGATTAGCTTGGCTCGCCGGGATCAGCCCAGGCGAGGTCCTTAGGCCACAGTCCCAATTCCGCTGCCCAAACGCCGCCATTCTGCCACGTGATGCCAGTCCCAATAACCACACCGATCCACAAAGGAGAAGCGACATGTCGACGGCGATCATCGGAGTCGGAAATATCGGCAAGGCTGCCGCCACCCATCTCACTGAAGGCGGCGAGCCGGTCGTGCTCGCGGCGGAGCATCGGTCCAGCGCCGAGCAACTCGCCCGAGACTTGGGCACGTTGGCCTCTTCCGCGGAGGTGCCGGACGCAATCGAACAGGCAGACGCAGTGATCTTCGCGGTCTGGTTCGACGTCATGAAGGAGCTCGTCCGGCAGAACGAGGCTCGTCTGGCCGGCAAGGTGGTGATCGACCCGTCGAACCCCGCGGCGATGGGAAATGACGGCCAGTTCTCGCGGACGCTGCCGGACGGGGTGTCCGCGGGGTCGGTGGTCGCTGGGCTGCTGCCCCAGGGCGCACATCTCGCAAAGGCGTTCGGTACCGTCACCGCGGAGAAGCTGGCTGACGCCGCCAACCGGTCGCCGGAACGCGCGGTCCTGTTCTACGCGACGGACGATGACACCGCCGCGTCGACCGTGGAGCGTCTGATCTCGACGGCAGGCTTCGACCCGGTCAAGGCGGGCGGTATGGATCAGGCGATCCGGATCGAGATGTTCGGCGACCTTCACGAGTTCGGAGGCCTGAACGGAAGGCTCCTCACGGCGAAAGAGGCCAACGCGTTGCTTGCCGGCACCGCCACGTAGATCGATTGCTCGTACGCGGACGACAGCCTGGGGCCGGCGATCTCAGCTCGCCCAGAGCAGCCTGCCGGGCACGGGCGCGTCCTCGTCGATTTGGTAG
>Ga0210409_10003266_pt1 | contig 18390 bp, 19 predicted proteins | sample IncBWH17MmetaG_FD_161649 | JGI IMG/M metagenome (GOLD analysis project Ga0210409, IMG submission 161649) | Forest soil microbial communities from Barre Woods Harvard Forest LTER site, Petersham, Massachusetts, United States - Inc-BW-H-17-M | ecosystem: Environmental > Terrestrial > Soil >... | reverse complement strand
GGTCTGGTCCGTGCCGATGGCGCTGTCGTTCACCAGCACCGCGTCATGTTGGGCACTGCCCATCAGCTTGATGCGTGCGAACAGACCGGGCGTGAACTGCCGGTCATGATTATCGAGCAGCGCACGGCTGCGGATGGTCCCCGTCGTCGGGTCGAGTGCGTTGTCGACGAACACCATGACGCCCTGGTGCGGGAAACCGCCCTCGTTGGCGAGTCCCACTTGCACCGGGCTGCGCGCCTCGTGCGACTTGTCCGCGGCGGCCTCGCGAGCCACCCTTAGGTACTTGAGATACTCCTGCTCGTCGCCGTCGAAGCTCACGTAGATAGGATCGAGCGACACCAGGGTGGTGAGCAGGGTCTGCCCGTTGGTGACGAAGTTGCCGCTGGTGACCAGCGCCCGGCTGATGCGCCCAGAGATCGGGGCGGTGACGCGCGTGAACTCGAGGTTGAGCGCGGCTGCATCGAGCGCCGCCTTGGCAGCCTCGACGTTGGCCTGCGCCTGCTCATGGCCGGCGGTACGGGTGTCGTGCTCCTCCTGCGAGATGGCGTGCTGCGCGAGCAGCTTCTCACCGCGCTCGCGCTCGGAGCGGGCGAGGATCAGCTGCGAGTGCGCCTGGGCGAGGCCCGCTGCCGCCTTGTCGCGCTCCGCTTGGTAGGGGCGCGGGTCGATGACGAACAGCACGGCGCCCTTGCTGACCTCGCTCCCCTCGGCGAAGTTGACCGAGGAGACGTAGCCGGAGACGCGCGGCCTGACTTCGACGCGTTCCACGGCCTCGAAGCGGCCGGTGAACTCGTCGAACTCCGTGATCTTGCGCGTGATCGCCGCGGCGACGGTCACCTGCGGAGCGGGGGGAGCGGCGTGCGGCTCGGCGGCCTCGTTGCGAGCGCAGGCGCTCAGGGTCACGGCAGTCGCGATTGCGGCAAGTATTAAAAGAGTCTGTCGGCGCACGGAGTTCTCCCATTTTGCGGTGTAAAGCGCGTTGCCTGCGCCTTCGGGTGCGCCTGTAACGAGGGCGACTTCGCCTTTGAGCTTGCTCATGACCTTCCTGACGGTGGGTGGGTGAGGGGAGTACATTACTTCCATAGTTCGTAACATAGGAACTCTGGAACTAAATGTCAAGGACGGCTATGATCAAGGGCATGAGGCCCTTAATTCATCCATCGATCGACGAGATCACCGTGGAAGGCATCCTGCATGCCTTGTCGGACCCGGTGCGCGTCGCGATCTATGCAGCGCTGACGGCCTCGGCATGCGCCACAATCTGCTCGAACTTCCTCCAGGTCAGCGATCGCAGTATCCCTAAATCCACGCTTTCACAGCATTTCAGGGCACTGAGGGAAGCTGGATTGATCCGGAGCGAACGGCACGGAGTGGAGATGCGCAACATCAGCCGCTGCAAGGAGATCGAGCGGCGCTTCCCGGGATTACTCCCCGCAATCCTGAGCGCGCATAGCGTCCAGGCCACGGGCCGAGCTGCTGACGCGAGGCGGAAGCCGGCTGCGCGGAAGGCGAAGGCGGCTTAGTTAGCGGCTACTTCTCAGGCGGCTCGCTAGAGGCTTGATTTCAGCCGGTATCCGTTTTGTGACGCTCTTCACCGTTCCAGTGCCGCGCCGGCAGTAGCGTTCACCCCCGTCTTACCTCCCGACGACGATGGGCCGCTCTGCGGAGGCGGGATTGCCGGACTTGCGCTGCCATGCGGCAGCTAGTCCGGCGCGAAATGCGACAGACCGAGCACATCCTTCTCGAGTCGGACGATCGGGATATACCCGGCCTGCACACCGCGCGCCGGACTCACGCGCATCTGCGCTTCCAAAGCGCGCTGCGGCGCCGCACGGTCGAGCTCGATATCATCGACTACTACTATCTTTCCGTGCGGATCGGGCGCGGCCGTGCGCCGCTCATTGAATACGTCCTCGATCTGCGTTTCGCAGCGCCATCAGTGCTCCGGTACCGACATTTCCCGTGGAAGTGGATGACCGCGGCAACAGCGCTTGGGGCTCTATCCGCAGCGGGCCTCTGGTGGATCAGCGTCTCGGCGGTGCCTTGGTGGCGGAGCGAACTATTAGCCGTCGTAGCCGTACTGGTGGTCTCGACCACTGGCGCGACGCTCGTGAGCGCGTATCGGATGACAGAAACCTTGTGCGTCTTTAGTGTCCACGGACGCGCCAACCTGCTCAAATTGACGGGCGGCCTCGGAACGTTCCGGTCTGTGCGTAGCTTCACGCGTAAGCTGGAGGCGCACATCGACATCGCCGGCGCGGCTCGCAGGTCCTCGCTGGGGCAGCATCTCCGCGATGAGATGCGCGAGCACTTCCGGCTGCACGAGGCCGGGGTACTCTCGAACGAGGCATACGACGACAGCAAGAAGCGCATCCTCGCTGGCCACGCGAACTGACTGGACTAGGTAGCCGACCGGAATGCGGAGGCGGTAGCGCGTCAGGTCTTCCATGACCCGTTCACCCACCGGTACCCAGCTCTCGACTCTAAAAAACTCGGCGCTCGTTCCTTTGGCGCCGCTAAGATGTAAGAGGGGGCTTCTTGAGCTCAGTTTTATGAGGCACTGCGAGTTGTAGTGCTTTTTCAACGGCTGCGATAACGAATCCCGGCTGCTCGCGAGCGATGGCGTGAGTAGCGGTCTCATTGACCATTTGAACGCTGTTTGTGGAGAGCCGAACCAACTCGTCTTGCAGACGCATCCACTTCTCATTCATTGCCTCGGTTTGCGGGTCATCGGCGGGAAAGAATTTGTTGAAACTGTGACTGGCACTGACTACGACAAGAGGCAAGTCTCCGAGGGAATGAGTTCCGCCAGCCTGTTGGGCGCTTACGAAGGCGCCTCCCACCTCGTTGCGAAACGCTACGAACGTTTGCGTTCTCGCCTGGGTCGCGATGAGCGCTCGCCGCACCGCCGGGGATAGGTCGTCCCCGCTATCCATCGGCAAGAACCGAAAGAATCCGATTCGACTGAGCCAGCGCCCCACCGTGAGCTGTTGTTGCGCTTGCAGCGCAAGGGCTTTCGCCCGAGGAAATTCATCCCACTGGCGTTCATGCGCCGATTCGACCAGCACGACTGCCGCTACGTCTGGGTGATATTTTTCCACGAAAAGGCGGGTGACGTATCCGCCGTAGGATTCTCCAACGAGAACGTACGGTCCATGCTCGCCGGCTCGCTCCAGCAGCACGTGGAGTTCGTCTGCTGCCTGGTGGGCCGTCGGCGTCGAGACACCGGGATCGCTCCATCCATAACCGCCACGATCGTAGGTACAGATGCGAGTGTCTTGCGCGAGCACCCCCTGAATCTTGCTCCACTGGAGAGACCACACTCCGACGCCGGGACTCACCACGATGGTTGGATTCCCCCGACCCTGGCAGTACAGATGGAGACGGTATCCACCTACATCAATGCGGCGTCCAGGAGGAGGAAAAGCATTCCAATCGAAGCGCGACGCGATTGCTTGATAAGCCGCACCAAAGCACACCACCGCAACCAGGACTAACGTACCAAGGACGAAGCTACGTTTAATCCATTTCCACAGTCGTTGCACGCATCACCTCGGTCGCTTCCGGCTGATGAAACGTCTCCACCCAATGAGCGATAGCCTGACCGACTTCCGCAGGGTGGCCCTCTTCCCGATTGTGAATTCCAGCGTCGATAGCGGTTCAGGCGCCAAGGCTCCCGGATGAGCAAAGATCAGATCGCCTTTTGCAACCACATCAGTATGGTGCACTTGCGTGACCGCCGCGTCTGCGGTCCGGAACGCTTGCTGCGTACGTGCTGGCGCTGACGGCAATGCGGGGCTGAGCGTGCCGCTGTCCGGCGCCGAACGGCTGGGCGGGCGGTGGCGTAGGAGGGTGACCGCGATCGGGTGATGGTGGAGGCGCTCGAACGCTCGCTCCCGCAGGCCGATATCGAGCAGGCGCGCGCCCATCTGTCGGAGCTCTTTGGGTCAATCAAAGTCGGAGCAGACGAGAAGGAGATTCGATTTGAGGCGGACCTGCGAGCGACACAGATGGCTTTGCTGCGGGCTGCCGGAGGCTCAGCATGTGAAGTCCCAAGACTAAGGTGACATTCTGGCTCACTTCCTAACCCGGGAGAGAGCCCATGACAAAGAACGAACAGAACCGAGTCGTCGCCTGGCGCTTGAAGATCCTGCGACAGGCCAACGACTTACCCAGTGGCGTAGCTCAGACCTGCCGGCACTTCGGCCTCTCTCGCAAGACCTTCTATAAATGGCGAGCTAGGTACAAGAGTCACGGCGAGGCCGGCCTGTGTGATCGATCCCGTACCCCTCTCCACTCGCCGCGTAGCACCTCTCGCGCGGTTATCTCCAAGATCCTGTATTTGCGAGAACGTTATCGATTTGGCCCGGCTCGGATCACCAGCTATCTGCACCGCTTCCACAGCATGGACGTGGCCCGATCCACGGTACACCGCATCCTGATTCGTTATGGGATGAACCGGTTACCGGTCAATCAGAAGCGCCAATCCACGGGCCGTCCCTGGCATCGATATGAGAAGCCGCAGCCCGGGCACCGCTTGCAGATCGACGTGAAATTCCTGGAACGAATCGCTGGCTCCAGGAAACGCCTCTATCAGTTCACGGCCATCGACGATTGCACGCGCATCCGTGTGCTCAAGATCTACGACGTCTGCAACCAGAAGTCAGCCATCAGCTTCGTGGACGAGGTCGTCCGCAGACTTCCCTTCAGAGTGCTCGTAATCCAGACGGACAACGGCGCTGAGTTCCAGTCCAACTTCCACTGGCACCTGGAGGAGCACGACATCCGCCACGTCTACATCCGACCAAAAACACCCCGCCTGAACGGTAAGGTCGAACGTTCACATCGTGTAGACGAACAGGAGTTTTACCAGCTACTCGACAAGGACGGCATCGCGGACGACATCCACTTGTTTAACGACAAGCTTCAGGAATGGGAGGACTATTACAATTACCACCGGCCCCACGGAGCCCTCGACGGACAGACCCCGTACGAACGGCTTCTGGCAAGGAAAGCCTCTGCCAGCGTGTCACCGAAGTCCTGAGACCTTACATTTGATTTGATGGTGGCCAGGGGTGGAATTGAACCACCGACACGCGGATTTTCAGTCCGCTGCTCTACCAACTGAGCTACCTGGCCGCCTTGGGACGAGGGGCGCGTATTAGACCGGCCCGTGTGCAGGTCGTCAAGCAATCGCCAATCTAAGTCTTTGATTCTGCATTGGGATCCGCACGGACAGCGGGATACCCGCTCTCTCTAAAGAGTGACGCACACACCTGCCTTCCGCCCCACCATCGCGGCTTACTCCCCGGCCGGCGTTACACTGCGCCTTCACACCTCATCTCTTATGCGCTCGCGCGGGTACCTCCTCACATGAATGCCAATCTGGCTCCCCTGCAAGAAGGCCAAGCCCCCTGCACGGAGGAGCTGACGCGGATCAACGAGTCACTTGAGGCGCGTGAGCGCCTCCTCACCGCCTCCGCCAAGGCGAGTCGCATGCTGCTGGAAGCAGATGATGTTCGCGCCGCCATTCCGGGCGTGCTGGGGCTCATCGGCGAGGCCGCGCATGTGGATCGCGTGAACGTGATGGAAACGCGCACCGGCCCCGGCGGCGAGCCGCTGCTGGTGACGGTCAACGAGTGGACGGCCGACGGCGTGCCGGCGCGCCTGCAGGATGCGAACACCTGGTTCTGCAACGAGCCGCACTTCACCAGCATGTTCACGGAACTGCGCGCGGGACGCGGCGTGTGTTTCAGCAAGAGCGCCGTCTGCTCGGACGACAGCTGTTCAGCCATCGATGGTCTCGACACCAAGACCAAGGCGATCGTGCCGATCTTCGTCGGCGGGGACTTCATGGGCGTCGTGGGGTTCGACAACACCCGCCAGCATCGCGCCATCGAATCTTCTGAGCTCGCGGCGCTCGAGAACGCGGCCGGGGTCATCGGCGCGGCCCTGCACCGCCAGCGGCTGCTGGATGACGTGCGGCGCGAGCGCGAGCACGCCGCCGAAGAGCGGGTCGCCGAGCTCGCCAAGGCGAACGCGGTGATCCGTGGCAACCTCGAACGGCTCGCCGGTGAGACCGATATGCCCAGCTTCATGGGGCACATCCTCCTGGAAGCGACGCGCCAGTTCGACGCGGTCTCGGGCGCCGTGGTGGTGCTCAAGGATTCGGTGCAGGAGTGGCGCATCATCGCGCACGTACGCGAGGGGAAACTGGCGCAGCCCTCCTTCCCCACCAGCGTGCCGGTGGCAGGCTCGGCGGTGAGCACAAGATTCGCCAGCCTGCGCGAGCCGCTGTATGTCGAGGTGGCGAAAGCCGAGGCCGACGAGGTGTGGCCGGGCGTACTCGCGTTTCACCGCAGCGAGGGCGCTGTCGGCTCGGTGGTGTATCCGCTGATCTTCGGCGCGCGCAGCGTCGGCTTCATGGTCTTGAGTTTTCAGCGCGAGGCCCGGGACGTGACCAACAGCGGCCTGCTGGTTGCGCTCGCGCACCAGGCGACCCTGGCGGTGCAGCTGACGCGTCTGGCGTACTCGGCCAAGGAAGCCGCGGTGCTCATGGAGCGCACGCGCATCGGGCAGGAAATTCACGACGGCCTGGCGCAGGCCTTCACCGGCATTCTCATGCAGCTCGGCGCCGTGGAGGAATTCCCCTCCTGCAAGAAGCGCGGTTCGGAGCTGGCGCTCACCCATTCACGCATCCGGGCGCTGGCGCGCGACGGCCTTGCCGAGGCGCGCCGCTCAGTGATGGGCTTTCGGCTTGACCAGACGCGCCGTGCGGGACTGGAGCTGGCGCTGCGCCAGCTGGCGGACCGCTCGACGGTGCCTGGCGGGGTGACCTGCACCTTCGACGGCGGCGGGATCACGACCGGCTTGCGTCCCGAGCATGAACATGAACTCCTGCGCATCGCCCAGGAGGCGGTCAGCAATGCCGTGCGCCACGCGCGCCCAAGCAACGTGCGCATCACCATGGCGGATGACACCGCACACTGGGTGCTCGCGGTCGCGGATGACGGTGTTGGCATGCCACAGCGGCCCGAGCTCTACGCGCGCGAGGGCTTTGGCCTCTCGAGCATGCGCCAGCGCGCCGGCGCCATCGGCGGGGAATGGCAGATCGACAGCCAGCCCGGTGCAGGCACCCGCATCAGCGTGCGGCTGCTGAAGCCGGCCGCCTAGTTGGACACGGAAATGAAAAGCGGTATTCGCATCGTGCTCGCCGATGACCATCCGGTGGTGCGCGACGGCCTCGCCGCCATGATCAACCAGCAGGATGACATGGAGGTGGTGGCAGAAGCCGGCGATGGCGAGGAGGCGATCACCCTCTTCGAGCAGCATCGGCCCGACGTGATGGTGCTCGACCTGCGCATGCCAAAACGCGACGGGGTCGCGGTGGTGCAGCACGTGCTGCAGAGAAATCCCAAAGCCCGCATCCTCATCATCACGACCTACGACGGCGATGAGGACATCTTCCAGTGCCTCTCGCAGGGCGCGAAGGGGTATCTCCTCAAAGACGCGCCGCGGGCTGAAATCCTCTCCGCCATCCGGGCGGTGAGCGAGGACCGTCCCTACACCTCCTCGACCGTGGCCGCAAAGGCCCTGCAACGCATGGGGAAGCCGAGTCTCACGCAGCGCGAGTTCGCGGTGCTGCAACTCGTCGCCGAGGGCCGCAGCAACAAGGACATCGCGCGGCGCCTCGCCATCACCGAAGGCACGGCGAAAACTCACGTCAAGGCGATCCTGACCAAGCTCGATGCGATCAGCCGCACCGAAGCGGTCGCGGTCGCGCACAAGCGCGGCCTGATTCACCTGTAGGAAATCGCGGGCCGCGCGTGTGCGCGGCTCAGGTGCGCGTCCCTGCGGGTTCACTCTTATCCGGCGCCGCCTCCTCGAGCTTCAGGATGTGACGCACGATCTTGTCTTCACCGCCGTCGGGCTTGAAGACGACCAGGGTCTCTGACAACCGGCAGGACGCGTACTTGACGTCGTATACGAGGGTCGCGCTCGAGCCGCTGTCGGTGCCGAGGTGGTTAGTCACCACCCAGTTCTCCAGTGAATGGGAGGTCGGCATGCCGCAACGTTCGCGCACCCCCTGCAGCGTCGCCAGCCACTGATCGCGTGGGGTGCCTTCAAAGAATCTGGGTGAATACAACGCCAGCGCGGGTGTCACGTCGGCGCCGTTCAGCGCTGCGAAGTAGCGCTCGGCGAACGCTTCCGCTTCGTTGCGGCTGGTGTAAAAGCCGCACGCTGAGGCGGCGGCGATCGCAACTCCCAGGCAAAGAAGCAGCAAGGTACGAATCGGTGACATGAACTGAAAGGCCTACCCCATGCCAGGCCTGTGCGGTGCGGCTAGGACGCCGTAGGCGGCTGATACCCCTGCGGCGCCTGGGAGCCCGCGCCGAAGAAAAACTTCTCCATTTCCGTCTCCAGGAACTTGCGCGCCTTGGGCTCGATCGGCGTCAGGCGGTACTCGTTGATGAGCATCGTCTGATGCTTTAGCCAGCTCGCCCAGGCCTCCCTCGACACGCCCTCGTAAATGCGCCGGCCGAGCTCCCCCGGATACGGCGCCCGGTCAAGTCCCGGCGCTTCGCGCTTCAGCAGTACACACTGGACCATGCGTGACATCTAGGTCTCGTCCGCCACTCGTGCGAGGAGATTCCGGATCGGCGCCGGCAGCCCAACCCGGGCTGGCTGCCGCAGGTTATACCAGAGGGTCGACCCCTCCTCCATGACCGCTGACTCGCCGCCGCAGCGCACCAGGAAGGGATGCATGACCAGGTTGAAATGCGTGAACACGTGTTCCACGTCGCCAAGCGGGCGCGGTTCACTCAGCGCTGCCGGCAGCGACTGGCTGATGTACGTGCGGGCGGCATCGTTGCTGTCGAACTGTGGCAGGGACCAAAGGCCTCCCCAGATGCCGCTGTCCGGCCGGCGCTCGAGCAGCACATTACCGCCGACGCTCAGCGCCACCACCATGACTGCATGACGCGTCGGACGCGCCGGTGCCTTGGCTCTCACCGGCAGCTCGTGCTGGCGCTGCGTCTGGCGCGCAATACAGTCCGGGGATAGCGGGCACTCCGCGCACCGCGGCGCGCGCCGCACGCACACCGTCGCGCCCAGGTCCATGATCGCCTGCGTGTACTCGGCGAGCTGCGTCTCGGGTGTGCAGAACTCCGAGAGCTGCCACAGGTGCTCGAGGGTTGCACGCTCAGCCGCGGGAGTCGCCACGCCGAAGTATCGCGACAACACCCGCCGCACGTTGCCATCGAGTATCGGCAGGCGCATGCCGTAACTTAAGGCGAGAATCGCGCCGGCGGTGGAACGGCCGATGCCCGGAAGCGCGGCGAGCTCGGCGAACGCTCGCGGCAACTGCCCCGCGAAGTCATCGCGGATGAGCATCGCGGCGCGGTGCAGATTGCGCGCTCGTGCGTAGTACCCGAGCCCCGACCACAGGTGAAGCACCTCATCGAGCGGCGCAGCGGCGAGTGCACGCACCTCCGGAAAGCGCGCCATGAAGCGCTGGTAGTACGGGGTGACCGTCGCGACCTGGGTCTGCTGCAGCATGATCTCCGCTACCCACACGCGGTACGGAGTGCGCTCGATCTGCCAGGGAAGATGGTGACGGCCGGCGCGCGCCTGCCAGGCAATCAGCTTGGCTGCAATCGGGATTTGCGCGGTGGACACCCGGTGCATTCTACCGGGCGCCACCGCTGGCAGGTCAGCGCTAAATCACTAAATCACTTGTCGCACAGCATGAGCTCGCCGCTCATGGACTTCATGTGCACCCGACCGCTGCCATTGCCGCGCGTGCCGCGCAGGGCCCGGCCGGGTGAGTACTGGCTGGTGCGTTCCGCATGCTCGCCGAAGCAGTTGCCGATGTCACCACTGAAGGTCGTCAGCTCGTAGGCATAGCCGCCATCGGCGCTCGCCTTCAACGTGAGCTCGCCGCTGATGGATTCCACATCGACGGTGGGGCCATTGGCGAGCTTGCCCGCGAAGGTGACATTTCCCGAGGTGCTGCGCACGCGCAGTGAGCGCGCGCCGTCGAGCGAGCCATGCACATCGCCGCTCACCGTGCTCACCTCCAGGTCCCCGGCAGCGTGCTCGATCTTCACATCCCCGCTCACCGTGCTGGCGTGCACGCCCGCAGCCTGGCCGTGTCCGCGCAGAGTGACATCGCCACTGACGCTCTTGACGTCGGCGTTCGCCTGCGCCAGCTCCGCGCTGACCTCACCGCTCACGCTCTGCAGGCGCTGTACGCCCTGCATCCGGGTCGCCGTGACATCGGCACTCACCGCCGAGACGTCCAGCTCGCTGCCCTGCGGAATCTGCACCTTGAGGTGTGCGCTGCCGTCGTGGTGGCCGGAATTGTTCGGCAGCACGACCTTGATGGTCGTGTGTCCAGGCTCACTGGTCACATCGACGCGCTCGACACCCTCGCCCAGCTCGCCGTGCACGCTGACCTGGTTGCGATCCCAGCCGGTCACTTCAATGGCACCGGCGACGTTGGAGATGTCCACGATGCCCTTGGGGTCAGCGGCCACCTCGCGGTCGAAGGTCTTGGCGGCGGCCGGGGCCGTGGCGCTCACGCAGAGCGACATCCACAGGACGGCCGTGGTAAGGGTACGCATGTTCAGATCCCCTCGCCAGAGTTGCTGGCAGTGTGCACGTCGATGAGGACGCGCATTTCATCCTGGTAAGTGTTGACGAGTAATTCCTGCAGCAGCGCATCGCCGGGATTCTTGCCAAGCGCGCGCTCCAGATCCTCTTTGGCCTTACCGATGGTGGCGAGGCTCGCGAGCACCTTGGTGCGTGTCTCCGGAGGCAACTCATTGAGCCGCGCCTGCAGTGAAGCAAGGAGGGCGGCGCGCTGGCGCTGATAGCGCGCGTCAGGCACGTAGGACACGTCCAGTGCGGGGCCGGCAGCACCCTTGGTGCTGACTGTCAGCGCGCCACCCTCAACTTTTCCGGGAAACGGCAGCAGACTGCGGTCAATCCACATGCCCACCGCCAGGCACGCCAGCGCCGCCGCGGCCGCGAGCCAGCGCAGGCGAACGATGCGTCCGGCCGCGGGCCTCGCGGCCGCCACGTCGGAGGCTTTCACTGCATCCGCCGAGGGTGCGATGTGCGCGGCGATCCCGGGCCACAGGTCACGCGGCGGCGCGATCTCCTGCGGCAGGTCGCGAAGCGACTTGATTTTCATGCCGAAAGAACCTCCATTCCCAATCTGTCCCGCAGCAGGCGCCGCGCCCGATGCAGCTGCGCCTTGCAGGTGCCTTCCGCGAGTCCGAGCATCTGCGCCGCTTCGTCATGCGAATAACCGTAGAGGGCGTGCAGGACGAGCGCATCGCGCGCCCCATCCGGCAGCGCGTCGATTGCGGCTTCAATTTCCCGTACCTCCACCGGCGTCTCCAGTGTCCAATCCCCAATCGCGCCCGTATCGTCGTCCGGCAGGGACTCCACCGGCCCGCTCTTGCGGCGCTTCGAAAGACTCACGTTCACCGCGATCCGATGCAGCCAGGTACCCAGCGTGCTGCGCGTCTCGAACCGGCCCAGCGCCCGCCAGGCATTGATGAACGTCTCCTGCGTACAGTCCTCCGCGAGCTGCACATCCCGGGTCATCCGCAGGCACAGGCCGTAGACGCGCCCCGAGTGCTCGCGGTAGATCCGCTCGAAGGCGCGGGCATCTCCGGCACGGGCGCGCTGCACCAGCCCCGCCTCCCAGTCGATCTCCCCGGACTGTGCCTGCGCCTGTGTCATTCAGCACCTTGGAGAGCGTGGATGGGCCCGCGGTTTAAGCCGCGACGGCAAAGGTACCCAACGTCGCTGATCTGCAACAGGTTTTTGTGGAACTCCGGAGGCGTTATGCTGCTCTCTCACCCATGAACCCGTATCGTGCATTGCAGCGTATCTGGCAGCCCGGGGCACAGGCCCTGGAAAGCCTCGCGCTGGAAAATCCCGCCCTCGTTGTGGGCAGGCATTGGCGCGCCGCGAGAGTACACGTGGAGCAGCTCTTCTGGTCCACGCCGATCAGTTGGCATCGGTACCGGCCGGCGCAGACGCGGGCCACGCTCCCCGCTGACTACCACTTCACGAGCGGCGGCAGGCTCATCAGGTAAGCATCCGGATCCGCATCGGTGCTGAAGCCGAAGCGGGTGCCGCGGTCGTACACCAGGTTGAATTCCACGTAGCGTCCGCGCTTCAGAAGCTGCTGCTCGCGCGCCGCCGCGTCGTAGGCAGTGTCTTTGCGCCGCGCGACGATTCGCGGAAACACCTCGAGGAGCGCATCCCCGACGGCGCGCACAAACGCAAAGTCCGCACTGGCGTCCGGACTTGCCAGGTCATCGAAGAAAATCCCCCCGACGCCGCGCGGCTCCTGCCGGTGCGGGAGATAGAAATACCGGTCGCACCACTCCTTGTATTCCCGATACGCACCGGGCCGGTAGGCATCGCACGCAGCGCGCAGCGCCGCGTGAAACGCCCCGGTATCTTCCGCGAACGGAAAAGTCGGCGTCAGATCCGAGCCGCCGCCGAACCAGGCGCGGCTGGTCGAGAGATACCGCAGGTTCAGATGCACGGCCGGCGCGTAGGGGTTTGCCATGTGGGCCACGAGCGAAATACCGCAGGCGACAAAGCGGCCGCCGGACTCTTGCGCGCCGGCCACCTGAGCGCGCGCCTCGCTCGCGAGCACCCCATACACGTGGCTGACATTGACGCCCACCTTTTCGAACACCGCACCGCGCAGCAGGCGGGATTCCCCGCCACCTTGCAGCGGGTGACCCGGGGGCTTGCTCCAGCTGCGCTTCTCAAAACGGCTGGTGGGTTCAAACTTCTCGAACGCCGCGCACAGGCGCGTCTGCAGATCCCGGAAGGCGCCGGTCGCTACGTCAGCGAACCCGGACTCCCCGGGCCGCGCCTCAGTGCCGCTCATGCACGTAGTCCACGAGTCGCGCCACCGCATCCGGATCGGTCTCGGGCCAGATGCCATGACCGAGATTGAAAATGTGCCCGGACGCGCTGCCCGCCGCCTCGAGCACGGCGTCAACATGGCGCTTAAGATCCTGGGGCGGCGCGAAGAGCGCGGCCGGATCGAGGTTCCCCTGCACCGCCTTGCCCTCCCCCAGTGTGCGGCGCACATCCTTGAGGCTCGAGCGCCAGTCGACGCCGATGACGTCCACGTCCAGATCGGCGAGCGCGCTCATGAGCGCCGATCCCTGGTTCACGTAATAGATGAGTGGCACGCCGGCGCGGCGCAGTGCCGCCATGGTGCGCCGCACGGCCGGCAGCGCGAACTGCGAGAATTCGTGCGGCGCGAGCAGCCCCGCCCAGGACTCGAACAACATGAGCGCCTGCGCGCCGGCTGCCGCCTGCGCCAGAAGATACGCCGCCATGGCGTCGGCGAGATGGGTCAGCAGACGCTGCGCCGCCTCGGGGTGCGCGTAAAGAAAGCTGCGCGCGGGCGCGAACTCCTTGGAAGGCCGGCCGCACACCAGATAACACATGAGCGTGAACGGCCCGCCCGCAAAGCCGATCACCGGCACGCCGCGCGGCACGTTGGCGCGCACGATGCGCAGCGTCTCCAGCACGAACGGCACGTCGCGCTCGGGGACCAGTGCCGGCAGCGCGTCAATCTGCTTGTCGGTGCGGATGGGTTCGCGCACCACCGGGCCCGGTTCGAAGGCGAGCTCTACGCCCATGCCCTGGATGGGAGTCATGATGTCGCTGAAGAGAATGGCGGCGTCGAGCTCAAAACGCCGCAGCGGTTGCAAGGTTACTTCCGCGGCAAGATCGGGCGTGCGGGTGAGCGCCTCAAAATCCACCCGGGCGCGCAAGGCGCGGTATTCGGGCAGGTAGCGCCCCGCCTGACGCATGATCCAGATCGGGCGGTGGGCAACTTTCTCGCGCCGGCAAGCCGCGAGAAACGCGCTCTCGCTGCTGCTCTTCATGCGCGCAGCCATGCCAGCACCTGCGGCGCGAAGTAACTGATGATGAGGTCCGCGCCCGCGCGACGAATCCCGGTGAGGCTTTCCAGCACCGCCGCACGCTCGTCAATCCAGCCGCGCGCCGCGGCGGCCTTGATGAGGCTGAACTCCCCTGACACCTGGTACGCCACCACCGGCACGCGCACGGCATCGCGTACCTGGCGGATGACATCCAGATACGGTCCCGCCGGCTTCACCATGACGAGGTCCGCGCCCTCGGCGATATCGAGCAGCACCTCGCGCAGCGCCTCGCGCACGTTCGCCGGATCCATCTGATACGAGCGCCGATCGCCGAACGCCGGCGCGGACTCCGCCGCCTCCCGAAACGGCCCATAGAAAGAGGATGCGTATTTGGCGGCGTAGGACACGATCGGGGTGGTCGCGTGTCCATGGGCATCCAGGAGCGCCCGGATCGCCTGCACCCGCCCGTCCATCATGTCGCTCGGCGCCACGGCATCAGCCCCGGCGCGCGCGTAGTTGAGCGCGACTTCGGCCAGTGTCTGAACGGAAGAATCGTTGTCGATCGCGCCAGCCGCCGTGACGTGGCCGCAGTGACCGTGATCGGTGGCGCCACACAGGCACACATCCGCCCACACGATAAGATCAGGACACGCTTGCTTGATCGCGGTGATGGCCTGCGCCGCGAGGCCCTGGCGGTCGCGCGCAGCGCTCGCCTGCGCATCCTTCCTCGCGGGGGCTGCGAACAGCAACAGCGCCGGGACCCCTTGTGCCGCGAGCGCCTTCGCCTCCTTCACCGCCTCATCCACGGACAGCTGGCTGATGCCGGGCATGCTCTCAACCGGGTGCCGCACCGCGCGTCCGGGCACGACGAACAGGGGATAGATAAAAGCGTCCGCAGACAGGCGCGTCTCGCGCACCAGGCGCCGCCAGGCATCCGATTGCCGCGTGCGCCGCGGCCGTTCGCTGGGAAAACCCATGATTACGTTCTCGTCTTGAGCAGATTGAAGGTGGTGAGGGCGAGTGAGCGCAGCGTTGCCACCTCGGCTACCGCGCAGCGGGCGCCGTGCCTGGTGAGCTCGCGCGCCGTGGTGCGTCCAATGGCGACCGGCGGCGCCGCCGCCAGCAGCCGCCCGAAATCCTCCGCACCGAGCGCGCGTGCCAGTTCGCTCACCGCGGAGGGGCTGGCGAAGGTCACCGCGGCGATGCTGCCGCGCGCGATCCACTCACGGCACACGCCAACATCAAGCGCAGCGGCGTCGGTCTGATAGGCCTCCACCTGCGAGACCGTGGCGCCGAGCTGCCGAAGTCCCGCGGCAATGGTCGGCAGCGCGCGCGAGCTCGCGGGGTACAACACCCGCCGGGCCTGATCCTTATTCTGCGCCGACCAGCGCGCCGCGAACTCAGCGACGAGTGCCGCGGCACTGCCCTCGTCGGGCACGAGATCGACCGGCCACCCACGCCCCTGCAGCACCTGCGCGGTCGCCTTGCCCACCGCCGCCACGCGCAGTCCCGGCGGCGGCGCCGGCAATCGCCCGAGCACGGCGGCAACCGCATGCCGGCTGGCGAACACGACCCAATCGAAGGCGCCGATGTTCACCAGCGCGGCACGCAGGGGCGCGGGATCCGCCGCAGCCACGCTCACGGCCGGCCACAAGAGGACCGCAAGCCCCAGATCCTTCAACTCCCGGGTCAGCGGCCCGTCGGCGGATTCGGCGCGCGTGACGACTACGGGTCCCTGCGCTGCGAGGTTCATGGCGCCTCTACGGCAAGCGTGTCGCGCTCGTGCGCCATGAGGGCGGCCGCGCCCTGGCCGAGAAGGTCAACCGCGACGCGCTCGCCGAGTTCGACCGCGGCCTCAAGCGCCGCGGGCAACGACTCATCGCCCGTACGGCTGGCACTCCCACGCGCGCTGAGCAGGCGTGAGCCATCGAGCGCACACACGCTGGCATCAAGATCAAGGCGCCCGTGAACAATCCTCGCCAGCGCGCCGAGCGGTACCTGGCATCCGCCTTCGATCCGCTTGAGTAAGGCCCGCTCGGCGCTCGCCGCCACGCGCGCCGCGCGGTCATCAAGCGGCGTCAGCCAGCGCAGTGTTTCGGCATCCGCCGCGCGTGCACATACGGCGATGACGCCCTGGGAAACCGCCGGCGGGAAGTCCTGCGGCCCCAGGTACTCGGTGATGTCACTCGTAAGACCCAGCCTCTCAAGACCCGCGCTGGCGAGAATAATGGCGTCGTAGTCACCCTGTTTGAGCCTGGCGATGCGCGTGGGTACGTTACCGCGCAGCTCCGCCAGCACCACATCCGGCCGCAGGCGCGCGAGGAACGCACGCCGCCGCAGGCTGCTGGTGCCGAGGCGCGCACCGCGCGGCAGTTGCAGCAGCCCCGCGCCGCCGCGGCTGAGGAGCGCATCCCGCGGATCCGCCCGCGGCAGCATTGCTGCGAGCGTCACGCCCGCCTCGAGCGTGGTGGGCAGATCCTTGAGACTGTGCACCGCGATGTCCACGCTGCCAGTGACGAGCGCGTGGTCGATTTCGCGGGTGAAAAAAGCCCGGCCGCCGACCTTCCACAACGGGACTTCGCCTTGCGCGTCGCCCGAGGTCTTGATGTGCACCAGCTCCACTGGTGGCGCAGCGGGCTGCGCGCGCAGCAGCGCCTCGACGTGCCGCGCCTGCCACAGCGCCAGCTCCGAGGCGCGCGTGCCGATGCGCAGCGCGCGCGCACTCACGGCCCGGCCTCCGCCAGGAACCGGTAGCCAACGCCCCACACGGTGAGAAAGTGCTGCGGATTCGCCGGATCCTGCTCGAAGCGCTTGCGCAGCCGCAGGATGAAGTTGTCAACCGTGCGGGTGGACGGAAACACGTCGTACCCCCACACGCGCTCGAGCAGATCCTCGCGCGAAACGATCTCGCCGGCGTGCTCGGCGAGCACTTTCAGGATCATGGCCTCTTTCTCGGTGAGTTCCTGCGCCTCGCCGTTCCACGAGCGGGCGCGGAACGCGCGGAAGTCCACTTCGTTGCCGCCGAAGCGCAGCACCGCCGTGGCGGCGGTGGCCGAGGCGTTGCGGTACCAGTCCCAGCGCCGCAGGATCGCGCGCACCCGCAGCAGGAACTCCTGCAGGTGAAAGGGCTTCGCAAGGTAGTCATCGCCGCCGGCCTCCAGGCCCCGGACGCGATCCGCCGGATCCCCGCGCGCCGTCAGGAACAGCACCGGGGTGTTGTTGCCCTGCTCGCGCAGCGCCCGGCACACACCGAACCCGTCCATTCCCGGCAGCATCACGTCCAGGACGATGAGCGCACACTCGTGCTCGCGCAGCCAGGCGAGCGCCTGCTCGCCATCGCCCGCCGCACTCACCTCGTAGCCTTCGGCCCGCAGGTTCTCGCGCACGCCCGCCGCCAGATGCGGATCGTCTTCGACCACCAGCACCTGGCTCGGCCGCTCGTTGGCCGCGCTCATGGCTTCGGTTCCTGCGCGGCCGGCCAGGCGAGCACGAAACTCGCGCCCTTGCCCGCGCCCTCGCTGTGGGCGTCGACCCGCCCATGCGCGAGCTGCATGAGGCGCCGCACGATGTAGAGCCCGAGACCCGTACCGTAGTAACCGCTGCCGGCGCCGGTGGCACCGAGGCGGGTGAATTTTTCGAACAGGCGCGCGGCCGCGGCCGGCTCAAAACCCACGCCGCTGTCCTTGACCGACAGTTCAACCTCGCCCACGCCTGCGCGGGCGCTTAAGGCAATGTCGCCGCCGCCGGCACCCGCGACCGCGGCCAGCGCGTTCTCGAGCACGTTGCGCACCACGACATCAAGCGCCAGCGGGTCGCTCATGACGTACAGACCCGACTCGATGGAGTTGGCGATAGTGATGCGCGAGCCGCGCGCACGCTCCTCCAGCTGCGTCACGACGCGCGTCACCGCGGAGCGCAGCTCCAGCGGCTCGGATCTTAAGTCCACCCGACCGCGCTCGAGGCGCACGCTCTCGAGGATCTGGGTGACCATCGCCTCCATGCGCGCCAGGTCCGCGAGCATGCGATCAATGAGCGTGCGCGCGGCCTGCGGCGCGGGGGCGCGCAATGCCATGGTCTCGAGCGACAGCTGCAGGCTCGCGAGCGGCGTCTTGAACTGGTGCGAAACGAGGGCGAGAAAGCTGTCCTGCTCTTCCAGGACCCGCGCCTCGGCCCGCAAGGCCCGCGCGATCACCGCGATGCACACCCCGAGCGCGAGCAGAAAAAACCCGCCCTCCCAGGCGTACTGGTTGTTGCGCCGCTGCTCCTCGGTGCGCAGCGCCTGCTCGACCGCGGGCGCAAGAGCCGCCCGCGCGCCGCTGACCACGATCTGCGGCAGCAGTTGCTGCACGCGCGCGGCGGGGGTGCCGGAATCCAGCAGTGCCTGCGCGGCGGCGGTCTGCCCGGCGTAGGCGGCACGGGCCGCGTTCACCTTCTCAACCGTGTAGGCGTGCTG
>Ga0210409_10003265_pt1 | contig 18392 bp, 14 predicted proteins | sample IncBWH17MmetaG_FD_161649 | JGI IMG/M metagenome (GOLD analysis project Ga0210409, IMG submission 161649) | Forest soil microbial communities from Barre Woods Harvard Forest LTER site, Petersham, Massachusetts, United States - Inc-BW-H-17-M | ecosystem: Environmental > Terrestrial > Soil >... | reverse complement strand
TTCTCGCCGGCTCGCGCGAAGTGCTCTTGCTCGGGCAGACCGTCGACAGCTTTCGCGACGCCACGCTGGAGCAGGAGCGCGGCGACGTAGCAGATCGGGCAGACGAGAGCCAATTTCCACAACTACTTCGCCTCATTGCCCGCGAAGCCCCGGCCGGGCTCGCGCGGCTCCGATATACGAGTCCCCACCCGCGTCATGCCACCGCGGCGCTTGCGCGCGCCCACGCCGAGCTCGACGTGCTCGCGCGTCATGTCCATTTGCCGGTCCAATCGGGAAGCGACCGTGTCCTTCGCCGCATGATTCGTCGTTATACGCGCGCCGAATATGTCTCGCGGGCCGAACGTTTGATGTGCGCGCGCCCTGGCTTGACGCTCTCGACCGACGTGATCGTCGGCTTTTGCGGCGAGACCGAGGACGACTTTGCACAAACGCTTTCGCTGGTTCGCGAGGTCGGCTTCGTATCGCTCTTCGGGTTCAAGTACTCCCCACGCCCGTACACGCCCGCGCTTCGCTTGGCCGACGACGTGCCCGAGGAGGTCAAGACCGAACGCCTCGCACGCCTGTTCGAGGCTGGGGACGCCATTGCCGCCGCACACCTGGGCGCTCTTGTCGGAACGACGCAGCGAGTGCTCATCGAAGGGCCGAGCAAGGACACGGGGGGGGATCTGTCACGGGGGCGTGTGCAGGGGCGGACCGAACGCAACGAAATCGTTCACGTCGATGCACCCGGAGCGGCCTCACTCATCGGCGAGCTCCTGGAGGTCAGTATCGTCCGAGCGAACAAGCACTCGCTCGTTGGCGTGCCGAGCCACTCGCCTGCCGTAGAGCCACCTGATGGACACCGCCACGTCCAACGACGAAACCTGCCGATGGTTGCTACGTGAAACGTCCGAGAATTTGAACACGGAGACGGAGAGATTGGGAGGCTCGAAAACCGGACCCATCGTCGACTCAGGTGTCTAGGGGCCGGCGACGACGCTAAGCCGGACCTTCGTCAGACCTTCCCCCATGATGTGCAGAGCTTTGGCCGCGGCGCGAGACAGGTCGATGATTCGATCGGCGTGACCCCAAGGCCCTCGGTCGGTGATGCGCACCCGCACGGACTCGCCGGTGTCGACCCGCTGGACTTTCACCCACGTCCCGAAGGGGAGCGTGCGGTGCGCGGCGGTCATCAAGTTGGGGTCGAAGCGCTCGCCGTCGGCGGTTTTCCTGCCCGCAAACCTCGCCCCGTACCAGGTGGCATAACCGACTTGTCCGGATTCGCGCGGCGCCTCTCGAGGCGAAGGACCCGTGGTCGCAGGCTGGGGGAACTGGGTCGGCTGTGCGGGTGGAGGCGCCTCGGACGGGTGCGCGCACGCGGCCATCGCGATAGCGAGCCCGACGCAGATTCGGCCCCGCCCTATGACCGATGCGAGCGGTCGCCGCGTGACCATCCGCGGCATGTTATCGCCGAATGGCCGACTTCTGGACAGTCGGTCGCGTGTGCCGTCAGAATGGATCATGGTCGATCGTGCGCGAGGGGTGAGAACGTGCGCGGCTTTGGCGACGGCCCTAGGGGCGACGTCTCTCTTCGGCGCAGCGCTCGCGCATTGCTCGGGCACCGACAAGCCATCCGCCGCCGACACGACGGGCACCGGCGACGCGACAGCACCGCGCTACGACGCGGGACAGCGCGACTCCAGGCCCCCGCCCGACTCCGGCAGCTCTTCCGACGGGTCTGGATGCGACGCGGGACAGACGTTCTGCGGCGCCGCGTGCACCGACACGAATAGAGACCCGAGCAATTGCGGTCAATGCGGGAACGCATGCGGTATGGGGGTGTCTTGCATCGCCGGTCAGTGCAATTGCCTCGTCGACGCGGGGCAAGCGTTATGCAGCGGGGCGTGCGTTCTTACGCAAATGGACCCGGGCAACTGCGGAGCCTGCGGCCACTCCTGCCAAGGAAGCAGTTGCGCCAATGGCCTGTGCCAACCGACGATGGTCGCGCAGGGTGGGCAGAGCATTGCGGACATCGCGGTCGACGACACGGACATGTATTGGACGCAGGGCGGCGCCATGGCACCTTCTCTCAACAAGAAGGCCTTCGCCGGCGCCGGCTCCGGTATGGCATTGGTCACCAGTTCCGATGTGCTCATGAGCGATCCGCGCGGAGTAGCGGTGGACGGGCTGTTCGTCTACTGGGTCGACTACACGACGGGGGCGCTGGAGCGCTGGGACAAGATGAGCGGCGCGCTCACCACGCCCATCGTGGCGCCTCCCCCCGACGCGGGACCGTTGCCCGATGGCGCGCCCCCCCCGTACACCGGCCCGACGCCCCCTTCGACGCCCAATGACATCGCCGTCGATGCCGACAATGTCTACTGGGTGTCCTTCGAGGGCGGTCAGGTGCTGAGGGCCCCGCGGAACGGGGACGGCGGAACCTGGGTTGCCATCGCGAGCGGCGAGGACCATCCGATCGCGATCGCGGTCGATGATGTGAACGTCTATTGGGTGGATTACGGGGGAACTCAGGTCGGATCTGGCAGCGTCAAGCAAGCGCCCAAGACTTCGGCCGGCGGGAGCGTCCCCCTCGTACTCGCGCAAAATGAGGCCAGACCCTGGGATATCGCGATCGATCGGACGAGTGTCTACTGGACGAACAAGGTCAACCCGGGCCAGGTCAAGAAGGTCCCGATCGACGGCCCAATGAGCGCGATTGTGACATTGGCGCCGCCCCCAACGAGCACCCTACGCCTCGGCGCTCCGTCCGGAATCGCGGTCGACCCGGACGACGCAGGCGCGGGACTGCGTTACATCTACTGGACCAACTACGACGACAACACGGTCATGCGCTTGCCCATCGACGCAGACGGAGGACAGCAGCCATTCGTGCTCGCGTCCGGGCAGAGCAACCCTGCAGCCATCGCGGTCAAGGACAACAACGTGTACTGGGTGAACGCGGCGCTCGGGACCATTCTCAAAGTTGCGAAGTGAGACGGCGCGAACCTCGACGTACACGAGGAGAGGATATGGAACACGAAGAGGCGAAGAGGAGAAGCTTGGAGGCGCGACCTTCTTCTCTTCTTTCCTTCGTGTGATTCGCAAATCACTCGCGTCATCAGCGAGAAGCCATTCACTCGCCGTTGGCGCGCACTGCGCCGATTCTTCAGCAGCCTTCATCTCACGATACGGCGCGCGACTCACCCATCGACGCTGCCACGAAGCGTGCCAGCGCGCGAAGCAAAGCAAGTGAACCTAGGACAGTGCCTGCGCCCTGCGCCTGCGCCCGCGCCCGCGCCTGCGCCCGCGCCCGCGCCCGCGCCTGCGCCCGCGCCCGCGCCCGCGCCCGCGCCCGCGACGTGGCGTGAGGGCAAGCGCGGGCGCAAGCGTCAAGTTCACGCCGCCACACGCACCAGCGTGCCGACGACGCGATTGATGAGTGCAAGAAGCCCCTCTGGCACTGCCTCGACGTAGCCAAGCGCCTCGGCGACGCGCAGGCACGAGATCGTCTCCCGCGCCGAGCCAAGCGCCGTTCGGTACCGCGCGGTGCGTACGCGTCCGAACGACCCGCTGCCCTCCGCCAGGTTGAGCACAACGCTTGCCCCCGCCCGCCGTAGCTGCCGCGCCAAGTCGGTATCGCGCCGCTCAATGGCCGCAATCAGTCCGCGCATCAAGCGCAGTGCATCGAGCATGTCATCGTGAATTCGCAACATCGTGGAAACTCCTTGTGTCGCCATCGCGCACCACGCGCTCGGCGTGTCCACGCCGCCCCGCAGAGCGGAGCGCGGATCAAGGATTCGGAGCGGCCGTCAGGCCGCGGAGAACCGCTGCGCTCCTGCGCAGCGGCGCGAAGCGTCCTTGAGGCGCGCGAGCACTGCGGTACGATGGCAAGACCCGAGCGAGCGAACCGGTGAAAACTAACGGTGAACTCCTTGAGGATCGTCGTTTAGACGGCTCGGGGACCACTACCGCGGGCGGCTGCGACCGCGTTGGCGTCCGCGGCCGCGGCCGCGTCAGAGTCCGCGACCGCGACCGCGACTGCGTCCGCAGCGGCGCCCGCGCTTGCGCCCTCGCCCACGCCCACGCTTGCGCCCACGCCCGCGCCCACGCCCACGCCCTCGCCCCCGCTCGCGCTCGCGCCCCCGCTCGCGTAGCGCCACCCCGGGTATCGTTGTCTCAATGCGCATCCGCCCACGTCTTCCCCATGCCGATGTCCACAACCAATGGCACAGCGAGCTTCATCGCATTCTCCATGCACTCCCGGATACGCGCGCCCAATTGGGCAGCCTGACCCTCGGGCACCTCGAATACCAGCTCGTCGTGTACGGTGAGCACCATGTCGGACGCCGGCGTCGCCGCGCTCGCGCCGTCCTTGCCAAGATCCACCATCGCGAGCTTCAGGATGTCGGCTGCGGTGCCTTGAATGGGCATGTTGCGCGCAATTCGCTCCGCCTCCAAGCGCAGCGACCGATTGGCCGAGTGAAGGTTCGGCAGGAACCTCCGACGCCCGAGCAGCGAACGCACTGCTTCTCCTTGGCGCGCCGACTCCACAGTCTTTTCCATGAAGCGGGCCACCCCCGCGTAGCGCTCAAAGTACGCCGCGATGAACCGCGCCGCCTGCTGCCGCTCGATGCCGAGTTGCTTGGCGAGGGCGCTGTCGCCCATGCCGTAGATGACGCCGAAGTTGATCGTCTTCGCTGCACGCCGCTCGTCGGACGAGACCTGATCTTGCGCTTTGCCGAAGACCAGGGCCGCCGTGCGGGCGTGGATGTCCGATGCGGTTGCGAATGCGTCGATGAGTTCCGCGTCCTGCGACAGGTGCGCAAGAACGCGAAGCTCGATCTGAGAATAGTCCGCACTCAAGATGAGGTGTCCAGGTGGGGCGACGAATGCGGCGCGAATGGCGCGTCCGAACTGGGTGCGGATAGGGATGTTTTGCAAATTGGGATCGCTCGACGACAGGCGCCCGGTGGCGGCGACTGCCTGGTCGAAACGCGTGTGAATGCGGCCCGTGTCCGGGTTCACGTACCTCGGCAGCGCGTCGATGTACGTGCCTTTCAGCTTGTCGAGTTCGCGGTACGCGAGGATGCGCGCAGCAAGGGGATGCTTTTCGGCGAGCGCCTCCAGAACGTCGGCATCGGTCGACCGGCCGCCTTTCGGAGTGCGCTTCACGACAGGAAGCCTCAATTCGTCGAAAAGAATCGTTTCGAGCTGGTCGCGCGATCGAAGGCTGAAGTCACGCCCGACGACCCGCTTGCATTCCGCCTCCAGGTCCCTGAGCTGCTGCTCCGCCTCGCGCCCGAGCTTCTCAAGCGTGGGAACATGAACGAGCACCCCCCGCTTCTCCATGCCCACGAGCACGCGCTCGAGCGGCATTTCGACTTCGCGCATCAACCGGTCGAGCCCCTCTGCGGCCAGGCGCGGCTCGAAGCGCGCTCGCAGCGCCAGTGCGACCTCGGCGCCGGCCCCGGCGAAGCTCGCAGCTCGTTCCACATCGATTTCGTCGAACTCGACATGCGCGGCGCGCGCCCTGCCCGTTGGTTCCTCGTATCGCGCGACCGCCAAACCCAGTTCGCGGCGCGCAAGCTCGTGCAAGCCGTTCGGTGCCTCGGGGTCGAGCAGATATCCGCCGATCAATACGTCGAAGACGGGACCCTGGAGTTCGACGCCGGCGCGCCCAAGCACAATCGTTGCGTGCTTGACATCGTGCCCCACCTTGACGATGCGAGAGTCGCTCAGTAGCGGCTCGAGGATGGCGCGCACGCTTGGCCAGTCGAGCTGAGGTGGGCAGCCAAGGTAGCGGTGAGCGAGCGGAATGTAATCGGCGTGTCCCGTGTCGGTCGCAAGCGAAACGCCGACGAGCTGCGCACGCATCGCGTCCGCAACTGTGCCCTGCACAGACAGACCAACCTGTCCGCGTTCGCGTGCGCGGTCCACCAGCCGCTTTAGCGACTCGGCGTCGAGCACGCAACCGTACGAGCGCTCGACCGCCACGCTTTCAATCACTTGCTTGGAGACGGCCGCCTCCTGCGCGACCCGGGCCAGCAGGTCCAGTTGATCGAGCTGTCGATTGAACTCGAGCTCCGTGTAGAGGCGTCGCAGCTCCGCCACGTCTGCCCCGCCCCACAGCAGCTTCGAACGCTCCCACTCGAGCGGCGCGTCCGCGGCGAGCGTCACCAATCGTTGCGACACGCGCGCGTCGGGCTCGTGCTCTCGTAAGTTCTCGCGCAGCTTGGGCTTTTTCACCTGGTCGATCCCCGCGTAAATCCCGTCGAGCGACCCGAGCTGACCGAGAAGCTCCGCGGCCGTCTTCGGCCCAATGCCCGGTACGCCGGGGATGTTGTCGCTGGTGTCGCCGGTAAGCGCGAGGTAATCCCGCACGCGACTCGGCGTAACGCCCAACTTTTCGAACACCTCGCGCGGGCCGTAGACCCGATCGCGCATCGAATCCCAGAGCACGACACGGTCGTCGTCGTCGCGTACAAGTTGCATAAGATCCTTGTCGGACGTCACAACGACGATGCGCCATCCCTCCTTCAGGCCCCGCGCCGTCGCCGCGGCAATGAGGTCATCCGCCTCGAGGCTGTCGGCCCGAAAGCAGGCGACATCCCACGCGCGCACGATTTGTTCGACCCGCGCCATTTGCTGAGACAAGTCCGCCGGCGGTGGTGGTCGCGTGGCCTTGTAGCGAGCATCGACGGTGTGCCGGAAGGTCGGCCCTCGCGAGTCCATCGCGACCGCGAGCATGTGGGGACGGCGTTCGCCGACCACCTTCTGCAGCATATTGACCGTACCGAGGACTGCGTGGGTCGGCTCGCCGCGCGAGCTCGAAAGGGGGGGGAGCGCATGATAGGCGCGGAAGACGTATCCGGAGAGGTCGATAAGGTAGAGGACATCGACGGTCCCCGCCGCCGGCAAGCGCGCTTCACTCGGCTGCATCGCGAGCCTGGTTAGCCCCAAGCGCGAGTCTCGTCTAACATGGGTCAAGGGCTCTTCCGATGAACGATGCGCAGCCGCCGCCGGTCCGCGGCCTCGTTGCCGGGAAGTACGAAATTGTCGGGCTGATCGGTCGCGGCGGCATGGGCTCGGTGTGGGAGGGACGGCACGCGAGCCTGGGGACGCGTGTCGCCATCAAGTTCATCGATCAGGAATACGTCGGTAGCAGTGAGGCTCAGTCGCGCTTTGCCACGGAGGCACGCGCTGCCGCGACGATTCAGAGCAAGCACGCGATTCAGATCTTCGATCACGGCGTCACCGAAAACGGCCGACCGTACATCGTGATGGAGCTGCTCGTGGGCGAGCCGCTCGAAAAGCGCCTCGACCGCCTGGGGCGCATCTCGCTTCAGGAAACGGCGCGCATCCTGGCCCAGGTGTCACGCGCCCTCCAGCGCGCGCACGAGGCGGGAATCATCCATCGCGACCTGAAGCCCGAAAACATCTACCTCGTGCGCTCGCCCGACGATGACGACGAGGTTGCGAAGGTCCTCGATTTCGGCATCGCCAAGATCAAAGGTCCTCCGAGTGATCTGGGTCTCACCAGCAGCACCAAGACCGGCGCCGTGCTGGGCACGCCCTACTACATGTCCCCCGAGCAGGCGCGCGGACTCCGATCGATCGACCATCGCTCGGACCTGTGGTCGCTCGGGATCATCGCGTACAAATGCGTGACCGGCGTTCTCCCGTTCGACGGCGAAAGCGTCGGCGACTTGCTCGTGACCATATGCACGGCTCCTCCGCCAATCCCATCGAGCCAGTTGCCCGGACTACCAAAGCCTTTCGATGCATGGTTTTGCCGCGCGGTCGACCGGGACCCGGCGAGGCGCTATGCATCCGCCGCCGAGTTGGGCGAGGCGCTCTGTTATGCCGCCGGGATCAGTACGCGCCGGGCGCCCGACGAGCGGACCTTGGGCGACCCGGCGCTTCGACCGACGGTCGACGTTGGACCGCTCGCGCCGATGCGAACGGCCGCCGGTATCACGTCCTCCCCCTTCACGGCACCGGCTACGATCTCGCGCACGTCGCGCTCCCCGCGCGCTGTTGCCGTCGCTGTATTCGCGGCGGCGCTTGTCGGTGGAAGCATAGGGGTGCTTGCTGTGATCAAGATGATGTCGACCAGGACGGTCGCGCCAAGTCAAACAGCCGCCGCTTCGAACGCTCCTGTTTCGGAGGCGAGCGCCGCGCACACCGCGACGGCGACCGCGAGGCCGGCTCCGGCGGCGTCCGGGACGGCCACCGCGACCACGGCCGCGACGGCGACCGGGACGGCGGCCGCGACCCTGCAACCGATGCCTTCGTCGACCGCGGCCCAGCCCCCCGTCGCCCATACCGGCACCAAGCCTCTGGCCGCGCCTCCCAAGCCCCTATCCTCGGCCCCCGCAAAGGCGGCCGGCAGGCCTGCCGCAACGGCAGCCGACCCGGGTTACTGAGGCGAAACACAGGACCGCTCCGACCATGCGAGTTTTCGCCTGCCTTCTCGCGATGACGACACTGCTCTGGTCGCCACTCTCACGCGCCCAAGTCACCGATGCGGAGCGGGCCGCCGCGCGCGAACTCTTCAAAGAAGGCGACGAACTGCAACGCGGAGGTAAGTTCAGCGAGGCGCTCGACAAGTTTCAACGGGCGCAAAAGGTCTACAGCGCGCCGACCAACGTGCTTCGCATCGCGCAGTGCCAGGCCGCCGTAGGACAGCTCGTCGAATCGGCGGAATCGTACCGCGCAACGCTTCGCATGCCGGTACCGCCGGGGTCGCCCAAAGCATTCGACGCGGCAGTCGAGCAAGCCAAAACGGAGCTCGCGCAAGTCGAGCCGCGCGTCCCGAAGCTTGTCGTGCAAGTCCGCACGCTCGAGCGAGGCGAGAGAGCGGACGAAAGGCCGGGCCTCACCGCAGGAAACGCGAACCCGCAGTTGCAAATCGACGGACAGAGCGTAAGCGCGGCGCTCATCGGCGAGCCTCTCCCGCTCGACCCTGGCACGCACAAAGTGCGCGTATTCGCCAAAGGCTTCACGACCTCGGAACAAGACGCCACCCTAAAGGAGCGCGAGACCACGACCATCGTGGCGACGCTCAAGCCGAGCACCGACACCGCGCCCGCCGGGGCGCCCCTCCCCTCTCCATCCACGACCGCAGCGATTGGGACGGGTGGGCTGACGAGCGCTCCGCCGGCGTACGTTCCACCCCCGCCTCCGCCTGTCACGGACAGGGAGCTCGCGTTGGCCCGCGAACCGTCGCGAACGGGCTTGCTGTTGGGCGGTCACTTCGGTTGGGGGGTTCCCACCGGCGGGTTTCCTTTCGATAACGGCACGAGGGTCGGCGCCGACACCATCGCCGGCGCGGGCGGCCTCGCCTACGGCCTCGACGGCGGCTTACGCTTCGCGCGCCACTGGTACGCAGGTGTTGCCGTCGAGCACGCCGCCTTCGGACATGGGGACCTCACGGCTGTCGGTCGGGTCTCGGACGCAAGTTCGTCGACCACACTGTTCGGCGTGGTCTTCGGTTTCATCGCGAACCCCGACCGCGCCAGTTTTTACGGACAGCTCGGCGCGGGAACCCGGTGGTTTAGCTTCAGCGAGACTACGGCACCCAGCGTCGAGCGCAGCGCCAGCTTCAACGCTGCCGAGCTGATGCTGGGCGCGGGCGTATGGCTGCCCCTCGGGCGTTCCGTCCGCCTTCTTCCCGAGGCAACGCTCGGGTGGGGAGCGTTCGATGTGGCGCCCACGGGGCCCGGAACGATGACCACCACGGAAGCGCACGTCTTCTGGGTGCTTGGCCTCGCCGGCTTCTACAATCTCGACTTCTGAAGCGCGACAATCCCCTGCAACGAAGTACAGTGCGCGACAATTGTCGCCCGCCGTTTGGACTAGTCGTCTAACGGTATGCACTTCGCGCTCGTTGCGGCGTATTTCGCGGTGCTTTTGCTCCTTGCGATGTACGGGCTGCATCGCTCCCATCTCGTGATCACGGTGATGCGTCATCGGCGAATCCTGCGCTCGCTCGAGCGACGGATACCGGCGATCGACGCCGCGGGTATCGCGCACCGAGATGACCTGCCGCACGTCACGATTCAGCTCCCGATCTACAACGAAGCCACCGTGGTCACGCGCCTGCTCGATCATGTCGCTACCATCGACTGGCCGCTGCACCGGTTGGAGCTCCAGGTCCTCGACGACTCGACGGATGAAACCCGCGCACTCGTACTTCGGAAAGTCCAGGCCCTTCGCGAACAGGGATTGGACATCGCGTACATCCACCGTGCGAACCGCGCCGGGTACAAGGCGGGTGCGCTCGACAACGGTTTGCGGGTCGCCAAGGGCGACCTGGTCGCGATTTTCGATGCCGATTTCCTTCCCCAGCGCGACTTTTTGCGCGCCCTCATCCCTCACTTCATCGCCGACCCTGCCGTGGGCATGGTGCAAGCGCGCTGGGGCCACATCAATCGCGGCCACTCGCTGCTCACGCGCACCCAGGCGCTCATGCTCGATGGCCACCACCTCGTAGAAAACCGGGCGCGCGCGGCCGCCGGTTGGCTCTTCAACTTCAGCGGAACGGGCGGCATTTGGCGCAAGCAGGCCATCGTCAGCGCGGGAGGCTGGCAGCACGACACGTTGACCGAAGACTTGGACCTATCTTATCGAGCCCAACTGGCCGGCTGGCGCTTCGTCTACCGAGAGGACATCGTGACGCCGGCCGAGCTGCCGGAGGACATCAGCGCCTTTCGCATGCAGCAATTCCGTTGGGCCAAGGGAACGGTCCAGACGGCCCGCAAGTTGGTGGGCCGGCTCCTTCGAGCGCGCCTGACGCCGATGCAGCGCATCGAGGCGATGTTCCACCTGACGCCGCATTTCGCTTACCCGCTCATGGTCTTCCTGAGCGTCCTCCTCCTTCCAGCGCTCATCCTGATGCCCGCAACCAACGCTGAGACGATGCTGGCGATAGACCTTCCGCTGGTCATTGGGACGAGCGGGTCGCTTGCAACGTTTTATGCCATGGCAGAAATGGCCCAGGGCCGCCGGTGGGTGGACGCGCTCAAGCAACTCCCGGCTCTCCTTGCCCTCGGCGCTGGCGTCGCGCCTCACTTGTCGGTCGCTGTGTGGGAGGGACTGGGCTCGATGACCGGCGAGTTCGTTCGCACCCCCAAAAGGGGCTCGGCGCTGGGCCGATACCGTGCTGCGGCAGATTTGCCGACCGTCGAGATCCTGCTTTGTGTACTCTCCGCCGCGAGCACCATCGCCGCAATTGAAACCGGTCATTGGTTCGCGACTCCCTTCGCGATGCTCTTCACCTTCGGCTATGGCTACGTCGGCTTTTTTGTCGCCAGAGAGCAATTCGAGAGACGACGCGGCCAGCTAGGGGCTGCTACGGGCAGCGAGGCGGCCACCTCGGGACCATCGCCGCAAGACAAACTCGCTGCGTAAACTCTTAGACTCCGGCCCGAATCACGTTAGACTCTTCCCTCAGTTCTGATGGGGGCGAGGCAGACGTTCATGACGAAGGCGGAGATCGTCCAAGCGCTTTACAATCGGGTTGGCGGTTTCTCCCGCAAGGAATCCGCCGAGCTTGTCGACCTCGTCTTTGAGGTGATCAAGGAAACGCTTGGTCGTGGCGAAAAGATCAAGGTGAGCGGCTTCGGGAATTTCGTTCTGCGTGACAAGCGTCAGCGCCCCGGCCGAAACCCACAGACGGGGCAGCCGATCGACATCAGCGAGCGGCGGGTTCTCACCTTCAAGGCAAGCCAAATCCTCAAGCAGGCACTGAATCAACGTGCCAGCACGGTCGGCCGCAATGGCAATAGCGGCGCCGCGATTGCCGCCGCCAGCCACGGCGGCGACACGACAGCCACCAAAGATTGACAGGGCGCGCCCATGCCGGAGCCCGTTAGCCCGCACGCTCGAGCAAAGCGAGAGAGCGGGCTAGAACCAGGCGACCCGCACGCTCGAGCAAAGCGAGAGAGCAGACGACAACCTCAAGCCCGGCGCGCGCTACCCGCCAAGCTCTACTACCGCATCGGAGAGGTAGCGGAGCTGGTGGGCGTCCAACCCCACGTCCTCCGGTATTGGGAGCGCGAATTTCGCGCGATACGGCCGACGAAGAGCGCAAAGGGCCAGCGGGTCTATTCGCGGCGCGATGTGGAGAACCTCAATCGGATACGCGAACTACTCTATGCGGAAGGCTTTACGATCGCCGGCGCAAAAAAAAAGCTCCAGGAAGCGGAGCCCCTTCGGCCGGTCCCGACGGGGCTCCCCGAGCGCGCCAAGGAGATACTGGAGGCTCTGCGAGCCGACATCGAGCGTTTCCTCGAGGAGCTTGCTCACCGTTGAGCCAAGAAGTGATACAACGCGCGCCCGACCATGTTTTGGCGCCGCCTCAACACGTGTCTTGCCGTAGCCCTCGGAGCGCTCCTGCTCGCGCTACCCGCTGCACACGCCCAAGTCCGTACGCCCGAGCCTAGCCAATCACCTGCAACTCCCGCCGCGCCGGCCCCATCCGCGTCGACGACACCTGCAGCGCCCGACGCCCATTCCACGGAGCCGTCGCCTGCGCCCGCAGGACAGCCCGCCGCTGGCGCCGGGCTGGTCAATCCTTCTCGTGATCAGCAGGAGCTCGCTGCCCAGGGCACACAGCGACCTATTGCGGGAGAAGTTGCAACCGCCAAGGAGGTCTTCAGCGATGACTGGTGGGGTCGCGCTCGCCCGATCCTCGAGATGCACGGCTACTTTCGAACGCGCGCCGAGCTCCTTTACAACTTCTTCCTCGGGCGACACGGAAGCACGGTACAAAACAGCGACGCCCAATACCTGTTTCCCATCCCCGTCGACCAAACCTACACGGCAATCAGCAATTCGAACGGGACCACGAACGGCCAGACGGTCAGCGCGTGCGGCAATGGGCCCGGCAAACCGACGGCAAGCTGTTACGACAAGACGGAAGCTGGGGCGAACCTGCGGTTGCGACTCAACCCGGAGATTCACATCTCGGACAACCTGCGCATCCTCACGCAGATCGATTTGCTCGATAACTTGGTGCTGGGCTCCACCCCCGATGCGTACGCGATGGCGCCCGCAGGGGGTAATGGCGCGATGCCCGGCGGCGCTTCAGGCTCGGCGGCCGCGGCGAGCTATCCAACGGGGTACCGGCCCGCGGGCGTCAACGGCTACGCGCCCATCGGGTTGCTCACGAATTCACAGGGCCCGCCAACAGCAGGCGTAAACTCTTGGACCAACTCGATCGACATCAAGCGTGCGTGGGGCGAGTACATGACCCCCGTCGGCCAGCTCCGCTTCGGGCGCATGCCGGGGCACTGGGGCTTGGGCATGGTCGAGAACAGCGGCGACGACTTCGACAGCGATTATTACACGACCCTCGACCGCATCATGTTCGTGACCGGTATTCGACCGATCGACCTGTCTTTCGGCGCAGCCTGGGACTTCGTCTCGACCGGGCCTACGAGCGCGAACCCTTACAACGTTTACGGCGGACAACCCTTCGGCACCTGCAACCAGTGCAACATCAACGAATGGGCTGCTTTCGTTGCCCACCGAACCAACACGGAGATCCAGAAGCTCAATCTGGCGCGGGGAGACATCGTGATCAACGGTGGGCTCTACGCTGTCTTTCGGTCGCAAACCCTTGATGTCCTCGCCGGCCAGACCCCACAGACCACGGACTTTTCCACGGGGACGGGAGGCCTCGAGCCACGTCAGGCGTGGATGCTCACACCGGACTTATGGGTGCAGCTCCTGTGGCAGAAACTCCGCTTCGAGGCCGAGGCGGCCACGGTTCAGGGGCAAATCGGGTACATCGGGCAGGGCGCGGGATTCAGCACGCTGGACGTGAGCAACCCGGTTTCGATCCGAGAATACGGTGTCGTGACCCAGACCGAGTTTCGCGCAATCGACGACAAGCTCGACCTGCAGTTCGGCTTCGGATGGGCGAGCGGCGACAGTCGGGCGGCAACGCTGGCGCCCCCGAATGGGCTAAGGCCCGAACTAAACCAGACCGGGCCGATCTCGACGTTCCAGTTTCACCCGGATTACCGCGTCGACCTCATCTTCTATCGACACATTCTCTCGCGTATCGAGGGCACCTACTACTTCCGACCGAGTGTGACGTACGACTTTGTGCGCCACGCGGACGGCGAGAAGCTAGGTGGCGGCGCGGCTGTCATCTGGAGCAGGGCGAGTGAGTTCTTTCAGACCCCTGGACACGCGCGAGACCTTGGCATCGAGCTCAACGCGCAACTCTACTACCAGTCCAAGGACGGGTCGCTCAACGACGAGCCGAACAAGCTCGGGGGCTTTTACGCGATGCTTCAGTACGGCGTGTTCTTCCCCCTGGGGGGCCTCGACTACTTGCCGGGTGAGGCGTCGATGAACGTTCCCGACACAAGTCTCTCGGCCGCCCAGACCGTACGCCTGCTACTCGGCATCATCTTCTGACGCGAGGCACGATCCGTGCGGCAGCCGCGCGCGCTATTCTTCCTCTCCATGCGATGGCTCGGCCCGTTGGCGGCGCTCGCCGCGGTCGCCCTCTCGGCGCTGGTGGCCTGCGGCAACGCGCCGGATACGGTGGAGGGTGGGGAGCCCCTTTTCGCCCAGCAGGCGTCCACGGACAACGACGGCGGCCTTCTTGATGCCTCCAACCCCTGTCAGCCGGGCGGCGCCAACGCCGGCCACAAATGGTCGGACCTCTATGCGTGCTACTTCGGTCCGACCGGCGTGGTGAGCTGCGAATCGCAGACCACCTGCCATGGCGCCATGGGCGAGCTGGGCGCCATGAGCAGCATGTATGTGTGCGGTCCGACGCAAAGCAACTGCTATAGCGGGATGGTGGCGGGGGGCCTCATCACACCCGGCAGTACCGCGGATCCTACAGGGTCGCTCCTTTACATCGTTCTCTGCAGGGTCGATTCGAATGGGATGATGGCGGGTCTGATGCCGAAAAACTGTCCGCCGGCTTCCTGGCTTCAACCAGGTGACATGGCGCGCATCAGCGCGTGGATTATGGAAGGGGCGCCCAACGACTGATGGCGAAGATTCTGATCGTCGATGATCAACGCAACATGCGCACTACGCTGGCCATGATGCTACGCGGCGCCGGTTACGAAGTGGACGAGGCGGCCGATGGCGAGCAGGGGGCGGACCGCGGTGCGACCGGTGCGTACGATGTCGTGCTGACCGATCTGCGGATGGGGACCAAAGACGGCATCGACGTCCTTCGCTCCACGAAGGATACGCATCCGCTGACCGAAGTCATCCTGATGACGGCGTATGGCACCATCGAGAGCGCAGTCGAGGCCATGCGCCTGGGCGCGTTCGATTACATCCAAAAGCCGTTCACCGAACAGGAGCTGCTCGTCAAAGTCGCCAAGGCGCTCGACAACCGGCGTCTTGCTGGAGAGGTGACGTTTCTCGCCAACGAGTTCAAGGATCGCTACCGATTCGAAAACATCATCGGCCGGTCGCGCGCGGTGCGCGAAGTGCTCGGACGCATCGTGCGAATCGCACCGACGGACGCAATCGTGCTCATCACAGGCGAGAGCGGCACCGGCAAAGAGCTCGTCGCAAAGGCCATTCACGCGAACAGCAAACGAGGGGAGCGTCCGTTCGTCCCAGTCAATTGCGCGGCGATCACCGAGACCCTGCTCGAGAGCGAACTCTTCGGCCACGCAAAGGGTTCGTTTACGGGTGCGGTGAGCGCGCGCAAGGGGCTTTTCGAGGAAGCCGACGGAGGGACATTCTTTTTCGATGAAATCGCTGAAACGCCCATCACGTTTCAGGCGAAGCTCCTGCGGGCCATCCAAGAGAACGAGATTCGACGGGTCGGAGAGAACAAACCCATCCGCGTGAACGTGCGCGTCATCGCAGCGACCAATCAAGATCTGATGACGGCGGTTGCGGAGAAGCGGTTTCGGCAGGACCTTTACTACCGGCTCAACGTGGCGCGTTTCCAACTCCCGCCTCTGCGTGAGCGCCGAGAAGACATTCCCGACCTACTGACCTACTTCCTCGAGAAATACGCTCGCAAGATGGGCGCCCGCCCGCGCCTCCATGACAACGTCATGGAGTCGCTGGTGCATTTCGACTTCCCCGGCAACATCCGAGAGCTCGAACACATGATCGAGCAGGCCGTCGCGCTCGTTCAGAACGGGGTCATCACCGCCGACGACCTCTTGCCTACGCCGCCCAGCACTCCCCACGCAGCGACCGGTCATGGCGGGCGGGCGTTGGCTGACGTGGTCGACGCCGCGGAGCGCTCGGCAATCGAGGTCGCCCTGCGAGAGAGCGAGGGCAGCCGCGAGCGAGCGGCCGATTTGCTTGCCATCTCGCCCACGACGCTTTGGCGTAAGATGACCCGATTGGGGATCACTTTCGACGGCCGGGGGTAGTGGCTCTCCTTGCCGCCCTCCCTCCCGCGGGGCCCACGGGGAGGGCACGAGCCGCCCGCCAGCGCGCGCGAGCAGGTACGCGCAGATGTCGCGCGACTCAACGACCCCCTTGCCGTCGTCGTCGAGCAGGACGGGCACGTAGACGTACCTGGGTACAGACCGGGTGCTCTGCGGACAAAACGGACCGGGTCCTCTGCCTACAAAACAGACCGGGTCCTCTGCGGACACTTCAATAAGCGCGGCGTGCGCGGATCCCTGGTTTCTTGACGACAAGTCTCACCCCCGCGGCGGGGTTGGTGGCGATGGAGGCCGCCGATGCCGTGGAAGGAGACATGCGTCGTGGATCAACGAGTTCGTTTCATCGCCGCCTTGCAGGAAGATCCTCGCGGCAACTTCAGTCGACTCTGCGAGCGTTTCGGAATCGCGCGCAGCGTCGGATACAAATGGGTCGAGCGCTACAACGAGCTCGGGCCGGCAGGCCTGGCCGATCGCGAGTCGGTCGCACACGCGAGCCCACACAAGACGCCCGACGCGGTCGAAGACCGCGTGGTTGCGCTGCGCAAGCGTCACCCATTCGACGGTCCGAAGAAGTTACGTCAGCGGCTACTGGACATCGGCGAGTCGCAAATCGTCGTCCCCGCCGCGAGCACGATCGGCGAGATCCTCGACCGCTACGGACTCATTCGTCCCGCTCGGGCGCGACTGCGTGTGCCGCCAAGCACCACGCCGCTCGCGCACGCGCACGGACCCAATGACGTGTGGAGCGTCGACTTCAAGGGCCACTTCGCGACGAGCGACGGCGCGCGTTGCCATCCGCTGACCATCAGCGACAATGCGACACGCTTCCTCATCAAGTGCGAATCGCTCCGCGAGCCGAAGGACGCACCGGTGCGCGAGCAGTTCGAGCTGGCGTTCCGAGAATTCGGTCTGCCCGCGCGCATTCGCTCGGACAACGGCGCGCCGTTCGCGAGCAAGGCGGTCGGTGGCCTCTCGCGCTTGAGCGTCTGGTGGATTCAGCTCGGCATCATCCCCGAGCGCATCGAGCCGGGTCATCCCGAGCAAAATGGCCGGCATGAGCGGATGCACAAGACGCTCAAGGAGCAGACGGCTTCGCCGCCCGCAGCGACTTTCGCCGACCAGCAACGTGCGTTCGATCGCTTTCGTGCGGACTACAACAATGACCGCCCGCACGAGGCGCTCGGGCAGACGCCGCCCCGTGCGCACTATGAGCCGTCTTTGCGCGTCCTGCCCGAGAGCGTTGGTGAGCCCCAGTGTGGCAGCGACTTCGTTCTACGACGGGTCCAACCCAACGGACACGTCGGCTGGCACGGACCGAAGCTCCTCGTCAGCAAGCTTCTCGCAGGACAGCACGTTGGCTTCAAGCAAATCGATGACGACGAATGGGCGCTCGCCTACGGCCCCGTCCTGCTCGGCTACGTGCTTCGTCGCAACGGCAAGCTGTGCATCAACCGGCCCTGATCCTTGACGCAGATTGCGACCGCCGTGCGCACGCGCAGCGTCCTCGCTTACCCCGACCGTGTTCCGATCCAACCGCACCGTGACCGTCGTCTACGCACCGTGCGTCTCTCCGTCATCCGGACCAACAGACGCCTCTCCCAGTCTATGTCCACCAGGCACCCGGATTGCGTGGCGAGAGAATCAAGTTTGTGACAAGACACAAGAGAGAGTTGTCGCCAAGGGTCCCGGTCTAAAGTGTCCGCAGGGAGCCCGGTCGTTCACCTGGCGGAGCGGACCCCCCAAGGCCGTGCCGGCCAAGCGCAGGGCTGAAACAGCCTTGCACGAGGCTGACCGAGGAAGAGGCATGGCTCGAACGTCCTTGCACAAAGCTGAGCGAGGAAGAGGCATGGCTCGAACGTCCCTGCACGAGGCTGAGCGAGGAAGAGGCGTGGCTCGAACGTCCTTGCACGAGGCTGAGTGAGGAAGAGGCATGGCTCGAACGTCCTTGCACGAGGCCGAGTGAGGAAGAGGCATGGCTCGAACGTCCTTGCACAAAGCTGAGTGAGGCAGAGG
>Ga0210409_10003263_pt1 | contig 18404 bp, 15 predicted proteins | sample IncBWH17MmetaG_FD_161649 | JGI IMG/M metagenome (GOLD analysis project Ga0210409, IMG submission 161649) | Forest soil microbial communities from Barre Woods Harvard Forest LTER site, Petersham, Massachusetts, United States - Inc-BW-H-17-M | ecosystem: Environmental > Terrestrial > Soil >... | reverse complement strand
TAACGGGGGTTCGAATCCCTCTCCCTCCGCCATTTACTAGTCCTAGAGAGTCCAAGGAAATCCAAATAGACTTCAAAAAGCTCAGCAAATGCTGGGCTTTTATGTCTTTTATGGTCCTATGCGGTAGGGGAACCCAGCACGCGGCGGGGGTATTTTGGGGGGTGTTTTTGTTTTCGGGGTGGGGGTATTTGGGGAAAGAGGAATTCTGAGGGCACAATGGCGCTAACCGACACGGAGATCAAGAAGGCCAAAGCGAAGGAACAGGCCTACAACATGAGTGATAGTCGCGGGTTATATCTCTGCGTTACACCCGCTGGAGGCAAGCTGTGGCGCTGGAAGTACAGGTATGAAGGCAAGGAAACGCTCATGTCCTTTGGGAAATATCCCGACGTGCCGTTGGCACTGGCGAGGGACCGTCATGGCTGTTAGCTACTGGCATCGACCCGACGGCACAGCGGAAATCGGAGAAAACGCAGAGCGGGTCGCTAGCGAGAATTCATTTGCCAGTGTGAGCGCTCGGTGGTTGGAGCATTGGCAGGAGGGTAAGAGCCCGCGTCATGTGGACTCGACGAGGCGGCGTCTAGCTTCCAACATCTTGCCAAGCCTGGGTGCCCTCCAAATAGCCGAGATCAAGACTCCCGATGTAGTCGCGATGATCAGAGCAATTGAAGCTCGGGGAGCGCGGGATATCGCAAAGCGGGCACTTGAGACCACCGGACAGATCTTTCGCTACGCCACCACGAACGGTTATGCAGAACGGAACCCTGTGGCCGATGTTCGGCCTCGAGACATTCTCAAAGCCAGTCAGAGACGAACCGCGCTCGCATTGAGGCTAAAGAGTTGCCTCACCTGCTATGACAGATTGAGGTGTATCCAGGGACGCATGTCACACGGCTAGCGATTAAGCTGATGGCGCTTACGTTTGTGCGCACGGGTGAACTGATTGGAGCGAAGTGGTCAGAGTTCAACCTTGAGACTGCACGCTGGGACATACCCGCTGAACGCATGAAGATGCGCACCCCGCACATCGTACCGCTGGCAAGGCAGACACTCGAAGTTATGGAGGTCCTGCGAGAGTTTAGAGGGATCAACGATTGGGTGTTCCCGGGCGATCGCAACATTCACAAACCCATGAGCAACAACACCATCCTCAAAGGATTGGAACGTATGGGATATAAGGGCAGGATGACCGGGTATGGCTTCCGCGGTTTGGCGTCGACCATCTTGCATGAACGGGGTTATGTACACGAACACATTGAGTTGCAGCTTGCTCATGCGCCGAGGAACGCGGTGAGTGCCGCTTATAATCATGCGCTTTACCTCGAGCCGCGGGCCAAGATGATGCAGGAATGGGCTGATTTCTTGGAACACACACAACGTGGGGCAAAGGTTCTGCCGTTCCGGGAAGTGGTGGCGTAGGTATGGGGTGTGAGACTAGTCGCGAATGCCGATGCAGAATGTGCTGAGTCAAACTAACTAACATCCGTTGAATATGCAAGATCCATTTTTCAAGGAATTGTTATGGACATATCAGTGGACACGAAAAGCCACTGACACAGAGATTTTGTGCGCCGTGGAAGCTGTTTCTCGGTTAGTGACATGGTGATTTGTCATCAACCGACGATGTGAGTGCGCTAGATAGGGTCCAGTCGACTATGAACCGTGCACAAAGTTCCCTGCAGATCGATCAATACCAATCTAGACCTGCCAAGAACTGGATGCTGTTCTCCATCCACCGTGCTGGTGGCTACTTAGGCTGAAGTTACAGATGCCGGCAGCAAATTCGCGGGTGACTTTCGTCGAACGAAAGAGGAGCTGAAGAGCGGTCCTACGAGCTCGCAGCGTTTCTCTATCTTTACCTCTCGATATTTCTGCCAAATACGCTGTGAGGTTCGTGGTCTGAAGACGACCGCAAGCCAACTGGCAGTGTAAACAAATCTCTGCACTTAGGGGTTTCCCTCATTGTTTTTCCCTATTGGCGGGGCGTAAGACTGAGTTGCAGTAGCAGCCCTCTCCTGAAGTTCCGGTAGGGATTTGCAAACAGGTTCTAGTAGACGGAGCCTTTGAGATGAATCTGCGGATCATTTGGAAGAATTTCAATTCCAACAGGCTCGCCCCCTTTCCGCGATTTGGATTCGGTCCGCTCGTGCGCAATTCCAGGACAGCCGAAGCGAGACAGCCACAGGTGCCATATTCGGAGGCAATCAATGAATCGCACGCCCTTGTTGCTCATCATCGGACTAATGCTGGTTGCAGTCCCTGCTGCCGATCTGGCGCGGGCTCAGAAGCCTGCTCAGCCTTCCACGGGAAAATCGCGAGTCGAAAAAGATCTACTGGGTGAAAAAGAGATTCCGGCCGACGCCTACTATGGTGTACAGACCGCTCGGGCGCTGGAGAATTTCCAGCTCTCAGGTATTGAGATCAATCAATACCCGGGGTTTGTCGAGGCGTGGGCACTCGTCAAACTGGCGGCGGCTCAAGCCAACACCGATGTGGGTGCGATGAAGCCGGAGAGGCTGGCCGCCATCGAGAAGGCGTGTCAGGCTGTCCTTGCCGGGAAGTACCATGATCAATTTCAGGTCGATTGGTATCAGGGCGGTGCCGGTACCTCTACGAATATGAATGCCAACGAGGTGCTCGCCAACGTCGCGCTCGAGCTATCCGGCCACCAGAAGGGTGAATATCAGTTCATCGAGCCTCATGACGATCTGAACATGTCGCAATCTACAAACGATTCCTATCCGACCGCGATCAAGGTCGCGTTCGTGCTTCGAAATGGCAAGTTGATCGAAGAGCTTGAGAAGCTTTCTGCGTCGTTCCGCGCGAAAGGTGCCGCGTATATCGATATCGTCAAAATGGGACGGACTGAGCTGCAGGATGCCGTACCCATGACCGTCGGGCAGGAGTTCTACGCCTTCGCGGCAGCGCTGGACAGCGAGATTCAGTTGTTGCGAGACTCGGAAAAATCGCTGTACGCCGTGAACATGGGTGCCACTGCGATCGGCACCGGCATCAATGTGCCCAAGGGCTATCCCGAGAAGTTCGCGGAGCATTTGTCAAAGCTCACCGGCAAGCCCTTCGTACCCGCCACCGACATGCTGGCGGCCACGTGGGATCAGCAGGGGTTTGTGGTCTATTCCTCGGCTCTCAAGAGTCTTGCCATCCTCCTTTCGAAGATCTCAGCTGACCTGATCTTGCTGACGTCAGGGCCGCGTGCGGGGTTGGCAGAGATCAACCTGCCGGCATTGCAGCCGGGCTCCTCCATCATGCCGGGGAAGGTGAACCCGGTGGCTCCCGAGGTGATGAACCTCGTTGCGTTCCGGGTGATGGGCAATGACTATGCCGTCACCCTGGCGGCTCACAGCGGGCAGCTTCAGCTCAACGCCTACGAACCTCTGGAAGGCGTGGCGGTGATGGAATCGCAACATCTTCTCTACAACACGTCGAACCTTTTGCGGACCAAGTGCGTAGACGGCATAACTCTCAATGAGAAGGTGCTGGCTCACTACATGGAGACGACCGTCGGGATCGTCACCGCACTCAACCCTATCCTGGGTTACGAGAAGGCGACCGAGTTGGCGCAGGAAGCGTACTCGAGCGGCAAAGGGATACTCGAGATCATCCGTGAGAAGCACATTCTCACGGAACAACAAATCCAGGAACTGCTCGATCCCGCCAAGCTGACCGGGCTGGACAAGTCTAAATACCAAGCAAAGTAGTGGTTGATAGAGGGTCGACCCACAACGTGCGGGCCTCGAAAGGAGTTGCTTATGAAGCAGTCCTACAAAATCTGGACCCTGTGTATCGTCTTCCTAATCGTTGGTGGCCACGAGGATGCTTTTGCTCAGGGCAAGAAACCCAACATCGTGATTCTAGCCACAGGAGGCACGATCGCTGGCGCCGCCGCTACTGGTACCCAATCTGCCTACACCTCTGGCGCGGTTACGATCGACGCCATGTTGAACGCTGTTCCGGGAATCAAGGACCTGGCCAATATCAAAGGGGAGCAAGTGGCCAATGTGGGATCTCAAGACATGTCGTTCGACATCATGATGACTGTCGCTAAACGCATCAATGCGTTGCTGCCGACACCAGATGTCGACGGCATCGTCGTCACGCACGGCACCGACACCATGGAAGAGACGGCATTCTTCCTCAATCTGGTAGTGAAGAGTGACAAACCAGTAGTTCTCGTGGGGTCCATGCGACCGTCCACGGCTGTCAGCGCCGATGGACCGTTGAACCTGTACAACGCCGTGGCTGTGGCTGGCGATCCGCGCGCCAAAGGCCGTGGAGTGCTGGTCGTGATGAACGACTGGATACACGCCGCCCATTCTCTGACGAAGACGAGCACCACGGACGTTCAGACGTTCATGTCGCCGCTACGTGGATTGGTTGGGGTGGTCGCGTACGGAAAGAGTGATTTCTACAACGTTCCTATATGGAAGAACACGACGACGAGCGATTTCGACATCTCAAATGTGACCAAGTTTCCGCGGGTGGATGTTGTCTTTGCTTGCGCCGACATGTCCCCTGACCTGATTGACGCCAGCGTAAACAACGGCGCCAAGGGGATCGTCATCGCGGGCGTTGGCAACGGCAACATGAACAAGGTCTCGGTGGAAGCGGCCGCGAGAGCGGCCAAGAAGGGGGTCGTCATTGTTCGCGCCAGCCGGGTGGCCACAGGGCTCGTTGGACGCAACGTAGAAGTGAATGATGATGAACTCGGCTTTGTTGCTTCCGATGAGCTCAACCCCCAGAAGTCGCGAATTCTGCTGATGTTCGCACTGCTCAAGCCGCGTACAACGGAGGAGATTCAAACATTATTCCGGAGCTATTGAAACCTGCTAGCACATCGATTGTGGCGAAAGCCTTAAGGTGAACGATCATGGTGTGGGTTGAACTATGCATTCTTCTCGCGTGCATTCTCATCGGAGCTCGCCTTGGTGGAATCGCGCTAGGTACTGTGGCGGGAATCGGATTAGTCATTTACGTGTTTCTCTTTCGCTTGCCGCCCGGAGGGCCACCGCAAATTGTGATTGGCATGATCATTGCGGTGATCACCGCGTTGGCTGCCATGCAAGCAGCTGGAGGTCTCGATTATCTTGTCGGCATCGGCGATAAGATCATGCGAAAGAACCCGCGATACATTACCTTCGTCGCTCCGGTAGTCACTTATCTGCTCGTCTTACTATCAGGGACCACGCATGTCATTTACGCTCTTCTCCCGGTGATAGCGGAGGTTTCTCGAAAGGCGGGTATTCGACCGGAGCGCCCGATTTCCATCAGCGTCATTGCAGGCTTTCAGGGCGTGATCGCTTCTCCCATCTCGGCTGCCACGGTAGCGATGATTGGTGTTCTTGCTTCGCGAGAAGTCTCTTTACCGCGTTTGCTCGCAGTCACCATTCCTTCAACTTTTCTGGCCGTCCTCGTGGGTGCCATGTCCGTGGCCTGGCGCGGCAAAAACCTGGATGAAGATCTCGAATATCAACATCGCCTCGCGACTGGCGAGCTAAAACCTCCCCAACCGTTGCCAACTTTGAAAGCCGCCGACCTGTTCAATGCGCGCGGTTCGACAATCCTGTTTCTGATGGGGATTGGCTTGGTCGTACTGATCGGAATGTTTCCAACTCTTCGACCTGTTTACCAGACCATTGAAAATGGGGTAGTAGATTCCGATCAAGTGAGTATGGGGATGGCGATCATGATCGTGATGATAGCTATCGCAGGACTCATCATGATTATTTTCAAAGCCTCCCCTGAAGCAACTTTGAAAGGGAGCATCATGACGAGCGGGATGGTTGCGATGATATCGATTCTTGGTGTGTCGTGGCTGGGGTCTTCGTTCTTTGAGGCCAACCGCACGTTCATTGTCAGTGGCATCGCTGGTTTGATCGAGCACTACCCCTGGGCTTTTGCTGCGGGCCTGTTCCTCTTGTCCACGTTGCTTTTTAGTGCTGCTGCGACGGTAACCATATTGATGCCGGTTGGCTTGGCGCTGGGTTTGCAGCCGTCTCACTTGATTGCATTTTACCCAGCTGCCAATAGTGTTTTCTTCCTCCCAACTTATGGGACATTGCTCGCTGCCGTCTCTTTCGATCAAACGGGAACAACCAAGATCGGGAAATATCTGTTTAATCACAGTTTCATGTTGCCTGGCCTCGTGACTGTGATTTCGGCCATCATCTTCTCTCTCCTATTGAACGCAATCATTTCTTGAGCAGATGATCCGCGGAGTACTGGTCAGCACCGAATACACGTGGCCCATTCTCTGACCAAAACGAGCACTAAAGGACGTTCAGGCACGTTGGTGCTCTTGATTGCTTGATCGGTGTTGCAGATTCAAGATGTGCCTGCACGTACTGATCGAACAATGGCACATGGAAGGATCAACGATCATGAAGGTTCTGTGGCTACTATCGGCGATGATCGCGTTGGCGGTCACGCCGGTTGGTTTGCTTGCGCAGGAGCCGACCGTAGTGTCTTCCGATCCTCCTTCCGAAGAAGCTCAGAACACGACCCAAGCGCCTCCTCCCACTCCAGCGGCAACCCAAGGGACCGCTCAGGGGGGTTCTAATGCCAATATCGAGAACACTGTCGAAGCCGCCGAGCCTCTACCGCGAAGGGACTTTGTGCATTGGAATGAGTATCACGGGCCGTACTTCACCATCCGGGCCGGCGCCGGAGTTTTAGTTGATTACGCGGCGTTTGCTCAGGACGACAACAGCAAAGAACAATTTGCACTCTCACCCGATGGGAAACTCCGTGATTTTCGTTTCATTATGGGAGGGAAACTCCCCAGCTTCAACCGGCCCGTAACCTGGTGCGCAGGGGTCATGTACGATGCCCCCACTCACACCTGGTTTCTGCGGCAAACCGGGATCATGATCGGGGTCCCGGAGATCTTGAGCTACTTCTTTATTGGACGCCAAAAAGAGGGGTTCTCTCTCAACAAGGTTATGGTCGGCTATGACGGATGGACAATGGAAAGATCCACAATGAGTGATGCGACCATTCCTCTGTTGGCCGACGGTATTAAGTGGCTTGGTTATTCTAAAAGGCATGGCTTTCTCTGGAACCTGGGCTACTACAACGATGTCGCTTCAAAGGGCCAGTCGTTCTCCTCGTATTCCAGCCAGGAGGTCGCACGACTTGCATGGCTCCCGGTGCATTCAGAGGAGGAGGGCACAATATTTCACCTGGGCGCTAACTTGCGCTGGGGCAAGCCCGTAGACGGGCAACTTAGGCTCAAGTCACGGCCCGAAGCATTTATTGCGCCATATTTCCTCGATACGGGAACATTCGCCGCGAGCAGCACGCGCATGGCGGGATATGAGATTTACTACCGTAGAAAGTCTTTGCTCTTGGGTAGCGAGTACTACTTCCAAAATGTCACTTCCCCGTCAACGGGCAATCCCATGTTTCATGGAGGTGACGTGGTTGCGACGTGGTTGATCACGGGGGAGACGCGCCCCTACAACACCATCGGTGGTTATTTCAAGGACATATCGCCGAAGAGGCCTGTGTTCGACGGAGGACCGGGGGCCTGGGAATTAGTGTTCCGATACTCCTATACCGATCTTGACAGCCATAACGTGCATGGGGGCACGTTTGGTAGATTCACACCGATGGTCAACTGGTACCTTTCAGAAAATGTGCGGTTAGAGATGGCCTATGGCTATGGACGCCTAGACCGATTCGGTCTTAAAGGCAATACGCAGTTCTTCCAGAGCCGCATTCAAGTGCAGTTCTGAAAGTCTCATAAACCTCGACGGATTTTGAGCATGTCTGGATTTCGAGCGTCGCAGGCTTCGCCTACAATTTTCTGAAACGCGATAGTTGAGCGATGGAAGAGATCTAGCTGCTCGCGATTCCTGGATGAAGTGCATCGTATCATGAACCGGCAACATCCCCATGGCTCACATTCCGGCGGTCAATGTCACACCTCGCCAAGGTCAGAAGACGATCTTAATAGCCTGGGTTACCAACCGTTCGAGTGGCATGATTGTCAACAGCAATGGGACAATAGGCGCAACGGTGGCAACGACGAGCCGGATCACGTCATCGGTCGCGAAAGGAATGGCGCGCATCTCGCGAATAACTGTAAAGCTGTTACCGAGATCAGCTAGTGACTGTATGTCCCCCGTTCCCAGGCGTTGTTCATCGTTGTGTTTGTTGCGCAACCATTTTTGATCAAAATCCATGACATACGAAGAAGCAAAGGCTCCATATTCCGCGAGGCCTTCACGCTTGGCGCGTGTAAGTTGTGGCGAGAATAAGATCAGTGGAGCAAGAACCGCGACCACAAAGAAGCCGACAAAGCCAGCAATCATCATCTTGAAGGAAAGCAAGGAATAGCCTTCATAAAAGATAAGGCTGGCGATCTGGCCCGCGAGCAATGCACCCTGTGCGAACAGCAACGGTACAAAGGCATAGCTTGATTTTCCTAGGAAGCCGAGTCCACCAGCCCGATCGGGATGTGCGGCTAGAAGCTGAAGCTTTAGAAGTGAAACCCGCAACAGAAACCAGAACCAGATCAGGATGCGCATATACCAGCGCAGCAGTACGAACTGGAAGACAGGCACGCTGACGAAAGCAAACCAATACCCCGCCCACGTCAGGTTCATATGGCCCCCCTGTGGTGATGCATACCAGCTGGCGACATCCAACGCGATTTGATGCCACCAGATCCAGATGCCCACGGTGAAGACAAAGACAAGAAGCGCGACTTCGGCAATGACTGAATTGCGCATACGCATAGCGGAGTCGATCGCAGCGTAGAACTTCGGGATTTCTTCCGACGTAACGACACAGCGCTCGACAAAGGCTTTTACAACCGGTCTAATTCGCTGATGAACGACGACCTCAGTTAGGATCAGTACTGGCAGCGCAACTAGAAATCGTACGTGGGTCAAGATATCGCCAAAGAAGGAAACCTTTGTCCCGCCCAGGAAGTGAGATTCCATCAAAGATAGAACTGCCAAAGGCACCCAGCAGAAAAGAAGAAAGGATACGATCCGTCTATGCAGCAACTCCAGCGTCGGACCAGTCAGGTGCGCCTTCCTGAACATTTGGAAAAGTGGCCCGCCCAAAAACAGAGAGAAATCAGGCGGTTCTTGGAGGTGTGCTGGTACGGCCATAAATTACCTTCGCTTCAATTTCGTTTTACCGTACAGCCGTTGCGTGTGCTCTTTACATCACCGAAGGCGCAAGTCAGCTTCATCCTTCGCCTCGACGTGAGCCTTATTACGCCTTAGGGGGATAGTTCTTAAATAGTTTCGTAACCGCCTTTGTGAGGTTCTTCTGACGTTTCTCTGGCTTGGCTTTCGGATCAAGTGTCTTGCTCACCACCCCCCGCCAGACCAGATCGTGGTTCGTCGCATCATACATATCCACGGCTAACTGTCCGGTATAGATTGTCGATGTTTGACCAGTCGTCATTCCGCCTCCGGCGCCACCGTACCAACCACCGCGGCCCCAACCCGGTCCGTAACCCCAGCCACTGTCGAACGATGTAAATTGTTTCTCCGTTCCGACGGCGGGCTGGTACCCGATGTAAAGATCAGCTTTATCCCCGTCAACCTTAGTCAAGCCCTTCTGAGACAGCTGTGCATCGACCGCCTCCTTAATCTGTTTATCAACAAGGTCGTCGACTTTTGCCGCGTCTTTGATTGGGACCCATTTATATGTTTTGAATGTTGAGAAGTTTGCCTGCTTGTCAAAGTTGTATCGAACATCTTGACTGAGGGCTGAATAACTGCCTACAACCAGAAACAGACAGACTATCAAGAACGAAAATCGTTTCGTCATTTCAAACCTCCGATTGCGAGCTATGGATTTCATGAAACGTTGTGATCGATTGCATGGAGTAGTGCTTGATTATTTCGCGACCGAAGCACCCGCAATGGCTTTATTTTGCAGAACACGCACCACGACGCGACGATTCTCCGCTTCCCCTTCTGTAGTCTTTTCATTGCCGACTTGCTCGCTTTCTCCCATCGCGCCTGGCGCCAGCATTCTGGTGAGGGGAATGTGCCCCTGCTGAAGCAGGATGTTGGTCACATTGTTGGCTCGATCTTCACTAAGCTTCTGGTTCATAGCAGCACTACCAGTGGCGGAGGCATATCCTCTCACCTCGATCATGTAGCCTTCGATGCTCTTGGCCTTCTCAGTCAGTGCCAGAAGCTGTGAAGTATATTTGGGATCAACGTTGACCTTACCGTTCCCGAAGTAAACCGTAGCCTCGTCGAAGATGTAGTAATCGTCCAGTTGGCCGAAGCGCGCGACGGCGGCGTCGATAGCTACCTTGTTCGCTGCGATCTTAGCCTGCTGTTCGGTCAACTGCGCCTGCTGTTGCTGTAATGCTGCCTTGTGCTTTTCCAACTCCTCTTGGTTCTGTTGAACTTGCGCCTTAGTTTCATGCATACCGGCGTCAATGGCTTGGGCACGTTCCAGATCATTGCCTTTGAACCTGACTGACTTAGCTACCAGCTCGTTTTGATCGTTGTAGGTACCTTCCACTTTGATGGCCAGGCCCGGAATGAGAGCAGCCATTGACATTTCCTTTTTGCGGGCCTTGAGCACCCCCTGCACCTGGCCTACGTCGGTACTGTCGGTCAACAGAACTACAAGTTTCGGTGAATCCGAAGTCTGCATGATCATAGTGTCACCGTTTCGTGCCTGGATCAGACCCTCCACCTTGGTCTGTGCGGTGACTGTTGTGCTCAACAATGTAAAACCTATGAGCAATAGAGCTGCAACCGATGGAGTTCTAAACCGGCTGAATTGGGACATAACTTTCTCCATTCTCAATCGTGATTTCAAAACTCCAAATCGCTATGCTTCCTACTTTGTCTAATGCTTCCGAAGTTAAGTTCGTAGTTCCTCAGGAAAAGAAATGTAAAGCACAACTTAGTCATGGGTTAGCTGAGGCAATATCCTGCGGCCATTCGTCATATGTCCGATGCCAACTTGTATCCGAGTTGTAGAGTTCCATAGTCTTCACAATATCGAGCGAATTGGGCCCGAGGTCTTTCTGATAAACAATCCCGTCATTGTTCACGATGAAGGTCTTTACTCCCGTCACGCGGTATTCGGAAGGGACGGCGACCAGAGCAAATCCGCCGATCATTACTCCGTCGATCACATAGTCCAGTCGTCCCATCGGCGCCGCGGGACCTTGCCCCTTCAGGATCTTGAAGTAGTAACCATGGAATCCTGACTTGCCGATGGAGTAGCCCTCGGCCAATGCTTTGGCCACTACCTCACCAATCGGACCACCGGATGAGCCATCAGCATTCTGCCAGTACAAACCGTCCTGCTTCCCGGGGCTGCTGAAAACTTTCTGGGCGTACTGGTTGACGCCCGAACCATCGCGAATTTGCGACGCGTACTCTATCTGGGCTTCTACGAAACCACGACAAACCTGAATAGCATCGAGTTCATTGGCTCCGATTCGTCGAAACAAGATTTCCCGCCGGCCTGACTTAGCATCGAAATACCATTTTCCGTTCTTCTTAACCAAGGGAACTGGCAACGGCCACTGGTCCGGGCCGACAGTGATGGTCGCCAGATTTGGCTTCGACGGATCCATCTTCAGGGTGTGACTGGCTCTCGCTCTTTCCGCAAATGCAACGGCGTAGTTCTTGTCCCCGACTGGATCGGCTGATGAGACGAAATCTTCGCCGTCCGGACCAAATATCGCTAACAACTGCGGTACATCGAAGGCTGCGGAGGCGTTGATCAGTTCTTCCGCGGCTTGTTGCGGAGTCGCGAAAGCCTTCGGGCCTTGCACGGTCGGTTGGGGTACCGTTTGCGCCTGTGCACTAGCTTTCACCGGCACAAGACACAACCAAGGAACCAATACAAGAACGATGAGAGTACCGGGAATGTTAACGCGACGTAGTCTGGATGTCATATGTTTTCCTCGTTACATTTATCTCCGCCGTCCACCGCCAGAACGACCGCCTCCCCCACGGGACCCTCCCATACTGGACGCGCCACGTGAGCTACTAGCACGAGCCTGGCTTCCGCTCATGCCACCAGAAGCGCCGCCAAACGCACTGCGGTTCGTCGCGTTTCGGCTCTGCGATACTTGTCGATTGCCGACGCGGTCTCCTCCTCCGCCACGATTTACATCCCTGGTGCCTGCACTTGGGCCCGCGCCACGGCTCGACATGTCGCGGCCCCCTGCAGGTTGCTGTCTAGGTTGTGCGCCGATGTTCTGACGTGCATTTGCCTGCCGGTTGGTCATGGAATCGCCGCGTGTAGTGCCACCGAATCTATCTGCAGTAGCTCTGTCTGAGTAAGGCGCGCCGCCACGGTGTTGTGGGTTATGCTGCCACGTATTGCCGCCGGAAGGCAGCTGCGACGGACGGTTGCCTGCACCGCCGACGCCGCCAATACCACCAACACCCCCAGCGCCGCCGACGCCACCGGGACGGCCGGCCCCTCCAACCCCCCCGACGCCGCCAGCACCACCCAAGCCTCCAGCACCGCCAACACCACCTGCGCCGCCCGCTCGAGCGGGTAATTGGGAAGCTCGGTTGCCGCCACCAACGTTGGTGTTGCGGTTGAAATTGTTGTTGCGGTTAATGGTGATGTCATTGTTGCCGCCCCAGCCGCAGCCCCAGCCCCACCCACCACCCCAAGCGGCTCCCATGGCTATACCTATTCCGAACGAAATCGCCATGCCAGCCGCGTAATATCCCGGCGGCGGGTAGTATATCGGAGGGTAGGGATAGACGGGTGGTCCATATACTACAGTCGGGTTATAGCTTGGCACGTAAACAACCTGCGGATTTGCCTGCTCAATTACGATCACCTGTTTGCTCTCGACAACCTTGGTTTCAACTTTCTGCTGTTCCGTAGACTTCAGGTTTCCTGCGTCATTTGCCTTCTTGCGCATGCGCTGCACCGCATCCATAACGTCGTTTTGCTGTGCAAGAAACGCATTGCCCAAGTCCGCGGTCCACTTGATGTTGTCCGCCAATTGCTTGACCACATCGGGGAGGGCAGCCATGGCCTGTATGCTCGGGTCCCAGTTCTGCTTCTCCACCGCATCAACAAGTGCTTTGTCTTTGAGATCTTTGTGCTGATCCAGCCACTGTTTTAGCTGAATCACTTCTAAGGGGTAGGTAGACGCCACAAGTGTCTGGCTGAGCATCGGATCAGGGTACAGAGCAATCGGCGCCACTAACGAATCCAATTGTTCCGGCGGAAGTTTCGCCGCAGGTTGCTGTGTTGGAGCCGTAGGTTGCTGCGTTTGTACTGCGACTGCGTTTCCTGGCACGAGCACTACAACGCAAAGGAGCGCTGTAAATTCTCGAATGGCATGGACAATCAAGTTAGTGAAACTGCGTTTAGCACTCATAGCCGTCACCTTTTCGCACTCTGCTTGGGCCGTTCATCGAGCTTGGAGTAATGCATTTCGGTCGGCTCCTTAAAATTGCTCCCGTCATCTGGAGCGCGTCAAGCATTCTTGCCCTGGACCTTGCGCCAATCATTGGGGATACTCCGGAGGAGTGAAGCCCTGGGCAATTTCCCACGCCCTTACTTTGTGCCGCGCCCCATCGAATATCCGCTCATAGTTCCCCTTGAGCACTTTCTCTCGCGTTCTCTCGTCGAGAAGTTTCCACAACGGCTGATATTGGTAGTAGACCCTTAGGTACTGCTCCTGATTTGAAGGCGCTACTTCGTCGGTGCCGAACAGGAAGCGATCCGGGTAACGATTGATGAGATCGGCAGTGATGCGGGTCGATTCCGGAGTGGCAACGATGTACTTGGCCACTTCGTTCCAGGAGATATCGAAGTAGACATGACTGAACTGCGGATCAGCCAGGATTGCTGCCAACTGCGCAGCGTGGTTATCTATCGGCCGGACTACCCGGCCCATGCCTGTATGAGCCCAGATGATGGTTGTGTTTGGATGCCTCTTGAGAACGGACTTCATCTGGTTCAGGTAGGCCGGCGGGGAGCCTTCCTTTGCAAACGGCACATCCATATCGTTATGTATCAGCACCACGAGTCCGACCGTCCCTGCAAAGTCGAGAAGACGGTCAAGCGCTGGGTTGAGCAGACTGGCGGTCTCGCCCGCAATTTTAGACGACACGAACTCCTTGTGAATCGTGAACTCCCCGATGCCTGAGAACACGCCTGGAAAAGTCTGAAGCACCCGGCGAATGTGATCGGCAGCATACATGTCAGCCGGATTAAAGCCGGTGATCATAGGATCGAAACGCGCCCGATCTTCTTTGGACAACGAGCGGTATGCCATCGCAATGTGAGCGTCGGTGAAGGAGTAGTAGTAGAGCGGTGCATCCGTCTGTAAGTAGTAGGTTGGGGCAAGGTCACCGGAATTCTGGTGTGACCATTCCTGCTGCAAGGGGATCCCAAACAACGCCACGCGTCCGACTTTGTTGCCCATGATCTTTAAGAATTCGTGGATGTCGGTCCCTTCCTGAATGTAGTTAGTGAGGTGAAAGTGGCTGTCGTTCAGTTCAAAGCTGTCTGAAGAGCTGGGTTGTGCGACCGAACAAGTGCAATACAGCAGCAACGTCACGCCTAGGCTCAAAGCGAGCTGGATCACTCCACGCGGCCGGAATCCAGATTCCTTTTTCATCGACGTGTTCTCGCAAATTGCCTTCAATTTCAGACGACCTTCCCTCTAAAACGCCAGTTCGAGAGTTGTGTGGAAGACTGGTCCAGTGGCGCCGAACGCGAAGGGAACCGATGTATAGCCGACTGGGGATCTGTACAGGTAGAGAAACTCGGTGTTCCACCGGACAACTTTGTTCTTGTAAGGGAAAAAATTGACACCCGCACGGAAATCCCATGGCCGCCCATAATGGCCAATCACTTCCGATCCACCTACGTAGCCCTGGAGCGTCTTGGGTATTACCATCGCTGAGGCCTGAAGCTGATAGCCGTAGTCAGTATTTGGCCGCAGGCCCGATGTACCAGTGCCTTGGAAATTGCTTAGCCGGTGCAGGGGGTAATACTCTCCCTCTAGTGCAAAGCCGTGATACTTAACACCCCCATCGATCGATACCATCTTGTAAACCGCGTCACTGATCGAGATCCCCGGCCCGAAGAGATTTGGAGTAAAGATAATGCTGCCGTCAGAGAGCCGGAGTTGGGTGTTCTCAAACTCATTGGCATTCGGTTGGCTCTGCTTGTTCTCTTTGCTATAGGTGAAATGAGCAGCCAGCCGGGTAGCCAGTTTTTGGTGATTTTCAAAATCACCGAAACCCTGGCCGAATTCACCTGTCGTCGGCATCCAGACGAGCGCAGTAGCATTCGTCGTGAAATAATTCGGCAGTTGGGCTGCGCTCACTCCAAGGGTGCTGAGGTTATTGCCGATCATCGTCTGATAGATCAGCCCTTTCCTCAGAGTGCCGTTAGCTCTGACGCCCGTGGTGTATGAGGGGCGGAAGTATTCATCGGCGATCAGACGGCTATCCACTCCCAGCCAGAACGGAAAGTTGCCTTCGACGCTCCGCGTACCGGGCAACGACATAATTCCTGCCGTTAAAGTGAGATAGTTGTTGAAGGTATAGTACACATTCCCGGCGACTACCACTTGGGCACCCAGGCCCTGCGAAGCGTTTGAAGTCCAGGCGTAAAGAAAATAACGAAACTTCGGATCCATGACCCAACCCAGGAACTTCATCTGCACCTTCTGCAGTTGGAAGTCCTGACGCTGTTGAAGGTTTGTAGTGACGCCGAATGCACTTGTGTAGGTTGGCTGCAGAGCTCGCTGGTTCAGGTAGCGTGCGTAGGTATAGATGCTGAGACTCAAGTCACCATACTCTGTATTAGCCAGCTTGAAGCCGTAATTGGGAGTGTAAGTGCTCCACCTTTTGCGCTGCTCTTGGCCAGCGGCGGCATTGACAGTCTGCGTTCCTGCGCTCGCTGAAGAGCTCGAAACAGAATTGATCGATTCAACCATTGTTGCAGTCATTGGTGAGAGTCGATTTGGAGAAGGGCGGCTTTGGTCTGGAGGGATTTCTTTCGCATCAGCCTCCGAAGCATGAGACTGCTCGGTCAACACTCCGCGCATGGCCGAGATCACATTTATCAGCTCGTGATTTTGTTTTTCAAGCTGCTCGTTTTGTTGAACCAACGAATCTATTTTTTTCAGCATTTCATCAGCCGTTGGAGGATTGATCTTCGAGTCGGATACCGCGGAATCAATCGTGGCTTGTCCGTTCGCAAAGGTGGAACAACATGTGATCGCAAACAAAGCTACGGCAAGTGATACAGAGGCGGACCGTAATGTCGCGATCCACTTATGGCGCTTCATGATTCGCTCTCCAATTCGGATGGATAGGCAGTACTTATTTCCAACCGACCGACAATGGTGAAAAGAGGTTGAAGTTCAGCTTGCGAGCCACGTATTCGATCACTTCTTGCGCTTTGACACTGTTCCCAGCCTCATCCAATGGAGGTGCAAAGACCGCAATTGCGCCTTTCCCTGGTGCGATCGCAACGATCCCACCGCCAACCCCGCTTTTCGCAGGAAGTCCTACATGCCAGGCCCAACCGCCGGAACCGTCATAGAGACCGGCCATTGCCATTGTGCTGAGAATGTAGGGAACATCTTCGGCCTTGACCACCTGCTCGCCAGTTGTAGGGTTGATTCCGTTGTTTGCAAGGGTGGCACCCATCCGGGCAAGTTGAACCGCGTTTACGCCCACTGAACACTGCTTGGTATAGATGTCTACCGATTCAAACGGGTCGGCATAAATCCGGTCATACTTGGCCAACAGCCAAGAAAGAGCTTTGTTGCCCGTGTTGGTGGCTGCTTCGGATTTGTAGACTTCGTCAATCAGCGATAACTTTTCTCCGGCTGCTCGGCTGTAGAAGTCCAAGATCTTGTTCCACTTCTCATCCGCATCCTTACCAGTAATCAGGCTGGTGGTGGCAATGGCACCTGCATTGACATAGGCGTTGCCGGTGTGTGTCTTCATATCCACGACCGCCAGAGGAGAGTTAAAGGGGCGCCCAGTAGGCTCGGAGCCGATTTTTTCAAAGACCGTGTCCGCTCCTAGAGCTTCCATGGCAAGCGCCTGCGTATAGACTTTGGAGATCGATTGGATGGAGAAGGAATAGGTCACGTCTCCCTTGGTGAGTATCTGGTTGTCGGTAGTGACGATTGCAATACCGAACAGCTTGGAATCCACGTGCGCGAGATAGGGAATGTAATCGGCGTTCTTCCCGTTGGTGTCGTTCTTGAATTTGTCGTAAGCCTCCTGAATAACCGAAGCCACGAGCTCGCGCCGCGGCGCAACTGGACTTGATCCGCCTTTTTGAGCGGAGAGGCGAACTGGAGAGATGACTGTTGTGATTGCGGCCACAACAACAAGGAGTGCTGCCAGCATTCGCTTCGTCTTCATCGTGATGTCTCCTAAATTCGTTCTAAATCCAGCAGGATCAGATCGCTCGGTTTACCCATATCTGCGTGTTAGTAAGTGAGCATTTTTGAGAAGTTGTACTTGAACGAAACCTGCACCCTGTAGTCATTCGTGTTGAATCCGTCACTGAAATTGACACGACGCCCAAACTGGAACTCTCCCCCCACCATGACGTTCTTAACGGGGTAGTACAGCAGGTTGGTGAGAGCATAATGACCTTGATGGAAGTCAGCAGGAAGCTGTCCGTTCGTGTTCCAGATATTTACGAGGGAATAGCCGGCTGCTGTGCTGAATTTCTTATTCCAGTTGTGGTCCAGGAATGAGACAACGCCTAATACAGGCAAGGGCACGCCCTTTATCGGAGCGGTCGTATTCGAAGAGGTCCGGATTGCAATATCCGCCGGCGCATCATTCATGTAGTTTTCTACGCCTCTGCCGTATACAACCTGCATTCTTGCGGTGCTCTTCTCTCCCACTTTCAGATTTGAGCTCACGTTAATTCCCCAACCGAGGACGGTACGACTAAGATTCGTTGTCGGCGTTGGATTCAGATCTGCCCAGCTGATCTTTCGGAAGATAGTCGCCCCTTGAACATATCCCCAGTGCCGAGCAAGGCGGCCTTGAATCGATAAATCAGGCAGGTTAAATTGTGGCCTGACACCTTGCAGTTCGATACGGTCGGAATATATGCCGCCATCGCCGCTGGCTCCCGGCCGCTCTGCTGCGATGGTCACACGGCTATCACCTTTGATCGGCATCCACCGGAATTGGATGTTGCGAAAGAAAACCATTCCGCTCGGTCCCCAGTACTCGAGCGAGTTAGGAAAGACGTCAATGTCCATGAACGGACTCCAGGTTTGACCCGCGCCGAAATGCCCGAGTTCACCATAGGCGTGACGCAATCGGAATGTTGTCTGGCCGGCATCAACGCCTGTCCCGAAAAGCTCGAATTCGAACCACGTCTTCAAGTCTCCGAGTGACGTCGGCGTG
>Ga0210409_10003260_pt1 | contig 18413 bp, 25 predicted proteins | sample IncBWH17MmetaG_FD_161649 | JGI IMG/M metagenome (GOLD analysis project Ga0210409, IMG submission 161649) | Forest soil microbial communities from Barre Woods Harvard Forest LTER site, Petersham, Massachusetts, United States - Inc-BW-H-17-M | ecosystem: Environmental > Terrestrial > Soil >... | reverse complement strand
GCTCTGAGACCAGGCTGTGCTAACACCGACTCCGACCACGACAATGACCAACGAGACCCACGCCAGCACGCTTCTAATTTTCTCCGTTCCTGACCCAAATTTATCGTGATGTGATTGGTGACGCATGATGTACTCCTCGGGGATTCCCCGGATGTCTCAGGGCATTCTGCTCTCGCGTGTCAATTCAGCTAATCGCCAAAGCTTAATCGTGCCGTCTTCGCTTCCAGAGGCCAGCCAGCGCCCGTGAGAATCGAAAGCGACGGAATACACGGGCTGGTCGTGGCCGGATAGCGTTCGCACCTCCCGCCCTGTCTCCACCTCCCAGATCTTGACGGTCTTGTCCCAACTGCCTGAAACCAGCCAGCGCCCGTCAGGACTGAAAGCCAAGCTAGTCACAACATTCCCATGACCCGTCAGGGTATGGATCTCGCGTCCGCTGTCAACGTCCCAAAGCCTCACGGTCTTGTCCCCGCTCGCCGACGCCAACAAACGCCCGTTAGGACTGAACGCAACTGCGTAGATCGATTTCCGGTGACCACTCAGCTTTCTTATTTCTTCGCCGTCAGCGGTATTCCAAATCGTGATCGTCTTGTCGTTGTCTCCCGAAGCGAACAGCCGGCCATCGGGGCTAAATGCTGTGTAGGTCACCCGTCGTCGGGACGTGGCAAAGTCACGCACCCTGGTTCCGGTGTTGACGTCCCACAGCCTCACTGTCTTATCGTCCACGCCCGTCGCCAGCCATCGGCCATCCGGGCTAAAAGCAATGGAATAAACCCAGTTACTGCCTAAAGGTCCCAGAGGCTTGTCGCTTGCCAGCTCACGCAGTCCCTGGCCAGTTCTTGCGTCCCGCAGAGTCACCGTGTCCGAGGAATTCTCAGTCGCTAGCCAACGCCCGTCCCGGCTGAACGCCAACGCTTGGATCTCCTTGTTCTTTTTCGCCGTGGTGCTCAGTTGTTCTCCGGTTGAGACCTCCCACAACTTGACGGTTTGGTCCCAACTTCCTGTGGCGAGTCGCTCCCCATCCGGACTGAACGCCATGGTAGTGACCCAGCCGGAGTGGCCTTTGAGGGTGCGTGCCAGCACGAAATCGGATGAGGAAATACTTATGGATATGACGGGCGGAGGAATTGCTCGGGTGACCATCAGAATGGGCGCCTTCGCGGGCGCAATCAAAGCCGGCAGCTCGAATGGTTTCAGCTTAGCCGTGACCGTGGAAGTCTGTCCGCCATGTAGATCGACGCCCAGTTCGTAGTCTTGATAACCATTCAGCGTCAAACGCAGGCGGTGTTGGCCGGGCGCAACCGTTGATATTTTTGCCTGACCACTCAAACCTATTACACCGGTCAAGCGATCATCGACGAAAATCTGCGTCCCTCTGGGCGCTCCTTCGATGACAAGCGCTGGTGAAGCCGGGGTGGTGACTCTCCTTACGAGGTCTATCTCGATTAGCGTCTTCGAATCTGGGTGGGTGGCTGCGAGGCGGGACGGAAGATCCGAGTTCTTGCGGCTCCGAGACTCAACGGCGCGTGGGTTGCCAGCGGGTATCTTCGTCGACCTGTGATGGGACAGTCCGAAGAGGAGCAAGAGGAAGAGAAGAGAAAGGGCCGATCCAACAGCGAGCCATGCTCGCGCATCGAGCCGATGAAAGATGCCGAGAGTGAGCCGCGAAGAAACGGGCTTTCTGGCCTCAGCCCTTTGAGTGGAGTTCGGCGAATCGATCAGACGCTCCAGAGGACTCATAACAAGAGGCAGTCGGGCTGCCGGTTGATCTTCGGCAAGTGAGAACGCGAGCGCTGCGGCCGCGACGCGACCGCCTGTAACCGGTGGCTCATCCTGCGCCGGCTCTGGAGCCGAAATGGAAGCAAGCGAATGGGCGATACGTTGCAAGGCAGCGACATAAGCGGTATGAAAGGCGGAAGGGCTCGAAGAGAACACCAAAATTACGCCAAGAACTGAGTCTCGTCCGAGGATCGGAACAGCCAGGGCGGAACGCAACTGCAAGGTCCTTGCGATTGGCGGCCGAATTCGTGGATCATTTTCGGCGTCTTCACAAAGCACCACCTGGCCAGTTTCAAAGCATTCTCTGGTAAACCCGGAGTCAGATAGCAGTCGTGCGCCTACAGGCGGAGCCAGGCCTAGACTGGCTCGGCACGACAAACCCTGCGAGTCGCGGAGAGCAATCGCAGCGCCATTGGCGCGCGTTAGCCAAAATACCTGTTCGACAACCTTGTCTAAGACCGCGGATATTGGCTCATCCGCCTTGTCAGTGATCTCATTTTCAGGGTCGAGTATTTTTCGTTTCAGGTTTCCCTTTGGCATTTGGCGGTCTCCGCCTCGCCACGACTGCGTCTTTCAATGGGGCCGTAACCTTCTAGGACTTAGCCGGGAGTCGTCGTGGGTGCAACAACCGGTGTCCGCGCAAATGCTCCTTTCCGCTTCCATGGCTGGAAACGAAAGGGCTGTCGTGCCCATGCCGCAGCAGTCCTGAATACTACGGCGTACTGACGGGCTGGTCAATTAGGCAAATTCTGTAAGTGAGTAGTAGTTAGAAGTAACTAGCCGGCCTGTTTGCATCCGCAGACTTTCGTCGGCGAGCTAAAAATACGGCCTTCCTCCCAACACCTCTTTCATGGCTTTCGGAGTTGTGCCCAGCTTTTGTTCCAGTCTCGCCCAACACGCAATACCAGCTGGAGCGATCGCCCAAGTCCAACCCGATCGTCAGCTTTGATTCGGAAAAAATCCTGATCTGTTTCGCCACAGCGGTGCTAACCTTCTTCATTGCCGGTCTCCTTTATCTCTTGTGCTTCCAGCACGTCGATAACTTGGGAGCGTACAGCATCCCGTCGGAGACCGGCCTTCTCATCCCATCTGTGGGTGTTGAAAAACTCGAGATTTCAGAAATCAGGGAAAATTTGGGGGATAGAAAATGTCTAGCCGACCAGAGAAAGTCGTTCGTAGGGCATCCTGACGCGATCTAATTTCTGCGGATTTCTGGGAAGCGAAATTTCTCTACGCGTTCCCATCAATTCCTCACTGAAGGATTTCCGCGGGCCCACATTGCAAGCACTGGACGACTTCCTTTGCACGTTCGAAGCAAAGTATCCCAATTTGTTGTACGTGCATGACAGTGATTTGTACGACGTTGCGACTCGTGGAAGATTCAAGGCAACGCATGGATGGGTTTCCGTGGACGTTAAGATGCGGCACCCGTCTGAGGCACCGAATAAATTCACGGTGTTGAGCACAGTGTTGTGTCCGGGTGCCAGTACTATTCCCTTCCGGCTATCATTAATTATTACGATTATTATGATGTCGTGCAAGAAGACGGGAAACCTGCCATAACTTCCGGCCCTTCGCTATCAGCGGAAATATTCATCCCGCCTGGAAAAACTCTTCACGTGCTGACCCTCACTCCCTTTTATTCTCTCCTGGACGACGATGCTCGCGGTTGTTCTGTCGCCGAATCCCTACCTTGGCTGGAACGACTCGGCGTGATAAACACGGTGGTCGCAGTACAGCCCTTTTACCGCGCTCACGCACGCCCCTGCAATTCCGGGATCCCAGCCCGTCGGCGCCACTTTTTTGCGCTGCCCGGCGGTTTCGGCCTCCCGACGTCTGGAGCGTTTCTTTTCACTAGCCTTTTGGCGGAAATTCGCCGCCTGCATCAGACTCGCCCGATTGATGTCATCCATGCGCACGTGGCCTTGCCTTGTGGGCACGCCGCCGCTTTGCTTAGCCGTGAACTGAAGATCCCCTTTGTGGTAACAGTTCACGGGCTGGACGCGTACTCCACCAATCAGGTCAAGAGTTACGCAAAGAAGTGGTGTAAACGTGTCTCGCGGTTGGTCTATCGCTCGGCGCGCCGAGTGATATGCGGCAGTGAAACGGTTCGCGACCAAGTAATCGAAGGCGCTGCAGCGCCGGTAAACACTCAAGTAATTTACGGCGGTGTCGATCCGCAGATTTTCACTCCTTCGAGCAGTGACGCTGTGCCCGCAGTAATCCTCAGCGTCGGTAATCTGATTCCCATCAAAGGGCACGAACCCCTACTGCGAGCGCTCGGGGCCATTCATCAGAGTTGTGGAGATTTTTCGTGGGAGATAATCGGGGACGGTCCGGAACAATCGCGTTTGGAGAAGTTGGGCCGTGAGCTTGGCATTGCAGAAAAGATACGCTTCCTCGGACCCAGGTATCGAAGCGACATTGCAGGTGCAATGCGGCGCGGCACAATCTTCGCATTGCCCAGCCGCGACGAAGGCTTGGGCCGTGTCTACCTGGAAGCAATGTCCGCAGCGAAACCGGTCATTGCCTGCCGAGGCCAGGCCATCGAAGAAGTAATTGAACAGGGCATCAACGGTTGTCTTATCGATCCAGACGATTTAGTTGAATTAAGTGAAACCCTCACTGTGCTGTTGCAGCGAGCGCAGCTTCGCCGCGAGATGGGCGCGGCAGCTCGCAAAACTATCCTGCAAGGTTTCACACTTGCGTACGAAGCCGCTCGGCTGGTTCGGCTTTATCGAGAGTCCGTAGCATAAAGTGACTGTTACTCTCCGTCGTGGTTGCCGGCGCTGGGGTTCGCGGTACAGGTTCGGATCTTCCACGGGTGCATGCTCGAAGGGTGACGGCCCTAGGACCTCATAGCCGATTCGTTCGAGATGCACGCTCCAAATCAACCCCGACACCTTATTAAACACAAAGGTGAGTTAAGGTATTGCAAACAAACGGCGGGCAACATGGAAGCGTCTGACACTGCCCGCCGAACCCCGAGCACGAGCCGGCTGCCGCTGCCGTCGGCACAAGTATGGAGGTTACCAGCGGCAATGCCAGGGCCGCCACCCCTATCTTGCGCATGGCAGCCCTGCGGGATGCAAGGACTTGCGCGTCTTTCTTTTTCTTCACCAACAGCCCCGATTTCGACAGCCTGCGTAAAGTCAGCCAGACCAACTCTTCGTCAACCGAAGACTGCGATTCTTTCGACAGAATCGCCGCGATCTCCGCGACAGTCTTGGTGCCGTCACAAAGCTTCCACACTTCTGCCGCGGTGCGATTCAAACAATGCGCCTTATGGTTTTCTTTCTGGTATACGAGCGTCTCATCGCCCACTTTTACAACGATGCCATGTTTATGCATGGGCACAAAATTCGACGCGTTATCTTTCACTTTTTTGCCTCCCCCAGGAGATTTTTCTGAGAGACACCTTCCCTGCCCCAAAAGATTAGAGCGCAAAAGATCGGCCGTGTGGAAGTGGGCGATCTCGGCGACTGAGTCCCATCTGCGAGTTTCCAGGCCTCCACCGCAGTCGAGTTGAGGGCATGGACATGGAAGCTCTCTTTTTGATCGACGATGATCTCATCACGCAAGGGACGAACTAGGGCAGAGCTGCGCCGCGGACGAAAAGAGGATTTCATGGGTTCCTAATTGAACCAGCTTCGCCCCTAGCGCGCAAGAACTTTCTGTTCTGAAAACAGAACAAGGACCTTTGCCTATTGGGATCTCGGCCGGTCCGCCCCTACCGCACAGGAACCCTTTGCTCTAAAAACAGAACAAAGCGGTTTTCACCATGGGAATCTCGGCTGGGTGAGTACAGGATTTTCGGCTGGCTAGAGTGACCAAACCCATGCGGAAAATCGAGCCCCGCGATCCGGATCTGTTCCGGCGTCGAGGCGCGGCCGATCGAGCACATGGCGAAATGCCACCCCGCTCCCTCTGCCCGCTCTGCGATCCTATCTAGCAGCATCCCAAACATTAGGTGGGTCATTAGGGGAGCTGCAGACCGAGACGATAAATCTTGGTAGCGTCGCCTTGCGCGGCGTCCGCACAGCGGACGCTAAGCTCGGCGACCGTGTACGCTTCTTTTAAGCAGAAATTCACCTACTAGTCACCGATTTTCGACAAGTTTTTGTTACGAAAACCCGTTTAAGGCGAGCACCGAACTCACGAACAAAAATGAAACCGCTTAGATCTGTCCGCCTTCCGGACAAAGCAAAAAGGCGCAGCCCGATTGGGCCACACCCTGAAAAGATTCCCAGTATTCCTGCCGCTCAGAGTGGAAGAATATCCAGCACTATCCTGGCACCGTTCACTCATGGAAAAGGTTGAGGATCTCCAAGTCAGACATGATCATTTTCATTTGTTCAAAGGTAAGGACGAAGTCTTGGATCTCGGATTTGCCAATTCTTGGCAGATTGTTTGGATGAAGGATTTCGCTTGCATGCAGAAGAAGGGTCGCCAGCGTTTGGGCCAAGTCCGTCATCTTTTCAGCGTCACCTTCCCGCTTGCTAGCCGGTAATTCGTGGTTTAAGTGCTCCCATGGCGCCCGCGCCTTTCTCTGCACTGTGATATCTATAAGTGTGCCCTGGAGGAGATCTGGTCGGCCTTCCGCGAAGCTCACGACTGTGCGCGTTGCCAATATCCAAACCGGCCTGCCACTCCGGTGCCGCATGCAAACTTCTTCCATCGGGCAATCCCGTTGTGTGTGAAGTTCGTCGAGAAGTCTTTCACGCTCCTCCCGGTGGAAATAGAAATCCCACGCTGTATGGTTGAGCATCTCATCCCGTGAGTCGAACCCGAAGATCCTCGCACACGGCTCATTGCAATCTATGATCTGACCTGCAGCACTGGTCAAAATGACCCCAGCAATGTTCCTCTCGAACAATGTCTGATAGCGCTCTCGCCAGAAATGCGCTTCTTCTTGGCTCATGGATACCCCCAGATAAGGCCTCCGCTCTATTTTGCGTCCAGAAAACCCAGGGCGCGAATTTAAAGCGAAACACATCTTCGCACACGCCAGCAATTGAGTGACGCTAGAGACGGGGACACCGAGCATCAGGCAATCGAGGATGCGATCAACCCACTGAAGATTCTTAAACTGACGGCCTGAACTTTCCCGATTGGGAATTAAGCTCAGTCGGCTCGAAGCAAATCCTTGGCCGACTGGTGTTCGGTTTCCGGAACAAACAAGGAATTCTGCATCGAAATTCGGGCGAATCGGTTAGGTTCGTGTCGAAAGCATGAGCAGTAGTCACACCGGCATCTGAACGCCCAACCAGAGGTGACAGATGCCATTATTCCCTTAAGGTCTAAGCCGCTTTTCTCTGATTGAATCTAGCCCATCGCGCTCTTTGAGCTGCTGCCATTCTCCTTCTTGATGCAGCCGAGAAACGCCGTTTCGGGCTCACACCCGCCTGGCCATTGTTTCCGTTTGCCCATCGCGCCTTCTCTACACACCTGAAACAGCGACACTGGTATCTCAGATCCTCAGGATGCGTCGTATGTCCGCATTTGTCGCAGATGAACCTACCGTCCATATGCGCTAGCATCGGTCGGAATTCAAGATTTAAGACACAATAGGGACATCGTGTCGTCTCTGTCATTTTCTCTGCTTTTCTTGGCCAGAGGTCTTGAGAAGGCAGACTAGGCTCGCCTCTCGGGTTGGTGAATGGCTCGTTCGTGGCGGATACTGGCACCGTCAGGGTACAACCCTCGACTCAACGGATTTTATCGAAGGTCTGGTTTTCCCCGATTGGGAATCAGACTCACGCGGCTCTAGCAAATCTCGTGCCTGATCGACCAGCATCTTCAGGGCAGCGTTCTTGGAAACGACAGCAGCGACGCCTGCCGAGGATGCTGCCTGCTCAAGATCATCACTACCGTAGAGCGTGAACAGGACGATCGGCACAGTCGGCAGCATGCGCTTGAGCACGGGGGCTGCTTGTATTCCATTCATGATTGGCATTGACAGATCCAGTACGATCAGATCGGGCTTCGATTCTCGCGCTTTATCGATCGCATCCTGCCCGTTCACTGCTTCTCCGCACACTTCCCAACCCGGCTGCTCAAACACCGCTCGCAATAGACGGCGTACTGAAGCATTGTCATCGACAATGAAAATGCGCTTAGGCATCTCGCACAGCCTAACTAGGATTGCCTTAAGATTGCCTTAATAAGAAGTCCCGGATAAACGGGAGTGTCGCTGCAGAATGCCCAACCCAGGAAAGGCGGTCGTAAGGGCCGAGAATGTCGCGGGCTGGAGAGCGCGAACACTAGCCCATGACCGCCACAGATCAGATAATGGCGTCGAGCGTAGTGCGAATTATTACTAACAGGCAATACAGTGTTTGCTGTACGGATTAGAGCGTGCCGCCTACGACCATCCCTCGCGCCGCAGCTTCGACATTGGCAAACAAAAAGCGCAAGTAATATCATGCCGCGATGGACAAAGGGCACAAGCGAGTTTTCAAAGCGTCTGACCAACCTGGATTCCGACGAGTTCCATAACTTTCCAGTGAATTCATGCAGAACACTCACCACCCAGAAGGACTCGCCATGGCCAGAATTTCTTTCCGGCAGTTCGAGTCCCCGGAGAATGGGGCGCCTGCAATTCTGAAGTCTCATCGTCAGCTTGATTTCGGTCGTCGAGGAGAAGGCATGATGCCCTGAGCCCCCACGTCAGCCCTTTTCGTTGCCGCTCCGGCGTTCGCTGCGCCTCGTAATTAGCAACCCGCTTTGAAGGGCGATTCGCCCCGGCTCGGTTCAGTAGAAGAGAATCAAACGGTTGATACCTGTTTTCGAAGGCCCACCTCGCTCAGCTCCGAGTCTCAGTTCGCCGGTAATCGGTGGTGCGGTTTGAAGGATGTCTTCCCTGAGTCTACGTTTGGGTTGAACTTAGTTCAGAAGGCGCTTTACAGCCCGGCTATCTCATAGCCCCGCGCGGCTCAGGCCGATTTCTTTACCCGGCCGGAGAATTCGATCAGCTTCCCGCGTTGTTCTGGGGGGATCCACGTCGCCTTTTTTCGTAAATTGTTGGGTGTGTAGAACTCAATTATCTTCGCCATTAGTAAGTTCTCGGCCTGCTTCTCATTCATTCAAAGAATCTCTCCACTCGATCGTTCCCGCAATGGCCCGAAAGTGGATCGCTCACCCCACTGAAGGACAAGGACAATGACCCGGATAATCCGATTTTCTTGGTAAAAACCGCTCTGGCACAAAACAGCCCCGTTTTCTTGTGCAGAGGCGAGGCGCGCAAATCTCGAGAGTCGTTGCAGCCCTGCACCCGGCGTGTCCGTGCGTGGCTTTAATCCAGCGAGCATGAATTTCGGTGGTGTCTGAAAAGTGCGTTGATACCCCAATGACAAGTATTTTTCGGGCCGGACTGTCGATTTGGGGCCTCCGTTCGATTCCCTCATGGAGGAGAAACCATCATGTCAACCGTAACACCGAGAAACCAGGTTTTGGAAGATGAGGCCGACATCCGGTTGCTCTTCGAGTCCATCGACAAGGCGCATCACACATCACAACAAGGATGCTGCTGCTATCGTTGCACCGTATGCGCGAGACGCAGTCGTATCTGATCTCGCGCCGCCGCTTTCCCATCGGGGGATGGATCTCCAAGCAAAGCAGGCGTGACTCTACACCTGGGAAGGGCCCATCGATCGTGAGTCACGGGATTTCAGCGTCGTTGTGAGCGGCGACCTCGCCTTCTGCCATGGCTTCTACAGTCTCAGCGGAACTCCCCAGGCGGGCCGACCGACCGATCAGTTTCTGGATGCGTGCAACGGTGTGCCTGCATCGGGAGGGGGGTGCCTGGCGGATCGTCCACGAGCACGAGTCCGTGCCCTTTTACATGGATGGCAGCCTGCGGCCCGCCTTTGACCTCAAGCCCTAGAGCTGACCATGTAGGGCAGAGCAAAAGCAATAGCCAACCCTGCCGTGTTTTCGGGCTGAGCAGCCGACCACAATGCAAGATGTACTGACGTAATGCCCAGGCGCCGACTTTTTGATGTAAAGTGAGATCGTTGCAGAAAGTAGCAACCTCCAAATTCCAAACCCGATATTGGAGCCCCGCTCACCATGGGCGGGGTTTCAATTTTGAAGGGGCAGAATTAGTTCCGAGAAACGAGGGGCCACAACCCGCGACCACGAACTATCCATCAAACCGGAGCCAAGTGCCACGCCACGGGCAGCGCGAATCTTTGAGGAGGGAGCCATGACTCTTCATGAAGCCACAGTTCATACGCCAACGACCTACCACGTCTCCCTAATCTATGACTCTCACCGGTCTGGCTGACCCACGAAAAACCGGTTGCCGACCAGCACGGAGTTCTGGTGTTTCATCGACAGTTGTGGCAATGAAATCACCGTGCCCCAGTCGGCGGTTTGGATTGAGGGAAAGAGGTCGAAGCAATAGACCTCTGAAGCTCCAATCTCTGTTTGCTCGGTTTCTGGAACGGTCACCATGACGCCCTCTTTCCGAGATTCGATCCTAACCAAGCGATGCCTAATTCCAGCTGACGGATTTTACGAATGGCGGACGATGGGAAGCGTAAAGCAGCCGTACGGTTGTTGCTTGCGCCAGAGTGGCCCCCGGACGCCCGATCCAGTTCTGTGTCCGGCGGAATTCGCCCGGCGCAGCGTGTTGGCCACGAACGCCGGTCATCAACTTTTCATGAAGTTGGCGTACGAAGCGCAATGAGAGTGGCAGTGTTTTGAGTCGCTCGATCCCGTATTCGAGCGCCACGACGTAGTTGCCCACCTCCCGTAAATCCTCTGGGCTGCGTTCGACGGCAGCACCGGCTTCGGCTGCGAGCAATTCTCCAAGAGTTGATTGAGTGCCTTCGATCCGGCTGGAAAACACCGCTTCACGGCGAACAAAGGGACGAAATGAGAACGTGTGGGTTTGGTAATCGCCTGCCTTCGCCTGCAAGTTTGCCGATGAGGGTGGAAGCATTTGCCAGCGCCACCGCCAAGGGCTCTGTCCACTGAATCGATGGTGGCAACGAATTCGGTTGAAAGGCACGGTAGCCTTCCAGTGTTTTGACCCATCGTCCCGCTGGGGCCGCTCTTGATGGACTGTGTGACCGAGTGCTCATCGCTGAAACGAGACGATATCGTTATTTCAGTCATAAGGCAAGAACTGAAATACCGAGGATTCCTATTTCAGGGCGAATACGAAGAGGCGCATTTTTGCGAGATACTGCTGAATCGATGGGTCGCCGTGGAGCTCAGATCGGGCGTTATTTGGCATTGATCCCACTCTGCTGAGAAGTGTTTCCACAATTGTTTTTCTGCACGGGCGGTCTTATTTTCTCGAAGTGGGTTCCGTTCTCTGTGGTTCCTCACCCGCCGTCCATTCACCCAATGCAACCAATACTCGCCGAAGAGCCGCGCCTCTGGGCGTCAATCTGTACTCGACTGTAGGAGGGATTGTTGGATATTGGGTGCGCTCGGCGATACTATCCGTTTGAAGTTGTCGCAGTTCATAGCTCAGCACTCCGCGACTAATGCCGGGCAACTGGTGCCGCAATTCGCCGAAGCGCTTCGTGCCGCCCTACGAGCCGGCTCGCCTCATATGGTGACAGAGCGGACCTTGAGGGGAATGTATGGTGATCGAAGGTAACACCTCCGGTTGTAGCCGCGAATTTGCACGACTTCACTTGCGGCGCGTGCGTCCTGACCCCGACACCCGACATCTCGCTATTGAGAAATTTAAAGTGGAAGTTCAGGAAACTCAAAACCTTGAAATTACCGACGTAGGGATTCGAAGGCTAGTTTTTGTTTGAGAGTCAGGCCTCCCCTCATTCAAGGGCCCCAACCGTGACTTCGGGGGAGAGGTACGGAAAGTACTGTTGACATTGATTCGAGACGAACTGTACAGTTTGATTAGCTGAAATGGAGAGTTTATGAATGATGGAATTGTCGTTACGGCCCTAGACGCACGGGCGAATTTCGGCAAGCTACTTCGTCGTGTCGAAGAAGAAGGCCGATCGCTCGTCATAGAAAAGCGAGGCAGCCCCAGAGCGGTACTACTCAGCATCAGGGATTATGTGCGTCTTGCGGTTCCTGAGCCCGAGGTTCTTCGAGTTATCGGACAGGAATCAAAAAGAAAGGGTACAGATCGGTTTGGTGCCAAGCAAATCGACCAGATCGTCAAAGCCGCCCGCAAATCCAAAAGCCGATGATTCCGCTTCGGCTTGTAATTGACACAAATGTAGTCGTCTCCGCAGCGCTCAAGCCGGAAGGATTACAGCGAACGGTGGTCTTGCTCGCCATGACCAAGCCTGCGCGCTGGTATGTTTCCGATCCGATTGTGTCGGAATACGCCATGGTTCTGGCCCGTGCTGAACTCAAGATTCGCAAGAGTCTGCGACAACAGTTGCTGCAATTGATCAAGAATCATGCTCATGTAGTAGTGCCTTCGCGTTTAGCACAAATTACTTCTGACCCAGCAGACAACATCTTCGTCGAATGTGCTGATGCCGCTCGTGCAGACTATCTGGTGACGGGCAACCAGCGTCATTATCCGAAGTTCTGGAAGAACACCAAGATCATCAGTTCGAGTGAGTTTCTCAGTGTGATAGCACCGCACCTGATCCGATGACGAAATCGCCGGTGCCTTACGCCGGTCCCGTGAATCGGGTTTACTTATTAAATGTTAGGCCTCTATCCTTATAGTAGCAGTAGTCGCTATTGAAGGATCACCATCCACTATTTGCCGCAGTTCGCGTGGTCGAGGCGCTCGCGTCAGTTGCTGCCGTCAACCCTCTGGGAAAGGTCCTCGCAGCAAGCCATGCCCCAGCCGGTCGTCCTCCGGACTTTCATCAGCCGGGGCGTCGGGCACAAGAGGAGCGACTGCACACCGCACCTCCACAGCCCGATACCCGGATCTGCATAAAGACACCTGGCCGCGCCGGCAACTGATTCGACGCTCACCCTGCCCAAAGCGGGCCTGAAAACCACTCTGAGATTCTGTGGAAACCTCTCCGCATTGGCAGAGCCACGGAGAGGGACGAGGACTCGGATAGCCGCTAGGAGCTAGCGGCGGCAACTCCGGGTTCTCGTCCCGGCGCTTTAGAGATGGATTCCCGTAGCAACCACCTTCAGTACGACCTAGCAAAACGAAGAGTCCAAGCAACTTTCTTGAGGTCTTCCCATATGACGACCGCAATTGCTCCGATCAATCTTGTTGTTCCCGATGATCCTCCTTCATCTCAGAGCCCTTCAGGGCGCAGCCTGCTTGTCCTCGACCATGACCGCTTCGTCCGCGAAGCGTGCCGAGAGGCCGCTATCTCTCTTGGGTATCGCGCCAGCGCCACGGATTCCGTCGAGCAAGCGCTTTGGCTGGTCGATTCGCAAAGAGTCGATGTTGTCCTTCTTGACTTGAATCTTCCTGGCGGGGTCGGACTGGACGTTTTGCAGCAGCTCAAGCGTCTACGTCCGGAAAGCGAAGTCATAGCGATGACCAGTAATGGCATGGTGCAATCGGCGGTCGATGCTATGAAAGCAGGAGCTTTCGACTGTCTCCCCAAGCCTTTTGGCCTGCAAGAGTTGCGGCTCCTGCTACAAAGGGTCGATGAGCAGTTGAAGCGGAAGACCGAAAAACGCGCTTTCCTTGAGAAGAACGTATCTGCGAGCGGATTTGGTTCCATCGTTGGTCGCGCGCCAGAGATGGAGCAGCTCTACCGCATCATTGGTAAGGCAGCGCACACAGCTCACCCGGTATTGATTCTCGGCGAGAGTGGGACGGGTAAGGAGATGGTCGCCCGCGCGATCCACTATTCCGGTCCCTTTCGAGATAAGCCTTTTGTCCCTGTGGACTGTGGTTCTCTGGTTCCGACGCTGATCGAGAGTGAACTGTTTGGATATGTGAAGGGCGCGTTCACTGGTGCCAACCAAGCCAAGGACGGCCTGTTCGCGATCGCCGAAGGTGGAACAGTCTTCCTGGACGAATTGGGCGAACTATCCATCGATCTTCAGGCGAAACTGCTGCGAGCTCTTCAAGAAAAAGAGGTTCGTCCCGTCGGTGGCACGAAACAGGTTCCGATCAACGTGCGTATTCTGGCCGCCACGAACCGCGATTTGGAGCAGGCCGTCGGTCAAGGTGAGTTCCGCCGCGATCTTTATTTCCGGCTTAACGTTCTCAGCTTGCGGATTCCGCCGTTGCGTGAACGGCGGGAGGACATTCCCCTCCTGGCTGAGACCCTTCTGGCCCGCGTTTCGCGTGTTTCCGGGAGTAAGCACGACCTCAGCGATGACGCCATGAAAGCTCTACTTGCCTACCACTGGCCGGGCAACGTCCGTGAACTGGAAAACTGCATCGAGCGATGCTGCGCCATGAATTCCGGCCCGGTGATCGGCACCGCCGATCTGCCAAACTCCATCCGTGGCGCGTCGGCGAAACCGGCTAACGGAGGCCCCGAAGGGAAGATTGCTCCCATGTCCGATGTGGAGAAGCAGGCTATCCTCGGGGCCATTAAGCAGTTGCACGGGGACAAGCTCATGGCGGCAAAGCTGCTCGGCATCGGTAAGACCACTCTCTATCGCAAGCTGAAAGAATATGGAGAGAACGCAGTAGCCCTTCAACGGTAAGCAAGACTTCTGCACGCCGAAGACATACATTCCGGCCTTGCGCCCGCCTTCTACGACTACCTAATTGTTCTGCAAACATGCTGTCGACTAACGGCAAAGGAGGTGCCTGTGAACACTTGCATCTCCGCAGTCCAACACTTGCGTCCGCTTCGGGGCGGAGCGCAATCACACCTGCTGAGGGCTTCTGACGGCTGCTGTTACGTCACCAAATTCCAGAACAACCCTCAGCACATCCGAGTGCTTGCGAACGAGATGCTAGCCACCAACCTAGGTCTGGCGCTTGGGCTGCCGATGCCACGGGTTGAGGTAATTGAAGTCTCTGACTGGCTTATCGAACACACAGAAGACCTCCGGATCAACCTTGGTGGAACGAAGATTCCATGTAGTAGCGGCAAGCAATTGGGATTGCTATGCGTGGGCTCGGAGAGTCCGGGCATGACATTCGACTACTTGCCCTGTGAACTGCTAGAGAGGGTTCTTAATATTGCGGACTTCCCTCGGGTTCTCGTCCTGGACAAGTGGACTTGCAACAGTGACGGAAGACAGGCAATCTTCTGTCGGAAAGCGCCAAGAAGCCAGCGATACGCCGCAACCTTCATTGACCAGGGGTACTGCTTTAATGCCGGCGAATGGAGCTTCCCAGACTATCCGTTGCGCGGCGTCTACGCGAACAATTGCGTCTACGAGGGTGTCACGGGATGGGAGGCATTCGAACCTGCATTGACCAGAGCGGAAGAGATGGACTCAGACATCATCTGGCGGTTTGCTGCCGAGATTCCGGAAGAGTGGTACGAGGGGGACCGGTCCGGTCTGGAGCGGCTGGTGGAAATGCTTTGTGATCGACGGCCTACGATCCGAAAATTGATCAGCGAATTTCACAAGTCGAGCCGGAATCCGTTTCCGAACTGGAAAGACTCGCATGTCTTTCTAGCTTCGTGGGCAGTGGGATGGGACGAAGGAGCAGAGATTCGTTAGGATGGGAAGCCTCATGGAACTCTATATCATCGCCGGGCCGAACGGTGTGGGCAAAACTACGTTCGCGCGCAATCCTTCCCAAATATGCCAACTGCAAGAACTTCGTCAACGCCGACTTGACCGCCCAAGGAATGTCTCCCTGAAGCTGGGGCAATCCCCGCCGGCAGATTGGTGCTGAGTGAGATTGGTTTTTTCTCTCAACGCCGCGTTTCCTTTGGTTTCGAGACGACGCTCTCGGGTCGAAGCTACTTGAGGTTGATCCAGCAGCTCAAGAGTAAGGGGTATAGAATCCATCTGTTCTTCCTCTTCGTCGAGGGTGTCGATGTGGCGCTGTCTCGGATTCAGGAATGGGTGCTGAAGGGTTGACATGATGTCCCCGAGAGCGTGGTCCGCCGGCGGTTCGATCGTTCGATCGGCAATTTCTTTCAGGAATATCAGCCGATCGTCGATTCGTGGTAGCTATGGGGACAAATGAAACGAACTCGTGAAAGGATTTTGCACTTGCCCTTGGAGAAGCGCGCCGAATTGGCGATGCGCGAGGCAGTGGACGAGGTCATTGCCGAACACGCCCGTCTCGGATTGCCTCTCTATATCGGACGCGACGGCAAGGTTGTGAAGTTGTCTCCGAACAAGGTGCGTGGTCTCTCACGATCCAACCATCACAAGTAAGACTCCCCTCTCGCTTAGGGGCGTTCTGCTAGCAAACCATCACGCCAGTTCTGCTTCACACAACATTCCCTGAGCCCACTCGGCAGATCGTGGCTGCCTGACGTCCAGGATCTGTCAAACATTCGTGCGTCACCCTGCTTTCCGCTTCCTGCCATATATCCAATGCAGAGAAGGTTCTTCCCGAATCCGTAGATAGTTTCGCGCACCCGCCAGGAGTATTGCGCACGGCTCAATAGCTCGCCTAAGGCGAATTTCAATCTGACCGCCAACAAATAAGAAGTGAAGATAGCTATGAGAATTCGTGTGACCACGAGAGCCGACTTGTTTGAGGAACGAAAACAACAACACGTTCGAGCGCGGCTACCGAATTGAAGACGAGCGGGCAGCCCCCGTGAACGGCCTTCGCTCGTTCATCGCCGTGAGCGAGATCCCCGATTCAGACGGAGTTGGCCACCTCGTAGCACAAGCTCTCAAGGGGATGGCAAAATGAGACCACACGAAAAAACCAACTGCCGGCCGCGCGGCGCGATTCCAGTCAATTCGGCGCGGTTGCGATCTCAAGCGTCTGTGCTACAATATACATTGCACTGTGCTACAAGATTGGAGGAGCAGCGATGAAGCGTGACGCTCAAGTCAGTTGGCAGCGAAGAAAGATGCCAGTAGGTGTTCGGGGGTCTAACAAGCTAAGCGAAATCATGGTCATCGCGGAGCAGGAAGGCTTGTTGCATGGTGAGCGGACTCAGGTCGTGCGAGGAAGAATGCCCGAGGCGCTAGTGGCAAGGGCGAAAAAGCGCACCGGGATCAATTCCGACACGGATCTGATTGAAGTGGCGCTTGCGAACATAGCGGTGGAGGACGATTACGCGGACTGGCTGCTCTCCCGTCGCGGCACCGTGAGCCGCGAGGCCGATCTTGAATTCTGAACTGCAGGCCAGTCTCAGACGACTCAAACCCGAAAAGCGCCGAACCCAGCTCAAGCCGCGAGCGGAATCAGACCTCGAGTTCGTTGAAACCACCAGAAATAAGACCCAAAAGCTGCTGTACGACACCACCGTTTACATCGATATCCTGCAGAGCCGCTTCCCACAAAGTGGTGAATTGATGCTTCGCGCGACGGAGGCCTGGCATTCGCCCGTGACCGAAGCGGAACTGGCGGCGGCGATCGGTCTACTTGATCCGGCTCACTTGGGAACGCGCGAGATCGTCGCGCAGATTGCAGCTGTGATCGAACGGCGCCCAAGTTACAGAACAATTATCCCGGACTCCGAAATATGGCGGGAAGCCGGCATCTTGTCGGGCATTCTCGCCCGTCTGCAAGGATATGGGAAAGACCATCGGCGCCGCGCCTTGAATGACGCCCTGCTCTTCGCAACCGCACGAAAACACGGATGCACGGTGCTGACACGTAACACTGCGGATTTCGATCTTCTCCAACAGTTGGAGCCGTCCGGCAGAGTTCTTTTCTACAAATAGGACCACGGGATGTTTCTCCGGGCAGACATAGTTCGCACGAACTCTCCTGATGATCTAAATCGCTGCGAGTCGCACAGCAAGGCCAATCAGAAGGATGCCGCTGGCAGCTGCGGCTGACACGCCGAATCCAGGCGAACGGCGATGAGCGCCGGGCAGGAGATAACCCGTGAACAGGAAGAACCCGTGAACAGGAAGAACCCGTGAACAGGAAGAACCCGTGAACAGGAAGAACCCGTGAACAGGAAGAACCCGGATGTCACTCCGAGAACGAGCGCAAGGTGGTGCGTAGACATGGCGGAGACTATCACAAGCGTTCCGCCCGCAATGGGCGCAAGTGCGTCTGCAGCCAAGAAAGCGAAGTCCTTCTTTTCAGGTGAACCGCCGCGTGTCACCAACAAAATCGTATTCAGTCCATCGGTGATGTCGTGAACGATGATGGCAACGGCGACTACCACGCCTACGCGCCAGGAGATCAAGGCAGCGGCTGCGATTGACGCTCCGTCCATTTGTGCTGCGCATGATTAGCCCGAGCGCGTTCATGCGGCCTACGTGACGATTTGCCTCACAGTCGCCGCTCGGACACGCCTGCAGCGCGAGAAACCGCTGGCCGAGATAGAAGACCAGGAAACCGCACACCGTCAATGCAAGGACTTCGCAACGGGTCCAACCAACTTCGCCCGCAGCTTCAATCGCTTCGGCTAGCAGGTCGAAGAATGTCGCGCCCAGCAACACGCCCGCGCCGAAACCGAACAACAAGTGAATATGGCGGCGAGCACGAAGGTCGAGCCAGCCACCAAGCAGGGTAGAAGCAGGAAACGAGGAAGATGATCCACTTCAGTCAAGCCACTCGATGTGATCCTTAATTCACCTCATTATTATTATTACAGGCCAGAACAGTAGGAAGCTCATCATCCAAGCGCATCCTCGATCGC
>Ga0210409_10003259_pt1 | contig 18427 bp, 16 predicted proteins | sample IncBWH17MmetaG_FD_161649 | JGI IMG/M metagenome (GOLD analysis project Ga0210409, IMG submission 161649) | Forest soil microbial communities from Barre Woods Harvard Forest LTER site, Petersham, Massachusetts, United States - Inc-BW-H-17-M | ecosystem: Environmental > Terrestrial > Soil >... | reverse complement strand
GCTGTATTGGTTCTCGACCTCGCTTCGCCCGTGTTCGAGTTGTTCCACGCACATCAGAATCCCCTGGAGAATGTCCAGCGGCTCAAAGCCTGTTACCACGATGGGTACCCGGTATTTTGCGGCAATTGGTCGATACTCCTCGTAACCCATGATGGTACAAACGTGGCCCGCGGCGAGGAAGCCTTGCACGCGGCAGTCCTGCGCGCCCAAAATGGTTTCCATGGCTGGAGGCACCAAAACGTGCGAAACCAGCAGCGAAAAGTTCGTTAACCCTTTTTGGGCCGCTTGATAAACGGCCATTGCCGTCGCCGGTGCCGTGGTCTCGAAACCCACTCCAAAGAATACCACTTGGCTTGCCGGATTCTGTTCCGCCAGCGCCGTGACATCCAGGGGCGAATATACCACCCGCACATCGCCGCCGGCAGCTTTGACCGAAAGCAAATCCCGGGTGCTCCCGGGCACTCGCAGCATGTCGCCGAAAGAACAGAAAATGACACTGGGCTGGGAAGCGATCTCCAGCGCTTTATCGATCAGTTCGAGCGGCGTGACGCAAACCGGACAGCCCGGACCGTGGATCAGTTCGATTTGGCGCGGCAGCAATTCATCAATGCCGAACTTCACGATCGCGTGGGTTTGCCCTCCGCAGATCTCCATCAGAGCCCACGGGCGTGTGGTGACATTGGCAATTTGACGCGCGTATTGCCGCGCCTTGTCCGCGTCACGATACTCATCGAGATACTTCATGGCGGATCTGCGCCGGCGCGGCCGTCTTCCAACTGGCTGAGTTCCTCCATTTCCCGCAAATATTCGAATACCTTGCCTGCTTCCTCCTCATCCAGGCGGCTGATCGCGAACCCGGCGTGCACAATCACATAATCACCGACTTGCGCTTCGGGCACATACGCCAGGCTGGCCTGTTTGAGGACACCGCCAAAATCAACCTTGCCCATCCGCGTCAAAAGGTCATCTCCGTTGATGCTGGCGACTTTGCCTGGAATGGCTAAGCACATCGACCCCACCCTACACGTTCCACCAACGCGCGGCAACGACTTGTCCCAGGCAGATCCCTCCATCATTGGGCGGAATTCGCTGATGCCAGTAGGGGCGAAGTCCTTCGGCGCGCAGCCGCTGTATCGTTCTCTCGGTCAAATACCGGTTTTGGAAACAACCGCCCGAGAGCACCACGCGCTCCAACCCGATTCGGCGGGCCACCTGGACCACCGAGTCGGCCAGCATGTTATGGAACCTGGCCGAAATGGTTTCCCTGCGAGTTTCTTTTTTTAGATCCATTAGAAGCGCTTCGATCGCCGGCTGCCAATCCAAGATGGTCGGTGTCCCGGCTTGCAGGCCCACGGGATATGCGGCGGGTTCCGAGGAGGCGCCTGCTAAAAACTCGAGTTCCATCGCTGCTTGTCCTTCAAAACCAACTCGCTGGCGCAGACCCATCAGCGACGCCGCCGAATCGAACAGTCGCCCGACACTCGAAGTCCGCGGTGAGTTGAGATCGCGGACCAGCATCGTCCGAAGTCCCGCCAATTCACTCGAAGAAAAGGCCGCCAGGGGAGCCAGGTCGGAGCGGTCAAAAACGGCGTCTCCGAGCGCGCCAAACATCAGCCCCAGCGCCGATCGTCGCGGCTCCCTGATTGCCCGTTCGCTGCCGGGCAATCGAAATTGCCGCGAATGCGCCACGCGCTCATAGCCGGTCGCATGGATACGGAAGAATTCCCCTCCCCAAACCGTCCCATCGAGGCCATACCCGGTGCCGTCCCAGGAAACACCGAGCGCGGGGGGCTCAAGCTCGTTCTCGGCCATGCAGGAGAGGACGTGTGCGACGTGATGCTGCACCGTAGTTCGCGCCAAGCCACTCTCTTGTGCGAACCTGGTCGACAGATAATCCGGATGCGCATCGGCGGCGATGTGGACGGCGGGCGAGTCGTAGAGTCGCTGGAGATCGGCGATAACGCGGCGAAACGCATCGAATGCCTGTGCTGTTTCCAAGTCGCCAATATGCTGGCTGATGAAAACCTCAGGCCCGATGGCCAAGGCGATGGCGTTTTTGAGATGGGCCCCCACCCCGAGGAGAGTGCGGAATGCGGAGTGCGGAGTGCGGAGTGGGGAAGTGCTTTCGGAGACTTGCTGCTGAGCGACATCCACTGGCTCAATGGCTGCCACACCATTCCACATTCCGCACTCCGCACTCCGCACTGGATCAGGGTTCCGCATTCCGCACTCCGCATTCCGCATTCGAATGGGGAGCGGGGCATAACCGCGGGCCCGGCGCAAGACGAGTTCTCGGTCGGCCATGACGCGCACGATGGAATCATCCACGTGGCGCACAATGGGGCGATTATGTACCAAAAACAGGTCCGCTATCCCCTTAAGCCGTTCCAGGGCCTCATGTTCATCGATACAGATCGGTTCGTCGCTCAGGTTCCCGCTCGTGGCCACGGCCGGCGATTTCAACAATGCCAAAAGCAAATGATGCACCGGCGCATAGGGGAGCATGACCCCGAGGTTCGGATTACCCGGGGCCACGCCGGGCGCGACCGCTGAATTCCTGGGGTCGGAGAGCCGGCGCAGCAGGACAATGGGCGCCTCTGCGGAAAGCAGTAATCGCGCTTCGGCTCCCGAGACCTCGCAAACTTCCCGCACTGCGTCGAGCGAGGGAAACAACAAGGCCAGTGGCTTTTCCTCCCGATGCTTCCGCTCCCGCAGTTTGTTCACCGCCTGAACGTCACCCGCGGCTGCCATGAGATGAAATCCACCCAGTCCCTTCACCGCCACGATACTTCCGGCTCGAATCGCCTCCGCCGCCGCGCCCAAAGGCCCGCGCTTGCCCTTCCCCGCGCCTTCTGGTCGGCTCAAAACCGCCCCTTCACTATCCCACAGCTCGAGTTGCGGTCCGCATGCCGCACACGCATTGGGTTGCGCGTGAAATCGTCTATCCTCGGGATTCTCATATTCCACCTGACACTGCGCACACATCCGGAACCCCTTCATGGAGGTATTGGCTCGGTCGTAGGGCAGCGCTTCGATAATGCTGAATCGCGGGCCACAATGAGTACAGTTCGTGAAGGGATAAAGGTATCGCCGATTCTTCGGATCAAAGATTTCGGCCAGGCAATCGGGGCACGTGGCAATATCAGGCAAGATCAGCGCGCTCTTGGGTCCTCCCGCGTGGCTTTCGCGGATTTCAAACTCAACGTAACCCAAGGCATCGAGCCAGGAGCTTTCCAGGCTTTGGATAAAACTCCGGGGCGGCTTTTCCAACTCAAGCTTGCTCAGAAATTCGTCCAGCCGGGCCTTCGCCCCTTCCACCTCGATGAAAACTCCCTCAGCGGAGTTGTTCACCCACCCAGCCAGCCCCATCTCCGTGGCCAATCGGAATACGAACGGGCGGAAGCCGACACCCTGCACGGCACCTCGAATGACCATCTTCAGACGGACCGTTTCGGAGGCGCGCTCGGACAACGGTCTCACACCTTTCTCTGGGCACTAGAGTCCTTGAAGCTCAAAACACGTAGCAAACAGGTCAAGTTCTGCCGGGTCCGAAAAAATGAATTTGATTTCGTGTTCATTCGTGTCCATTCGCGGTTAAACTGCGGGTATGGTCGGAGGCGCCGCCTCGCTAGGGCACCCAACGCGCGCGGTAAAAGCGTCTTGGGAGCGCCGCACCCGCGTCATCCACATAATCAAAGGAACCACCGCTCGTGATGTTCGTCTTCAGTGGCAACCAATTTACGACGTTGGTCGAAGCGTCTATCGCAAACTGGATGTTGGTCAGGCCGGTCAAGCGTAAGGTCGGCGAGCCATTGACCATTCCGAGCAGGCTCAACCGCGGCTGCGGCACGCTGGCGCTGATCTGGTAATCGTCAAAAACCATGAAATTGTCGCCGGGCGCTGCGGGGGTATAGACCACCCAGGCCGCATCGATATCGCCCAGGTTCAAGGAGGCTCCCGACGTCGTAATCGGTTGGTTAGTCGCCAGCAGGTCTGGCCCGAGCGTGGCACTCCAGCGGTTGCTCGTGTAATCCAATATCATGTTCAACTGGTACGCTATGCTGTTGCTAAACTTCACTCCAGTCGCCGTACGGTTCGTGCTTCCTTCCAGAAAGTAGAATACGTTCGTGGAAAAGTTATCGAAGTCCAAGGTGACCAGCTGCTGGCCTTGTTGGTTAAAGACCGCCCAGTAAAAATCATCCCAATTACCGTTGCTCGAATCAATGATCGCCAGCGTGACGGCGAATTGGGCGCGGGGCACACTTTTGTTGATCGGCTGGTAGACAAACAAGGTGGTATCGTTCGTACGCGGCGGTGTGAACCCGACGTACGCCTGCTGACCTTTTCCCGCAAAGAACCCGGTCGCGATGCCGTTTCCACCAGAGCCTAAGCCCACCCATCCTTTCTGCCCAACCAGGTCCAGATTCGTGGTATACCCTTCGGTGGATTCAAAACTGGTTTGATAGAGCACGGCGGCGGCGGTTGCCCGGCCACCGCTCCATAACAATGCCACAAGCACACCTAACCACATCGCGGAGTTAATCGAAATCCCCTTCGTTTTCTTTGTTTCCTTCTGTTCCTTGCGAACGGCCCCGCCCTTAGCCGTTACAAGACAGTCGCAAGAGACAGCGGCCTCACGCGAAGGCCGCCGCAAAGGAGATTGAGCATGACCTCTAACCGTGCCGCCCTCACGAATCCCCGTTTTTACAGTTCGATACAGCGTTCTCATTTTTCATTCGTTCGTTTATAGGTTCACCAACTGATTTCCTTCTCCAGATTCCCACCAATCCGACCAAACCGCAAAGCAGCAAAGCAATGACCGGCACCGTCCCGCTTTGGCTGTACTGCGGCGCTAATAAAAGCGCGGCGGCTCCAACCGCCGGGCCGGCGCAGTTGCCCAAGCCAATCACCGCCTCGTGAATGCCTCCGTGCTCTCCTTTGGTTTCGCTCCGATCCATGGAATAAAACAGAGAAGAATAGTAAATCAGGCCCACCGCACCCCCAAATACCAACTGGGCCAGAATCAGCACCGCCACGCTTGGCGCCAGCACCACTGCGCCAAAAGAGCCCACCAACCCCAAATACGCCAGCAGCAGCCAGCGGAATCGATAGTGCCATCCCGTCCAGCGCCACAACGCCGCAAACGCTCCCAGCCGGGCAAAGCACCAGGTCGAACAGCAAAAACCCGCTGCCATGGTTGATAGTTCCAATCGCCTGGCCACACTGGGGACGACAGCGATTAAAGTATTGATGGCAATGTACGCAAATGGGTTCGCCAGCCAGGCCATCCGCAAGAAGCGTTTGGCCTTGGGGATTGCCACCGGATGTTCGACTTCTTGATTCTCTGGCCTGGTCGAGGTAGCCGCGTTGCCCGGGCTCTTCAAATCCGTGTCCGCCTTAGCTTGCGAAGCCGTCCGGAACGTCGATGTCCTACCGCTATTGCAGGCCGCGAGCTCAATCTCGCTGTCGCTAGCCACCCCGCCTCCGAGATTATTCGTGAAAAAATCTCCACTTGGAGTCCTGGTTTTAGCCGGTCCAGCATGCGATGACCCCAGGCGGTCATCTCCCGCCCGGATCTGCGCCGAACCAACCCTCACCACTTCAGATTCCAAAGCAGCGGCATGCGAGTTAAACGGCTTTTCCGAAACGTTAAGGCTGGAGGAAGCCGTGCGCAGACGCCCTGTAGCCTTGCTCTGCAGCCACAAGGTGAGCCCTAGTTGGATCACATGCACCAGAATGGGAACGTAAAACAAGCTCGCCAGCCCCAGCTTCTCCAGCATCGCGCCGCCACTGAAATTGGCTACGGCCGCTGTGGCCGCCCACACCACATTGTAGACCCCGACCATGTGCTGCAGCCCAGTACGCGCTTCCCCCTCACTGACCAAAGCTTCGAGCGTCGGCCAGGTAAAGGACATTCCCACAACGATCAGCACCATAACACCCACGTGGCCCCCCGCCGAGCGCACAGCCAGGCCCAGACTTAGCGCGCCAATCATGATCGCGTAGCCCATTTTCAGCGCTGTGAAATACCCATACCTTTGGGCAAACCTTCCCCCGAACCATGCCATCAAGGCATAGGTCGCGCCATTTAAGGCCGCCAGCATCAGGTTGGCCTGGTTGCCAAACCCGTAGGCCTTCTGCATGAAGAAGTACAGGTAATAGAAATAATAGACCGTCGCGAAGGAGTTTAATCCTTCGAGCGCGAAATAACCTGTCTTGAGCCGGCGTGAGAACATTCCTGTCACGATTCTCTTCGCCTATCAGACTGCTCGCTCTCGGTCCGAGAAGCAATCGACATTTGCGCGATTTCATTAGGCTTTACCCGCAGGTCATGACTCTGTATAATAACGCCTAGAAATAGCTATCGCAGGAATGACCAGAGCAGTTGAATTCGCGGAGCCAAGTCCCAGGGTTTAAAGTGCCTTACTCACGAACAACCTGGAGCAGCAAGAGCATTGCAAATTGTCTCAGCCGACGTGGCTCAGCCACTCGCTCCTTTCTCTGGCTCACCTTGCTTGCGCTGGCCGGCACTTGCTCAATCTGGTGCGCGGGAGCGCGTGGGTTGCCGGCCCAGGAGGGAATTCTAAACTTTGGCAAGGTTAGCGAGCGTCTTTATCGAGGTGCCCAGCCTAACGCCCTCGGGCTCAAAAACCTCAAAAAACTGGGGGTCAAGCTGATCGTTAATCTACGAATGCCGGGGGATGGCTGGAAGGAAGAGGCGGCCGAAGCCATGGCCAATGGCATCCTTTATACCAACTTTCCGATGAGCGGCGCTTCGCGGCCTAAGGATGAGGAAGTGCGGCAAATCCTTGCGCTCTTCGAGAGTTTTTCCGGCCCAATCTTCGTCCACTGCCGGCGTGGTTGCGATCGGACGGGAACGATTGTCGCTTGTTACCGGATTCAGCATGATGGTTGGTCAGGCGACTTGGCCATGCGGGAAGCCAAGCATTACGGAATCTCGCGCTTGGAAATCCTCTTGAAACGTTACGTCGCCGATTTTGCCAAAGTCAGCAGACCGGGATTGTACCCTGACCTGCGGGAAGCGCGGGCGAATTGAGGCGACGCCGGCCGGGAGTCGACTCTTCGTCATCCGTTAAAACGTTAAAAGCGTTAAAACGTCAAAATCGCCAAGGGCGTTCTGTTCTCGAATTCACTGGCCGGGAATCTGGTGTCCCTCTCGTGCGATGGCTCGCGGGCTCGCAGTTAAGCGGTCAGCCATAGTGGGCGGCGCGCGGACATTCTTGTCCGCAGAAACACCGGAAGTTCGAGCGGACCAGGGCATAATCCTGAACCTCAGGTAAGCTCGCAGGTTGCTGCGGACTAGAAAGTCCGCGCGCCGCCGTTCTCGCCCGGCGTCACTGACCGGTTACGGCTCTCCTTCATTTCTTGTTGGCAAGCTGCCTGCGAACACCGATATTTTCCAATTTGAAGTATGGCAGATAGCAACAAGCACGTTTACGACGAGAGCAAAATTAAAACTCTCTCCTCGCTGGAGCACATCCGGTTGCGCACCGGGATGTACATCGGCCGCATCGGGGATGGCTCCCACTACGATGACGGCTGTTATATCCTGCTCAAGGAGGTCATCGATAACGCTATCGACGAATTCATCATGGGCGCCGGCAAGGAAGTGCAGGTCTCCATCGAGGACAAAACTGTCACAGTGCGTGATTTCGGCCGTGGTATTCCCCTCGGCAAAGTCGTCGACTGCGTCTCCCAGATTAACACGGGCGCGAAATACAACGACGATGTTTTCCAGTTCAGCGTCGGCCTGAACGGCGTCGGCACTAAGGCTGTTAATGCTCTTTCCAAAGAGTTCCTGGTCCGCAGCCATCGCGAAGGCCAGTTCGTTGAAGCCTGGTTCAAGCAAGGCAAACTCAAGAACGAGAAAAAGGGCAAAACCCCGGAGCCCGACGGCACGCTCATCCGTTTTGAACCTGACCCCGATATTTTCAAAGTAACCGAGTTTCGTCCGGAGCATGTCGAGCGGCGGCTGCGCCATTACAGCTATCTCAACTCGGGCCTGAAGCTGCACTATAACGGCAAGGTTTTCCAATCCCGGAACGGTCTGCTGGACCTGGTCATGGAAGATCTACAGGCCGACGGCAGCGAACCGATTTATGCTCCGCTGCATTACGCGGAGAAAACACTGGAGTTTTGTTTCACTCATAGCAACAGCCGCTATGGCGAAACTTTTTATTCATTCGTCAATGGCCAATACACCAGCGACGGCGGCACCCATCTAAGCGCGTTCCGCGAGGGACTCCTGAAAGCCGTTAACGAATACGGCCACGAGAAGTTCGAGGGCGACGACGTGCGCGAGAGCATGGTCGGCGCCGTGGCCCTCCGGCTAAAGGACCCCGTGTTCGAGTCGCAGACCAAAAACAAGCTCGGCAACACCGAGATCCGCACCGAACTGGTCAACCGTGTCCGGGAGGAACTCCTCCACTTTTTCAACCGCAACAAGGAAATCGCCGAAAAGATTATTGCCAAGGTCCAGGACACCCGCCAGCTCCGCAAGGAATTGCAGGAGGTCAAAAAGCTGGCGCGTGAACGGGCCAAGGCCATCACTATCCGCATCCCGCAACTAAAGGACTGCAAAGAGCACTTCCACAAAGCCAAAGGCAAAGGCAAGGGCACGATGGTGTTCCTCACCGAAGGCCAGTCGGCCGCCGGCTCGATCGTCAGTTGCCGCGATGTGGAAACCCAGGCCATTTTCGTGCTCAAAGGCAAGCCGCTCAATGTCTGGGACCTCAAACGCGACATCGTCTACAAAAACGACGAAATGTACAATCTCATGCGCAGCCTCGATATCGAGGACAACCTCGAGGGATTGCGTTATGAGAAAGTGGTCCTGGCCACCGACGCCGATGTCGATGGCCTGCACATCCGCAATCTGCTGATCACCTACTTTTTCCGTTTTTTCGACCAACTCGTTCACGACGGTCACCTGTTCGTTCTGGAGACACCGCTCTTCCGCGTCCGGAACAAAGAGCAAACCATTTACTGCTATTCCGAAGCCGAACGCGATCAAGCCGCCGCCAAGCTAGGCAAGACCTGCGAAATCACGCGGTTCAAAGGGCTGGGAGAGATTTCGCCCGGTGAATTCAAGCAATTCATCGGCAAAGAAATGCGCCTGAGCCAGGTCGAGTATGCCCCCAAACAGGAAGTTTCCGGAATTCTGGGCTTTTACATGGGCAAGAACACCCCGGAACGCAAAGACTACATCATGGAGAATCTCGTGGTGCCTGTGGAAGAATGAGGCGGGTGCTGCTTCCTACGTCAATTTGGTCGCCTGCCCGAACCAAAATGTGTAATACTTGTTTATGAGCTACGTGACTTTAGAAGTTGAGATTGATAACGGGAGGATTATACCAAACGAGCCGGACAAGCTGCCTAAGACTGGGAAGGGTCTTCTGACGGTGCTGGAATCCCAGGCAGAACAAACGGACCCAGAAAGGGCGGCGCGAATTCGAGCATTCCTGGAGCTTTCCAGGAGCCTTAACCTTGACGAAACCAAAGCTCGAGCGTGGATGGATCAGGTCCGCGACGCGCGAAGGTGATAGCCTTAGCCAAGCAACCGCAATGGTTCACCTGGACACCAACTTCCTGATCGAAGCTCTCAAACCCAATTCCCCCAAACAGGCTCAGGTGCTCGCCTGGTGGTCCGCACCGAACGATGATGTCAACGTCAGCTCGGTTGTTTGGGCGGAATTCTTTTGTGGCCCGCTCTCTCCCATGCAAGAACAAGCAGCTCGCCACTTTTTCCCGGCAGCCGAACCTCTGCTGCCGGCTGATGCAGAAACGGCGGCGTTGCTATTCAACAAGACGGGTCGGCGTTCCCGGACTCTGGCCGACTGTATGATCGCTGCCGTTGCCCTCCGTTGCCGAGCCAGGCTGGCAACAATCAACACCGCCGATTTCCAGCCATTCGTCCAACATGGTTTGACCTTTGTTTAGCCTCGACCAGTATCTGCGTACTTTTCAATGACCCCTAAACGCAAAAAGGAACAAAATCAACCAGAACTCCCAATCCCGGAAGTCCCCGATAACACTCCCGGCGAGGTGCACGCCGCTCCCACTCCAGCGGACGGCAAAGGTAAACCGCCCGTTGTCAAACCACCTAAGAATGGCGATGGGAACGGGGAGACTCACGTGCTTGCGGAAAAGGTTGCGGTGCCCGCGCCGGTTCGCCCCTTCGTTCCTGGCAAGATCGAGTGGCCCATTCATCGCCGGGTCAACCGCAGTTTTCTCGATTACGCCTCCTATGTCATCCGTGACCGCGCCATCCCGCACCTCGCCGATGGCCTAAAGCCCGTCCAGCGGCGCATTTTGTGGGCGCTGCACCAAATGGACGATGGCCGCTTCATGAAAGTCGCCAACGTGACCGGCGAGACGATGAAGTACCACCCCCACGGCGACGCGTCGATTAACGACGCCCTGGTCGTGCTGGCCAACAAGCGTTATCTCATCGAAGGCCAGGGCAATTTCGGAAATATTTTCACGGGTGATCCGCCCGCAGCTGGCCGATATATCGAGTGTCGCCTCACTCCGCTGGCCCGCGAGCAGCTTTTCAATGATGAGATCACCGAGCTAGTTCCCAGCTACGACGGACGTCGCAATGAACCCGTTACGCTTCCCAGCAAGCTCCCCCTATTGCTCATGCTTGGCACCGAGGGCATCGCCGTCGGTATGACCTCGCGCATCCTGCCGCACAATTTTCCCGAGTTGGTCGAGGCGCAAATCGCCATTCTCAAAAAGCAGCCGTTCAAGTGCCTGCCGGATTTCCAAACCGGCGGCCTCATGGACGCTCGCGAATACAAGGATGGCGCGGGCCAAATCAAAGTCCGCGCGAAAATCAAAGCCAAAGACGATTCGACCGTTGTCATCAAAGAAATCCCGCCCACGACCACAACGGATTCCTTGATTGGCTCCATCGAAGACGCCTCGCGCAAGGGCAAGATTAAGGTTAAAAGCGTGAACGATTTCACCTCGGAGGAAGTCGAGATCGAAATCAAAGCCCCCAGTGGCGTGAGCGCCGACCAACTGGTCGACGCCCTTTACGCCTTCACCGATTGCGAAGTCACCATCGCCAGCCGCATTGTCCTGATCAAAAACAATCGGCCGGTCGAGATGACGGTTTCGGAGGTTCTGCGCGAGAACACGACCCAGGTGGTTGATATCCTCAAGCGCGAGCTCCAGCTCAAAGAGGGGAAGCTCCAGGACGAGCTTCATTTTCGGACGCTGGAGCGCATTTTTATCGAAGAGCGCATCTACAAGAAAATCGAGCAGTGTAAAACCAACGAGGCTGTGGTGGCCGCTGTGTATGATGGCTTCAAGCCGTTTCGCAAACAGATGGTGCGCGACCTGGCGGAGGCGGACGTCGAGCGATTGCTCCAGGTGCGCATCCGGCGCATTTCGCTGTTCGACATTAATCTCCATCGCGAGGAAATGGAGAAGGTCAAGGCCGAGCTGGAAGAGACGAGGAAGAATCTCAAAAACCTCACCCGCTACGTCATTGCGCATCTCGAAGCGCTGCTGGCCAAGTATGGCCCGATGTATCCCCGCCTGACCAAATCCAGCCGCTACGACGAAGTGGATGCCAAAGAAGTCGCGTTCAAGGCTTTCAAAGTGGCTTACGATCGCGAGTCAGGGTACGTCGGCCACAAGGTCAGTGGCGAGGAATTCAAAGTTGAGTGCACGAAATTCGACAAGCTCATTCTTGTGTACCGGGACGGCCATTACCAGGTGGTTGAATTGCCCGAAAAACTATTCGTCGGACCGGATGTCGTGCACTGCGGCCTGCCGGAGCGGGAGCGTGTCTTTACCCTGGCCTACACCAATCGTGAAGCCACCTATCTGAAACGCTTTACCTTTGGCGGTACGATCATGAACAAGATTTACCACTGCATTCCGCCCAAATCCAAGGTCCTGTTCTTTGAGGCGGATACGCCCGCCGAACTCTACATCAAGTACAAGCCGGCGCCTTATCAGAAGATCAACCAGCAAACCTGCGTTCCTTCCCAGGTGGAAGTCAAAGGCCCGAAAACGCGCGGTCGGCAGATTTCGATTAAAGACGTCTCTTCGATTAACAGCAAGCCCTCGCGTGGCTGGGATCCGGAAGCTCCCACGACCCAGCTGCAGTTTATCTAGCCTTTCGGAGGGACGCAGAGCTAGTGCAAATCCTTTAAAGGGGCTAAGGCTTCGCGCTTTTTCAACGTGTCACTTTCAGGGGGCTGAAAGCCCCAAATGTGATAGCCCGGGCTGGAGCAAGCAGCCCAGGCTTTCACATCACGGGCTTTCAGCCCTGACTTAAAGCCAGAAGGCTGCGCACGACCAACCGCGACTCGCCGGCGGGACGCCGGCGCTCCCAGGCGGGGAATTTACTCTCCCGGACTGAATATCCCCCGGATTTGCCTCGTCTTTCCTTCGGCAATCGGGCTTGTCCCCAGGGGGCAGTTTTGATTACTTTTTGTTCCAACGATATATCTGATAATGAAAAAATCTCGACATCCGCTCATGCGCGTCACATTCACTTTTTGTCTGGGCTTAGCCCTGGGCACATTCATTTTGGCACAATCCACCCAGGCGGCCGACGACTCCGCCGCTTCGGGCGACAAAGTCCCGCTGGTGATCAAGCTGCCCGCTCCCGCTTTTAAGGGGACTCCCAAAGACATCCAGCTCAGCACCTATGTCGAGCCGCTTTCCGACAAGCCGCGACCTCCGATGATGGTTCCTGCCGGCCTGAAGAATATTGCGCCCAGCGCCAAGATTACTTGCAGCGACAAGAATGCCACCGCCGATGCCTTGGCAAAAATCGTCGACGGAGACAAAGAAGCCAGCGAGCAGAGCATCATTTACTTGCGCAAGGGCACGCAATGGGTGCAGATGGATTTCGGCAGCCCGCAGCAAATCTTTGCCGTGGTCATTTGGCATGCCCATAACTCCTCCAAAGTCTACCACGACGTGATTGTTCAGATCGCCGACGACCAGGATTTCCTCCAGAACGTCAAACCCATTTTCAATAACGACCAGGATAACACTTCCGGGCTAGGCGTCGGCACCGATCGCGAATTCTTCGAGACTCACGAAGGAAAACTCATCGACACCAAAGGTGTCACCGCCCGGTATATGCGGTTCTATTCCAAAGGCAGCACCGAAAGTGCCCTCAACGAATATACGGAGATTGAAGTCTACGGCCGGCCGGCGAAATGACCCGCTCGCTCACGCTGGTCTTGCTCCTGGCGGCCGGCGCGGCTCTTCTGTTGCGCTGGCCCGGGTTGAACCGGCGGCCGATGCACAATGACGAGGCGGTCAACGCGATCAAATTTGGCCAACTCTGGGAGCATAAGGGTTACAAGTACGATCCTAACGAACACCACGGCCCTTCCCTTTTCTACGCAACGCTGGCCTTCGAACGCCTAACGGCGGCCCCTGCCCTCGATCAATACACCGACGCCCGGTTGCGTTTTGTTATCGTCCTGTTCGGCCTGGGTTTAGTCCTCCTGTTGCCCTTGCTCGCGGACGCTTTGGGACGCAATGGGGTCCTCTGGGCCGCGGTCCTCACGGCTACTTCGCCGGCGCTGGTTTTTTACAGCCGCTATTTCATCCATGAAATGCTGTTGGCTTGCTTCACCTTTCTCGCCATGGGAGCGGGTTGGCGCTACTGGCGGACTCGGAAAATCGGCTGGATCCTCCTGGCCAGCGCCGCGGTCGGGCTGATGGCTGCAACCAAGGAAACCTTCGTCATCACGCTCGCGGCCGCCGCCATGGCTCTGGGCCTGAACCAGGTTTGGAACCGAGCCTTGGATGCCAGCGGCCCGCCGATAAAAGCACCGGCAGTGAATCTGTGGCATTGGGCCGCCGCTCTGGCGGTTGGGTTGGCGAGCGCGATCCTTTTGTTTTCCTCATTTTTTACTAACGCGGCCGGCCCGCTCGATTCCCTTCGGACTTATGCGCCTTGGGTACATCGGGCCGCCGGCGCTTCACCACACATCCACCCCTGGTACTTTTACCTGCGGCGCCTGCTGTTCTTTCGGGTCGAGAAAGGCCCGGTCTGGACCGAGGCAGTCATTCTCATCCTGGCAATCATCGCAGCGATAGCAGGTTTCAGGCGAAGCAGGCTCGCCGGGGCTAATGCCAGCTTCGTACGATTTTTGGCGCTCTACACTTTTTTGCTGACGGCTTTTTACAGCCTGCTGGCCTACAAGACCCCCTGGTGTCTGGTGAGCTTTTGGCACGGGGCCATCCTGCTCGGCGGTGTCGGCGCCGCCGTCTTGATTCGCACTGCCAGGAACCGTAATTGGCGAGTTGCCATTACGGTCTTTTTGCTGGCGGGCACCGCACACCTAGCCTGGCAAGCCTGGCGAGCCGACACGATTTATGACGCCGATCCACGCAATCCTTATGTCTACTCGCAAACCTCTCCTGACCTCTTCAAGTTGGTTGAGCAAGTCGAGGGCTTGGCTGGGGTCGACCAAAGGGGGCACAACCTGGTGGTCGAGGTGATGGCTCCCGAAGGCGATTACTGGCCCTTGCCATGGTATTTGAGGCGTTTCGAACGGACCGGCTGGTGGGACCATATTCCCGAAACCCCGTTCGCCCCCATCATGTTAGTCTCAGCAGACCTCCATGCCGGGCTGGACGAAAAGAAAACGCATCTCATGGTCGGTTATTTTCAGCTGCGCCCGCAACGCTTCTTCGAACTGTACGTCCGACTGGACCTGTGGCGGGAATGGCTCGCTCGTAACAACCGTTGAGAGTGGTTAGTTGAGAGACGCAGACCGGAACGCAGCTTTGGCCCTTCAGTTCTTCACTCTCAACCCTCAACTAACAACTCTCAACTATTCTCACGGCGGCGCCGCGTCGCTCCCGGTAATTCCCAGCCCGGTAGCCGCGCCGGAACTGACGCCGGTAGTGCCCCGGCCCGATCCGTAATCAGGACCGGAAATGGAGGCGCCGGAGTAGCTTCCGCTACCGTCTGAATCTCCGTGATGGAGCCATGAACAGCCGCTCAAAAAAACTAGCAAGCCAATGGTAATGATGGTTTTCTTCATCTGTGCTCCTCTAATGAAAATTCGGTGTTCTTCTGTAATCTCGTCCCGTCCCGAAGCAAGTCAAGTGCCCTTAAGCAGTTGAGAGTCGTTAGTTGAGAGTTGAGTGACCGGAGCTCGTTTTTGGACCTTCAGCTCTGGACCCTCAACTAAACACTCTCAACTCCTAAATCGCCGAGTTGCTGCGGGCCGGTCGTTGCTCGATCAAGACTTCTTTCGGGGTCACGGTCAGAGTTCCCAACGCTGCTAACAATGGGCTCTTGGCATCTCGCTGGGCCTTTACTGTGACTTTGTAGGTGCCCGGGGGCAACGCCCGCCTGAATTCCAGGTCCTGGCCGAAACAAAGGATCGATCCGTCCGCGCGTTCAACGCGCCACTCCTGGACTTGCAAGGGCGTGCCGACGGCGTTTGCCCAGGCCACCGTGAGCTGAACTTCGACCTGGTGATTGGGCGTGAGCTTGGCGCTATGATTCGCCTGGAGCGACAGCGGTTCGTTCGAAACGGCAGCTCTTGCGGGGGCAGCAACTGGAACGGGAGCCGATGCCCGCGGCATGTCAATGTCCACGAAGTTGGTTAACGGTTGGCTGATCCAATTCGTCCTAAAGGCGACCACCGTTGTCCAATTGGTCAAATGGAGTGTCTTCAAATTGGTTTGATAGGCATCGACAAGATTTGTGCGGAACTCATCCACAAAAAGCGTATTGGTCAAAGTCTTGGCGACGACATTGGTCATAAACCTGTCCACCAGGTTTGTCCTCACCTTCGCGATCCAATTCGTGTGGTATTGGGTCAGGAAATTAGTCGAGTAGAGCGTAACGAAATTAGTTTCGACGTGCTTAACCCAATTGGTGTGGAACTCCGTCACGAACCGATTGACCTGCATCTGGACCTCGGTCGTGTTGGTGATCCAGCGATCGACCAGATTCGTACGTGTGTAGGTTCCAATGTCCGAGCCTAACGCGCGGCCTAAAGGCAACACCAAAAGGCAGCTCGCGGCCAGGAACAGCACCAAAAAACGCTTCATTCGCCTTCCAGGAAGCACCTCCAATGCCAATGAACCCCCCTCCAGACTGGCGAATCCTGTGAACAGCGCTTTGTAAGTGACTGTCCACTAACCCCCGAAATCGCCGCCCCTAACCTCGTCGCAACTGCACAATCGTAGCTCCCCATCCCCCATATTGCGGATGGTCCAGCGTGAAGGAGACCACGTCCGGATGTTTGGCCAGAATCGAATGCACTGTCCGGCGTAATTGGCCTATTCCTTTGCCATGGATGATCCGCACCTGGAAAATCCCTCGCTCGCGGCAGGCCGCAAGATAATCGGGCACTAAGTCTTTTACCTCTCGCGGCTGAAAGGTGTGCAAATCCAGAACGCCATCAATCGGAAGCTGGATGGGCTCATCCATTTTGCACACTCTACTTCAGCCGGCATCGGTCCCGGCCAGCATTTCTTGAATCCAGGCGCTCCGGGCGGAATCTCTCACACTTCTTCCCCTGCCGCACTTCAAACTCGGGCTCAGGCCAAAGGCCAGGAATTCTTTGATGATCTCACGCTGCGCAGTTACCGCCGCAGCGGCGCCAGTCCCGCCTCGCCCGGTGTTTTGCACCGCCAGATGGAACGGAGTAGACCCGGGTTTGTTCCTCGTTGTCGGGTCAGCGCCGGCTTGAAGAAGTAATCGCACTGCGTCGGCGCACCGCGTTCGGACAGCGCGGTGCAAGGCCGTAGCGCCGTTCTTGTCCTGCAAATGGATGTTGGCGCCTTTGCTGAGAAGAAGCTGGATGGTTTCCATCTGTTTTTTCGCATCCCACGCAGGACCGGTTATGAAACCGTCCGCTGCGTAATGCAGTGGGCCGCTGCTGCGGTGATTTTTCGCGGCGTTGGGATCGGCGCCAGCCGCCAGCAACAATCCCGCAATCTCAACACGATAACCGGCCGCGGCCAAATGCAAGGCGGTGTCGCCCGCGTAAATCCAATGGAAGATCTCTGAATTGTAGAGCTTCGCTTTCCCGATCAGGCGCGTCGCGAGCCCAGTGTCCGCCTTCAGCAACTCCTCGACGGCACTGTGATTGTCTTCAACGATGGCTGTTAGCATCTTAGTCATGCAAGTCCTGTGGTCGCGACGGCAGTCGGGTCTCGTCGCCGAGCACCCGGCCTCAGTGTTGCGGGGCCAGCGCCGTAGAAATGCAAACGGAAGGGACGCCGGCATTCACTGCGTGCGGTTCGCCGTTTTCATTGGAGTGCGGCGTATCGATCGCGCCCCTTCCAAAAAGGACATTGGGGACATGCTTCGCCCTCCGGATAGTCGATTCCCTCCTCGTGTGGGCAGCCGAAGATCTTCTCCACCATGATCAGCGACTTAACCCCGTGCTCATTCAAGCGTGCAAGAATGTTTTGCTGGATCTCCACTTTGAACCGCACATCTTTGTCTTCGCTAAAATACCGATGAATCGTCGAGTCCTCTCCTTCACGCAGGAAGATGCCAAGCACTGCCTTTGTGGCCTTCTTGTCATCGGGACCATAAAAAGCAAGTGTGGCTTGTGGGAACCCTTGGTCTCCGAGTTTGGCCTTCTTACGAAGTATGGTGATTGGTTTCACAGTGACCCTGACGGCGTACTATAAAGATATGCAACCGCCCGGGCAAGCTGAAGGCCTTGGCAGACAGTAGCCGGCGGTCGAGCGCAGCGACACCCCCGGGTCGCCGATCCAATAATCTCCCGCCGACCCCGGAGGGGGTGCCCCGGAGGGGTCGCAGAACTCTGGCATCCCTCCAGGATGCACCAATCCTCCCGACTGCCTACCGGGGGTCTCCGCTCCGCTGCGACCCCCGGCCACTCTCTGCCAACCCTCCGGGTACCCTCCGGGTTGAAAAGACCATTGACTGCGCGCCGGGGCATTTCTATTAATAGGGAACACAACCATTCGACTAAGACTCGACGCACATGCCAATATTCTCGTCGCCGGACAACTTTAAGGAACACCCCAAATACGTTCCTCTTCTCAAGAAGGCTCTCTTGACGGTGAAGGCCGACACTGCGAAGAAATTCCTCTATTTCAAGCAATACCCGTTCGGGCCCAAGAAACTCCCGTTGGTCCTGGTGGACTTTGAGCCGGGCTGCCTGGCGGCCCTGGCAAAGGCCGGACACAAGCCTACCGACGAAGGTCTGGTCTCGTTGACACCGCAGGACGAACTGAACTTTGAGGCCAAGAAGGGCAACCTCAAGCGCATTCGCCTCAAGAAGTACTTCGGGACCATGGGCGGCGGGATCAAGCCGGTTTACGTTCCTCCGGGCGAAACGGATGAGGACGACCAGGTCGACGCGCCCACGCAGCCAGGGGCTCCCCAACCAGTCCCGGAGGTCAAAGCACCCGACTC
>Ga0210409_10003258_pt1 | contig 18428 bp, 16 predicted proteins | sample IncBWH17MmetaG_FD_161649 | JGI IMG/M metagenome (GOLD analysis project Ga0210409, IMG submission 161649) | Forest soil microbial communities from Barre Woods Harvard Forest LTER site, Petersham, Massachusetts, United States - Inc-BW-H-17-M | ecosystem: Environmental > Terrestrial > Soil >... | reverse complement strand
TGACCCTGCCGTGGTCAATTTATCGGTATGAGGTCAACGCGGCTAACGGAGAGTTGACTCACCTGGTCAATGAAGCGACGTATCTTTTGCCAGCCCAGGGAACGAACGACTGCAGCTTGTCCATCGCTGGGATGAACGCCAGGGGCACTGAAATTTATGATTTTGACTGGTGCAGTACACACGAGGGAGAGAACGGCTTTTATGACGAGCGGACCGTAGATCCGCAGACCGGGGCGCTGGGAGCGCCGCAGCAGATTTTCGCCTGGAGCGTTGATTCGATCGGAAATCCGGATTCTATCCAATTGATTAAGGGTCTGCTTTTTGCGTTCGCCTATCCCGTCGCGTATCAACCGTACAACGAATTGCAGGTCTACCCAATCACGACGAACAAAAATGCCAAGCCGCGGATCGACTGTACATCTGCGATGCTAGCGGCGTGCGGATCGGACACTGGCGTGGGGCACCCGTCGGCGAAGTACGTGTTCTACACGAATGCGCAGAACAATACGACCGATGTGGACGCGGTAGACCCAAGTTCGAAACAGATCGTTTCGACGGGCACGATGTTCTCGACTCCGACGCCGAATGTCCTGGAGTTCAGTCCCGATGGTTCGGTTGCGTACTCGTGGGAGCGTCAGGCCGGCACGATCTCGATCTTCGGTTTTAATGCCTCCACCGCGCAATTACTACGGGCGGATCTGTTAGGGAATCGAGCACCATTTCGATATTGCCGGCAGAAAGGCGTTGAGATTGCGCACGTACTTGCCTGGTCCGAAGTCAGGCTTCGCGCGACTATTAGGGCCTGATTTCTAGTTCCGCTTCCAAATCTGTAAGATTGGCAGGCGCTGGAAGGCATCAGAAGTAGTCGAGGGGGCGAGGCCGGGGATAGGCTTCGGAAAAATCGTAAAAGTAGTACTAACCCCTCAGCTTAACCCGTTCCCGTCCACCACCGTCCTGGATTACTCCCAAGGTGCGCTTGCTCTGATCTACTCCCATCCCACTCCCAGCGCGTCCTGGAAAGTTCCCGCCAAATTTGCGCCCTGATGTGTTGCCGATCTCCCGCCAACAGCCGCGCCAGTTACGGCGTTTCAGCGTGCTCGCATCTACTTAATGCGTCCGAAATTTCCGCGCAATTTCCCACAACGTGTCAAGGCGAGGGTCAAATTTCGGCAGCCAACTTCTATAAAGCGTGGAGGACGAGGGGGCTCGCCGCAGATGGAGCAAACGTCGCCACTACTTACGCGAAGGACGCCAAGGCGGCTTCCGCCGTGGTCAAAGCAATTGACGCGCTGGCCAAAAGGCGATCGCAATCCAGGCGGATGCTATTGATGCCGATGCCGTCGCAGCCGCGGTCGAAAAGACGGTGGCGGCCTTCGGCCGGTTGGATGTCCTTGTGAACAATGCATCGGGGCAGTCGTTATCACCTTCGCGAGCTTCTGTGTCAACCTGTCTATCCAAAACGAGCCCTTCTATTTCAGCCTTTCCAGTTCTTCGCGACACGATTCGGAGAAGCTGCGCAAAGGATCAATTGCCTTTGCGGTGATCATAGGACGGAGGTCAGCAAATGTCATATTCGGCTCAGGGTATGAACGTACGATCAGTTGCGCGACTTTTTCTGCCTCTTCGATTACCCTTGGCGACGACAATGAGCGCATCCTACTAATCAAAGCGTAGAGAGCGACAAGCCGAGTTAGATCAGGAGTGTTGGTAGTGATCGAGTCGATATATGACTTCGAAGCTTCATCGACGAACTCCCGATACAGTTCCTGCCTGCGACTCTTGTCGTTGAGGAATACCTGCGACCGAAGCTGAGAGCTTTGACCGATCCAGGAACTGAGAAACGACGTTAGCCCGCCAACAGCAGAACCGGAGAGCGCGGCGAGTGCGGAGAGGGTCGCGGGGTTCATGGTTGATATAACCTTTGACCACCCTTCCAGTAGTGTCCACGATGACGAGACGCTTTTGGCCGGCCGTCGGAACAACTCACTGACACGCAAGAAGCCAACTTGTTAGTCAATGTCATTGCTCATGAGTGGTCTCCTTTTTCGAATCTGCCGGAACGTCAGGGCATCGGATCATTTGGCCCGATTGCATAACGTCGCGCTCAGTCCGTACAACAGTGGAAGATAGACAATCGAGGCCGCCAGCAGCCGACGTGCAGCGACTCTCGAACGCTGAACCACGAATTCCAATCCGCAGTACAGGAAGCTTTCACCCAGCAGTACCGTGGCACAATAGAAGATCACGACATGCCGCGTCGGAGATTGCATGACGCTGATTGCAATGAGAGTAAGGAGCGGCACTAGAGTTTCCACAATCACGAAAGGAACTCGCACATTGCCCTTCGGCAGAACCAAATATCCTGCGCGGTCGTAGTCTTCGCGGTACATCCATGCGATTGCCATGAAATGTGGAAACTGCCACAGAAAGAGCATGGCGCACAGGATTCCCGCCTCGATATTCAATCTCCCTGAGGCTGCGACCCAACCAATCAGCGGCGGCATGGCGCCTGGAAGAGCTCCGAGGGGAACGCACATTGGTGTTTTGCGCTTCAGCGGGGTGTACACGAACAGATATGTCAGCAACGTCAAAGTGGCGAACACACTCGCGAGCAGGTTGACAGCTATCGCGAGATAGATTGTGCCAATCATTGCCAATGCTGTTCCGAAGGTCAAGGCTGTAGACGGTTTGAGACGGCCGGCGGCGGCTGGACGCCGGGCGGTTCGGCGCATTTGCGCGTCGAACTTTCGTTCCAGGTATTGGTTAAGCGCACCGGTCCCACTCGCTACCAGCAATGTTCCGAGCAAAGTGTTGAATAGCCCTACGCATGAAAGCCGCCCATCTCGTGCCGAAGCGAGATAAAACCCTACAAAAGTTGTGATCAAGATCAGGAAGTTCACTTCTGGTTTCGTGAGCGTCCAGTAGTCCGAGAGCAACGTGGATCCCCCAAAATGGCGCTCTTGCACCGCAGCGGAAGAAAACTCGATAAGTGCGGACCGGCGTGACATTTCAGATCGCCTCCATCCTGTGCGGATCCGTGTTCCGCACCGCAATGCGTCGCGAGTCGAATGGCGGAATCGCGAGTTCGTCCGATCGATGGGGCGAGAGCAAACGCGCGGTGAAGACTGACCCGGCGATTAAGTAGACGACAGTGACGCAAGTCCACATCAACGCACCGGCGCATTGCTGGTCTTCTAGAGCAGATAGGCCAAAGGAGAGGGAGGACGACAAAAACACGGGATAAACCACCCGATCACAGAACACCAGAAATCCCGAAAGAATATCGCATGGCAAGGTAGCCAAAAACAGATACAGAAGTATGGACGATTCTGGCCATTTTGAAGTGCTCGCTGAGGGCCGGACCACCGGCCACCAGAACAGTAGCCCTGAGGCAAGAAAGCATAGTTGCTCGACCGAGTGCCACACTCGCGATCGCAGGCCGAGCATAAACACCGGAGGAATATGCCATCCAACTAACACGCTTGCCGCTACAAACCAGCAAAGTGCCGGGTGCGTTGCCATGCTGGCCAATTGCTCCATCGGTTTTAATCGCAATGGACGACCGGCCGCTTGTATTAGGCGCTGCAGGAAGCGATGTGCGAGTGGCTTTCGAGGTATGCCAAGCAGGATCATGGGAGGTGCAAGCGTCATGAGAAGAAGGTGTTGAACCATGTGCGCCGTCAGCATCTCATGATCGAGTGCAGCCAGAGGCGAAGCCGTTGCAATCCAGATGAACAAGAGACCTACCAGAAAACTACCAGCGCGCCAGCCCTCAACGTTGCCGTGGTCCTGGCGGCGAACACCGAACCATCCACACAAATAGATAAAAGCGGCGAAGATCAAAGCACTAGAGATCCAGAATGACTCGGACGCTCCGTGATGAGTGTGTGAGATCATTGACACCTACGGTTGAGTCCCGGATGTCTGCGGTTGGCTGTTGCTAAGTACCAGGTCCCGTGCTGCATCACGAGCCGGACGTTGTGTTATTGGGTGCAAGGTTTCGAGGAAAGCTACGAGCGCCGTAGTCTCTGCCGGACTCAAGTTGTTCCCATAGGCAGGCATATTCCCGCCGCCTTGAATCACCTGTCGAATGAGTTGATCCTGTGTCAGCCGTACGGCAACGCTGTCCAGGGTTGGACCTCTTTGTCCACCCATGTCGCCAAGAGAGTGGCAGTTGCGGCACTGCTTGACCTGGAACACGAGCGCACCCTGCCGCTCAAGTGCGGTCGTGCCATGAATGTAGCGGTCGGGCACCGGATCTCCGCTCCAGGCGTTCATGTGCGGACTCCAGGGCGTGAACTGCGCCATGCGAGTGAACGTGCCGAGTGTGATGGCGATCAGCAGCACGCTAACCACCGCAATTGGACGGCGCTTCCAGCTTTTTTCTCCTTCTCCCGAAAGAAACGGCAGAAGAATCAAGCCCAGAATTGCTAGAGGCGGGACTATGAGAAGGAATGGCGTTTCAAGCGCTGGAGGAAGAAGTGAGAGTAGCGCATACAGCCACAGGAAAAAGTAGTCGGGCTTGGGCGCAGTCTGGATGATCGTCGGGTCGGGCTGTCCTGCGGGCCCAAAAGGACCAAAATAGAAAGCGCATGCGGCAACTGCAAGAATGATGAACGCGGCAAAGAACATGTCTTTCCAAATCGCATACGGAACGAAGGGCGCGCCATCTTTCTTGGTCAAAGCGTGATACTCGGCCTCATAGGTCGCTCGTTTTACGATGCGTCCCGGCATCGGCCATTCGTTGATGCCCAGCTTCAGCACCATCAAGACATGAAGGCAGACAAACCCGATCAGCATTCCGGGGATCACGAATACGTGCAGAGCAAAAAAACGAGATAGAGTTGCGCCTGCGATGATCGGGCCACCCAGCATTAGCTTCACGACAAAGGGACCGATGATGGGAACGCGGCTGGCAATCGACGCTCCGATTCCCAGCCCCCAGTAGGCGTCCTGATCAAAGCGCATGACTTGGCCGGTAAACGCCATCCCGAGGGTCATCAGCAGCAGAAATACGCCGATTATCCAGGTCAGTTCGCGGGGAAATTTGTGAGCGCCAAAGAGGAACACCTGCACCATATGAATCAGAACAACGGCGACCATGAAGTTGGAGCCCCATCCATGCATGGCGCGGATGAACCAGCCAAGGGCAACCTGATGATTCAGCGCCTGAAGGCTGCTCCATGCTTCGCCGGCCGAGGGCACATAGATAAGCGCCAACAGAATTCCGGTGACGAGTTGCAGAATAAATACCGTCAGCGCGGCGCTGCCAAAAACATAGAACCAGCTTGCCGTATTGCGCGGCACGGGGTGGCCGGCGGCCTCGCGAATGGGTGCCGCGAGTTGCAGCCGGTGGTCGAACCATTCGCCAATTTTCGCGATCACGCGCATTTCGATTTCTCCGAGCTCAGACTTGCCACTGGGTCGCCTGGAGTCGGCAGCTGTCCGGCGTCAATCGTGAGCACTCCGTTTTCGATTTTGTACGGATATTCGAAGAGACCGCGCTCTGGTGGCCCAGACGCCCGTGAGCCGTCGCGGTAGTACGCGCCACCATGACAGGGACACATAAAAAGACCAGACTGCGCGAACCAGCGGACCGGGCACCCAAGGTGGGCGCAGTTAATCGCAAACACCTGGAACTTATCGGCCGCGACGCGGCGCACCCAACACGCCGTGTCTACAGTTTTTCCATCGGTTGGCATAACGAGCGGATTGCGAAACGTGGTCATCCGCGTCTCTCCCTCGGGAAAGTTGCTCACGTCTCCCAAGCTTACCCATGAGAGATAGCCATTCCCGCGACTGCGGGTGACGGAGGAGAGAAGAAAACGCGCAACCGGCAGCGCCAATACAATCGCAGCGAATCCGTTGAACAGGATTCCCAGCTTCATGAAGAATCCGCGTCGCGAAAGGGAAGCTTCGGCCGGTGGGGCCAGTTCAGTGTTCTTTGACATCCTATTTCTCCGAGTGTTGAGCTTCGCTCATAGCGGAATAAGGCTGCCCCGGATTCTGCGCGCGCCGAGATGCCAGCCAAGCAACTACATCCGTGATTTCCTGATCGGTCATTGGATGTCCGGGCACGTTGCCGCGCCAGTCAGGTGCGCCCAATTCCGGCCTGCCAGCGATCACGATCGTGCGCAGTCCCTGATCGCTGACCAGCGCCAGGAATGAATCATTCGTGATGGCGCTTCCCTTGGGCGTTCCTCGGCCCTCAGAACCATGGCAGGATGCGCAATATGTTCCAAACGCGAGTTGGCCGTGATCGGCGTTCCCTGCGGATTTTGCCGCGTATGAGGGTGGGTTGGCTCCATCGATAACTTGTTTGTGCCCCCAGCGGGAAACAATTCCACCGGTAATCGCCTCGACCTGCTGCTCGGTCAGCATTCCGCCGGCACGCTGCGCGAAGGCGGGCATTGATGTTCCGCGGACGCCGTTGGCGACAATGTTGCGCAGTGTGGTTTCATCGACGATCGCCAGATACACGGGATTGGCGAGGGCAAACGACGCTCCTCCACGGCCTTCCGCGCCGTGGCAACCAGCACAATTCTGTGCATAGAGGGTGCCAAAGTCCGAAAGCTGGCTCGGGACAACTGGTTCGGGATCGGTTCGCGGTTCACTATTTAGAGTGCTGCATGCAGCGAGCATCAACAGGCTGGGGGCCACGAGTACAGAGAGAGCCCTGATCCACATCATCTTCATCAGTGGTTCTCCCCACTCTCCCGCCGTGGCATGGTTCCGGGAGCCTCGATTCCGGCCCGTATAGCAAACGAAACATTCTCGCGGGTGGGAAAGCTCGGTTGGCGCACGACCACAAGTCCAGCGACGATTCCGAAAGCCACTTGCGAAGCCATGAACCAGAGCCAATCGATGTGACTCGCGAGCAATGGATTCAGCAGTCCCAGGATCGTGTAGAGTAGCCCTGACCACAGCGCCGGGGCGATGAATCCTCCAAGCAAAATCGGACGGCGCGGGAACATGGGCAGCATTGCGCCGTAGAGCATCCCAACAAAGATGGACACGATGCCGTGCAGAACAAAGGCGATCGCGAAAGCATCGGCATGAAATGAATACAGCTGTGCAGGCCCGAGCCTTAAGGATTCTCGATAAACTACTGCGGCAAGAAGGTTAATGGGATACCAGATGCTGCCAACCTTGAGCACGCCGTAAGCACAGGCCAATAGTGCCATTGCGATGCTGCCCGCCAATCCCCCTTTCACACCTGCTGAAACTGGATACGTGCGAACCGGGAGCCAGGCTCGCACCTGATCTGGAAGGACCGGAAGCCGTTCCACGACCCGGCGATCCGTGGTCAGGCGAAGGTCTTCGGGAAGCACCGGTACGGCCTCTTCATGCTCGTGCGGAAAGACTTCACGGAACCAACCGACGCAGCCTGCCACCGACAGCAGGGCGCCAAGACAGCTGACTGACGTGCTCGTCACCAGACCTGCGAACAGCAGCGCCGCCCCCAGCGCCAAAAGGAAGGGCCACGCGGTCGGCGCGGGGACTTCAATCTCGCGCGCAGTCCGCGTGCTCTCGTTCAGATGTTCTGTCGCGGATATTGCCATTTATGCCTCAGCGTCCAAGAACGTAAACTACCGTGAAAACCACAACCCATACGGCATCGACGAAATGCCAGTACATCGAGAGCACTTCAATGCGGGCTGATTGATCCACTCCCACGCGGCCAATAAATCCGAATATCGCTACCAGCGAGAGCATGATCAGACCTGCCGTGACGTGAAAGGCATGCAAGCCGACGAGTGAGTAATAGGTTGTCCCGAACAAGTTGGTCGAAATTGTGAGTCCGCGTTCGTAAACCAGGCGGTGCCATTCCTGGCCGGTGCCGAAGAGGAACAAACCACCCAACGCAATGGTCAGCACCAACAAGACAAGGAATAGTCTATAGTCTCGCTGCAGTGACTTCGCCGCCAGGTGAATGGTCAGACTGCTGGACAACAAGCAAATCGTGTAGAAGATCGGCGTCTCAAGTACTTCGGAGGGCGTGGGCCCGGTGGTGCTCTTCCCCATATAGAAAAGATAGGCAACGACGAATATCGTGAAGATCGCCGACTCGGCAATGATGAGGCCGGCCATCGCGACCTTCCCGCGAGATGGCAGGCGCCATTCGGTTGCCGGGTTCGGAAATGAAGTAGTCGCCGTCATTGTCATTGCGCTCATTTGCTTTTACCTTCACTCATAGCGGCTGTCGGGATCTTCAGGATGCTTGAGGTCCCACAAAGGGCGGCGGCTTGCAACTGTTGGAACCGTCGCAAAGTTATAGGCTGGTGGCGGCGAAGATGTAGACCATTCCAACGTCCAGGCGTCCCAAGGGTCGTTACCAGCCCTCTCCCCCTTGAAATACGAAATGATGAGGTTGGCAACAAATATGAGAATCGCCAGCGCCTGAATAAACGCGCCGATTGAAATGATGAAGTTCAAGGTATCCCAACCGCGGCCGGGCTCGTAGGTGTAGATTCGACGGGGCATGCCGAGAATGCCGGGAATGTGCATGACGTCGAATGTCAGGTGAAAGCCAATCAGGAACAGCCAGAAATGCCATTTGCCGAGGCGCTCACTCAGCATTCGGCCTGTCATTTTGGGGTACCAGTAATAGAATGCGGCGAAGAGCGCGAACAGAATTCCGCCCACGATCACATAATGAAAGTGCGCTACTACAAAATAGGAGAGGCTAAGCTGCCAATCGAAAGGCGAGGCGGCCATCATAATGCCTGTCAGTCCGGCAATGAGGAATTGAAATAGAAATCCGATGCTGAACAGCATCGCCGTTTTGAATTGGATCCTGCCGCCCCACATCGTGCCGATCCAGTTGAAAATCTTGATGCCGGTGGGGATGCCTACCACCATCGTCGTCAGAGTGAAGAAGCTGTTGGCGTAGGAGTTCATGCCGATGGTAAACATGTGGTGCGCCCAAACGCTCATGCTAACGAACGCGATGCACACAGTTGCGGCGACCATCACCGGATAACCGAAAATCGGTTTGCGCGAAAAGACGGGAATGATTTCCGACATGAAGGCAAAACAAGGAATGATCAGAACGTAGACTTCCGGGTGTCCGAAGATCCAGAAGAAGTGCATCCAGAGGACGGCCGATCCGCCAGCCTGGGTATCGAAGAAATGGCCGCCGAGGTATCGATCGATGAGCAGCATGACTTGCGCGGCTGATAAGGGCGTAATCGCAAGCAAAACCATTCCTGCCATGACAAGGTTCATCCACACCAACAGCGGCATGCGACTGCTCTTCATGCCCGGGCATCGCAGGCACAGAATCGTGGCAATGATATTGATGGCCGTTCCGATGCTCCCAAACCCGGAGACGAGCAGCGCCAGAGTCCAATAGTCGGAACTATGACCGGGGGAAAACGCCCGCGCTCCGAGCGGCGCGTAGGACCACCAACCCACGTCCGGCGCGCTTCCCGCGCCGTACAAGCCGCTTCCTCCGACGAAGCTGAAATAAAGAAGAAGACCTCCGAGAAACGACAGCCAAAAGCTGAAGGCATTCAAGCGAGGAAATGCCATATCGCTCGCGCCGATCATCAAGGGCACAAGGTAATTGGCAAATCCGAACAGGACTGGCATGGCCACGAAGAAAATCATGGTCGTCCCATGCATGGTGAACATCTGGTTGAAGACCTCCGGAGACACGAAGTTGTTGTGCGAATGCATCAGCTGAATGCGAATGATGAGCGCCTCGACTCCGCCCGCTGCGAGGAATAACAGAGCCGACACTATGTAGAGAATCCCCAGCCTTTTGTGATCGACAGTGGTTAGCCACTGATGAAGCTTGTCGACCCAAGGCCTGGCTTCTGTTTGGCCGACGGGAACGGTGATCACATTGGATGACATAATCAGTTTTCCAAGCGTTCTAGTGCAGCGTTTCCATGTAACTCACGACCGCATTCAGATCCGCGTCGCTCAGCTTCATGGCGGGCATCAGCGACCCCGGCTTGATTGCACCGGGGTTCTGTATCCAAAGACGAAGGTTGTCGTGGGTGTTTTCAGCGGCGCCGGCTGCAATCGTGCCGCGGCTCATCAAATGGGTTAGGTCTGGGCCAAAACGACCGTTCGCTGGTGTTCTTCCTACCTGATGGCAGTTTATGCAAGCATTCCGTTCAAACACTCGCCTGCCAGCGATTGCACCAGCGTCCTCGACTGCGGGTTTCTGCTGGGCGCGAACCCAGCTGGCAAACTCCTCTGGCCCATCCACGGAAACGCGGAGAAGCATCTTGGCGTGCTGGGTTCCACAATACTGTGCACACTGGCCAAGAAAGACGCCGGTGCGCTGCGGATCCATCCACATTCTGTTGGGATGGTTCGGAATGAGATCCGTCTTGCCTGCAAGCTGTGGCACCCAGAAACTGTGGTCAGTATCGGCCGAGAGCAATTGCAGGAACGTTGGCGTCGGATGACCGGGATTGCTCACTGGAACGTGTAGTTCGTTGGCGGTGACGATCCCCAGCTTCGGATAGCGAAACTCCCACCAGAATTGATGTCCAATGGCGATCACATCTTGGGCTCCAGCCGGCTCGGGAGCATCCTGAACCGCGTGGATCACTCGCGCTGTGGCGAGAAAGAGAACGACCACGATCAATATAGGAATGATTGTCCAGGCCAACTCAATTTGCATGCTTCCATACACCTGAGCCGGTTCACGGCCACCGTCGATTGCGCGCCAACGGAATCGAACGACAGAGTAAAGCAGCAATGTAAAGACCGCGAGGAAGATGATTCCAGTAACGACAAGTACAAAGACAGACAAGTCGGCGATTGACTTGGCGGGCGTTGAGGCAGGAGAAAAAATGCTCGTGGTTTGGGCGGTCGAACCGCCTGGCTCGACTGCCCAAAGTGACCTCGCGGACCAAAATATAAGAAGTGCAATCCACCGTGAGCGGCACAAGCTCGATTTCATCCTCAGCGTCAATATTTTCCTTCTTCCGTCGAAGACAGAACTGCTTCCGCAATGGCGGACCTCATTTCGGTCGGCCCTTGCCGTGGTTGAGACGCCAACTTCGATCCTTGCTGTCTAGATAGAGAGCAAGCGCGCTACCAAACGGATCGCTGACCGTGTTCCCCATACGACGCTGTGAATGCTCCGAACACTGTCAATTCGTTTAATAACTTCGCGCGGTCGCCAATAAACTGAGAAGGCGTAGTGTCATCCCTTTGGCTTTTGCGTCAAGTGTCATCTGTGTCGCCACGGAATCTCAGAAATGAACATCGATCCGGTGCAGATCAAAGGTGGCTGGTTTCTACGAATTCTTGGCAGGGTAATTGCTTGACGCTTATCTCGCCGCGGACCGTCCTGAGTGCTGTGCGAGCCTAAGCAGGGCGCTTTCCAGATCGCACCATCCGATACAATCAATGGCGTCCTGGCCAACCGAGCCGGCACCGCAAACAGACGCTTGTGACATGGTGTTTTCACTATACTTTTAAGAGGGGCACGGGAAATGGGTGCGCAAGACGTACCGACCGTATTCATCGTCGATGATGATGCTGACGTGCGTGAGTCTCTTCAGGAACTGCTGGAATCGATCGGCCTGCACTCTCAGTCATTTGGAACCGCGCAAGAGTTCTTAGCGGTCGGACGCACTAACGGTCCCAGTTGCTTAATTCTGGATGTGAGACTTCCCGGTATCAGCGGCCTGGATCTTCAGCACGAACTGAAAAGGGGGAGAATAAGTATTCCCATTATTTTTGTCACGGCTCACGCTGATGTTCCGATGTCGGTCAAGGCCATGAAGTCTGGAGCGGTTGAGTTTCTTACCAAGCCATTCAGACATCAGGATCTCCTCGATGCTGTCCAGCGATCGCTCATTCGAGATCGCATCCTGCGCGAGAACGAGCGAGAGTTAACTGAACTGCGACATCGTTGTGAAAGACTCAGCGTTCGCGAGCGCCAGGTAATGAACCTAGTCGTCTCTGGGATGCTTAACAAGCAAGTAGCAGCGGAACTCGCTGCAAGCGAAGCGACCATCAAAATGTATCGCAGCCAGGTCATGAAAAAGATGCAAGCCAAGTCCTTGCCTGAGCTTGTCAGGATGGCGGACAAGCTCAGGTCCTAATAACCGTTGATTCCCGCCTGTCCGTATCGGATCGCCAATCGTAAGTAGCGGTTTAACCTACTAAGGTCTAGTTTTGTCCGCCTAAAGTTCGATTGCTCCAAGATGTGCAATCACGGTACCCTCAGGGGCATGCCGTTGGACCAAACGTCCAAATCGATTGCGATCATTGATGATGATGAGGCCATGCAAGATTCGCTGTGCGACCTTCTGGAGGCGGCGGGGCTTGCGGCGCGCTGTTTCGGGAGCGCGGAAGAGTTCCTGAAGTCCGATTTGCATCGTAAGGCCGCGTGCCTGATCGTTGACATCCGCATGCCGAAGATGTCGGGCCTGGAACTGCAGGCTAGGCTGAAAGAAGAGGAATGCAACGTTCCCATCATCTTTATTACGGCTCATGGAGATGCCAGGATGCGGATTCAAGCCATGAGACGCGGTGCAGTCGAGTTCCTTGCAAAGCCGTTCGATCATCAATTGTTACTCAAAAGAGTTCGTTCTGCTCTGAATATGTGAAAAGCTCGCATTAGAGCAGTCGTGCGGAGCTTTAACTTTAGGGGTCTCTGTGGGAGATCACGCAACCATCACGAACGCTGGAGCGGCGGATCAGGTCGAGCGAACATTCGAGCGGATCATAGGTAGTAGTGCTGCTCTCGAATCGGTCCTCGCTCACGTGGAGCAGGTTGCTCCCACAGACTCGACGGTCCTCATCGAGGGAGAAACCGGGACCGGAAAGGAACTCATCGCCCATGCCATTCACAATGCAAGTCAGCGTTGCGGACGCTCACTTATCAAGCTGAATTGCGCCGCTATCCCGCTCGATCTTCTGGAAAGCGAGCTGTTCGGTCACGAGAAGGGTGCCTTCACCGGAGCGATCGCGCAGAAGATCGGGCGCTTCGAAATGGCTGACAAGGGCACGCTATTCTTGGACGAAGTAGGCGATATTCCCCCCGCGCTGCAGCCGAAGTTGCTGCGTGTGCTGCAGGAGCAGGAGTTCGAGCGACTCGGAAGCGGTAGAACCCACAAGGTGGATGTTCGGCTCGTCGCTGCGACCAATCGGAATCTGGGCAAGATGGTAGCGCGCGGTCAGTTCCGTAGTGATCTCTACTATCGGCTGAATGTCTTCCCCATTCTGCTGCCTGCTCTGCGCGAGCGCCGCGAAGACATTCCCTCTCTGGTAGTGCATTTCGTGGAGATCTACAGCCGCCGCATGGGAAAGCCGGTCGACTCGATACCTCGGGAAACCATGGCTGCCTTCCAGTGGTATGCCTGGCCGGGCAACGTCCGCGAGTTGCAGAATCTGGTAGAACGCGCGGTTATTCTTGCGCGGGATAGCGTGCTGCCGAACCCTCTACAAAAAAAGGAGAGAGGGCCTACTATTCCCATTCTGCATCGCCCTGGAGGTTTTGAGTCTTCGATGAGTTGGGAAGATTCTGACCGCGCTCTGATCGTGGAGACGCTTGAGCAGGCTGGCTGGATCGTGGGCGGACCCCGCGGTGCCGCCGTCAAACTGGGACTGAAACGAACCACACTGCTGGCCAAAATGAGGAGATTGGGGATCTCGCGGCCTATTCCCCAGGACGGAACCGACTTGCTCGGCATCGCGCGAGAAGATGGCTCAATCTGAAGATCGGACTGCCTGAAGCGAAAGACAGTAATCGAGTCGCAGCCAAGCTAAAACGACGGATACGACGGAGCATGGACGAACGACGCGGATACACTGTCCATAACGGTGGAGGTTATGAAAATCGACTTCTGCTACAGTCGCCCATACGGCATTCCGGATTCAGCAGTAGGATCAAGAATGAACCTGTTACCTCACGCTTCGAGTGACTCCGCCCCCCGTCAATCCAGAGGCCTGCCGCGTTGGACGCTTCTCCAACGTTACTCGTTTGCCGTTCTTCCTGTTGCGGCAGCATTGCGGGCAGCGCTATTGCTCGATCACTTCGGGTTCCGCGACGCGACGGTTCCACTTTTCATCTGCGCGAGCGCAATCAGTACCTGGTATGGGGGGCAAGGCCCCGCTGTGCTGGCGGTCGTCCTGTCCTCACTAGCATTCGACTACTTCTTCGTGCCACCACTCTATACCCTCTACATTGCAGCCGCCGAGATTCCGTATTTCATCATCTTTGCCTTATTCGCTGTACTCGTGTCATGGTTCGGCAGGATTCGCCGTCGCGTCGAAGAAGATTTGCGCAACGCTCGCGACGAACTCGAGTCTCTCAATCGCGAACTCGAAAAACGCTCGGCAGCCTTGGAAGTCAGCAATAAGGAGTACTTGAGCGAGGCACAGAAACTGACCCACACAGGCAGCTGGGTTTTGAATGTAGCGGATCGCACATGGGTGCATGTCTCCGAGGAATGGTGTCGAATTTTTGGGTTCGATCCGGCTGAGGGTGCACCCCGTTGGGAAAAGCGTCTTGAACGCATCCATCCCGATGATCGCCTTCACTGGAAAAGCGCGCTAGAACGGGCAATCGTGGAGAAAGCAGATTACGATGTGGTTTTCCGGATCGTTTTGCCGGACGATACCGTTAGGTGGATCCACACAGTCGGTCATCCTGTTCTGACCGCGGCGGGCGAACTAGTGCAATTCGTGGGCAGCTCAACCGATATTACAGAGCGCAAATCCGCCGAGCAAGAGCGTGGAAGGCTGCGCCAATTGGAGGCCGAGCTTGCACACATCAATCGTGTGAGCATGATGGGGGAAATGGCGGCTTCGCTGGCGCACGAAATCAAACAGCCGATCGCCGCTGCAATGACCAGTGCCAACAGCTGTATCGAATGGCTGGCGCACGAACCTCCTAACCTTGATCGGGCCCGTGCGGCAGCAGCGAAAATCGATAAATATGGGAATCGCGCGGCTGAGATCATCGACCATATCCGATCGCTGTATCGGAAATCTCCTCCACAAAGTGAACTCGTCGACGCGAACGAAATCGTCCACGAAATATTCACATTGCTGCAGGATGAGGCTATCCGATGCTCCATTGCCATGCGACCCGAACTTGCTGGCGAACTGCCCAAAATCAAGGCTAACCGCGTGCAACTGCAGCAGGTCTTCATGAACCTCATGCTAAATGCCATCGAAGCCATGCGGGACGCAGGCGGAGCACTTACGGTGAGATCGCAACTGCAGGACGGTCAATTATTGTTTACGGTCAGCGACACGGGGTCGGGATTGCCGATTGGGAGCGTTGACCAGATCTTTTCTGCCTTCTTCACCACCAAGCCGCAAGGCAGCGGCATGGGCCTAGCCATCAGTCGTACTATTGTGGAGTCGCACGGCGGCCGCTTGTGGGCGACTAGCAATGACGGACGAGGTGCAACCTTTCGTTTCACCTTGCCGACTGAGGTAGCGGAGTCATCGTCTTTGGCTACCTAACGCGGCACCGCTTTCAGTACTCCCCGTCTAGCGACCTGCCATCTCTTTTTATAATTCTGGGCTTCTGTTGTTCGGGGCCTCCACCACTTCCACACGCGTTCCCAGTTTTAATCGGCCAATAACGCACTCGGACTAGTGTTATGTGGTCGGCAGATGGATTTTGTTCAAGAACGCGCTATAGCGTGGGTCGCTGTGCAGGTTCTTCAGCATCGGCCAGAACTTCATGTCAGCTACATCATCTTCACGCTGAGCATAAGCCCGGTCCAGCCACTCGAACGCTTCGTCTCGCTGGTTTCGAAACGCATAAACAGAGGCGACCCAGAAAGCTTTGCGTGTACTGTATTTTGCAATCAGCTCTTTCAAAGCCGCGTCCGATTGTTTTTGCTGGCCAATCGCGGCATACGCAAGAGCATATAAATACGTACGCAAGTAATCAGATCGCACCAGTTTGATTTCAGGCAAAGCATCCTGCGGCCGCCCCTCGGTCAAATAGACTTCGCTTAACAGGAAAGGACCAGGCCAAACATCGGGACTTAGTTCTAGGGACTTCTTGACATCCGCTTCCGCTCCGGCAAGTTGACCCTCGTAATATTCAATTTCTCCACGCGTTCCCCAGCTGAAGGCATTGAGCGGATCTAACTCGACGGCTCGGCGAGCCAATGTAAGAGCCTCGTCAGAACGGCCAAATTTTGCTGCCGAGAAGGCCGCCTGGTCCAGATATTCTGGATTTCCGGGCTCGAGAGCAATTGCCCGACGGATGGAGTCATCTGCGCCAACCCAATCGAAATCAATAAACTTAACTCGTCCCATTTGGGAGTATGCCTGTGCCAGGTTCGGGTCCAGCGCTAAGGCCCGCTCAATCGCCTCACGGGAAAGGCTGTGACCCTCCTCCCGAGGGATAAGACCCTCCTCTGCCTGCCAGTTGCGAGCCCGAGACAACCAGACCCAAGCCAGCGCATAGCTGGGATCAAGTTGAGTCGATCTTTCGAAATAGCTTGCAGCCATGTCTGTATCCTTGTCGGTATCCCGCTGAAAGAAGTAGTACCCGTGCAAGTAGGCATCGAAGGCTTCCGGATTGACTGGGTGAGGCCGCGATAACTCTGCTCGCTGTTGTGAGGTCAAACGGAGCTCGATCTCGCGCGCAACCTCCTTGGCTACATCGTCTTCTACATTAAGAATGTCGGTCGCGGCATAGTTGTAATCGTGGGACCACAGATGAGTTTGGTCCTTCACCTGAATCAGCTGACTGGTAAGGCGTAGGTGATCTCCGCTGCTCCGGAGGCTGTTTTCCAGTACATACTGCACAGAGAGATCGCGCCCGATCTGATCCAGGCGTTCGTCCTTGTGTTTGTATCCCATCACAGAAGTCCGCGCGATCACGGCCAGTTGTTCCGGGTTGAGGCGACCTAACTGTGAAATCGTTCCCTCGGTCAGGCCGTCCGCCAGATATTCCTTGTTGGGATCGCCAGTGAGATTCTGAAACGGCAGGACGGCGAGCCTGATTCTTTCTGATTTTGGCGGGGTGATAGCCCGAAAATGCCGCCAGGAGAAATATCCCCCGCCCACCAGAATGACAGCAGACGCAAGCAAGATTGCAGCCTTCCACCACCGAGGCCACACCTCGCGCTGAACTCTCGCCCTGTTCTCGCTCATTTCGGCGGCAGGCTCCTGGCTGTTATCTCGACCTTTCTCCAAAACGGGTCCCGTCGTTGACTCCGGGTATTCGATGGTCAGCATCAATCGATAGCCACGCCGTCCTAAGGTCTCGATGTACCTAGGGTTGTCCGCCGAATCCCCCAGGGCACGGCGTAGGGCCTTGATCGTCGAGTTGATTCCCTGGTCGAAATCGATGGTCGTATGATCCGCCCACAGCCTGCTCTTGATTTCCTCTCGGGTGACAATCGTGCCGTCACGCTCCACGAGCATCCGCATAACCTGAAACATTTGTTCTCTGAGGAGAACCTTATTGTTGGGAAGGGGCCCCTCAACTGAACGTAGTTCGCCAGTGCTGAGGTCGAGCTCAAAGGCTCCGAATCGAACGCGCTCTGAGGGATGAGTGTACATACGCACCGCGTGCAAATTACAGACACGCAAAATATAGAAACGTGAATGTAATCAATGCGACCCGGAATTGTCTACCAGAGAATGCACAAGACGTGTGGCGACATCCATAAGAATCAACCACTTAGTGATTCCACCACGATTCCATCGCGATTCCACCGATGTTCCATTTACAGCAGTTTCTTTCCCAGGCTAAACACTGTGAGCACAGCCGTAAATTGATCAAACGATATTGGGTTTCACAGCACGCCAGGGGGCCAGACGTCCAAATTAATTGCCATCATCGATGACAATGAGGCGATGCAGGACTCACTGCGTGACCTGATCGAGTCGGGGGGATTTGAAACAGAATGCTTCGGATCAGCAACGGCTTTCCTCGAATCTGATTTGCTTCGCAAAGCCGCGTGCCTGATCGTTGACATCCGCATGCCGAAGATGTCGGGTCTGGAGTTGCAAGCCAGGTTGAAGCAAGAGCAATGCAACGTTCCGATTATCTTTATTACGGCGTATGACGAGGCCGAAACACGGGCTCAAGCCATGCAAGAGGGTGCAGTCGAGTTCCTCGCAAAACCATTCGATCATCGGCTCTTGCTCAGAATACTGCGACGCACCCTCGATAGGTGAGACGTATGGCGTCGGCTTATCGCGCTTTGCGATTGTGCCCGGAAGGGCTCGGGGTTTTTCATGAAGTCCTTCGAGATCGTTTTCCCACACCTCAATACAGCTTCCTGCAGGTGAGATGACAAATGAATTACTCAGGCGCGCTGCCCATCGCCTCCAAGAGCTCCTCATGGGCCAGCAAATAGTCCATTTGTGACTGCAGCAGGAGCGCCTTGGCGTCGTATTCCTGGGCGGTTGCGGTATCCGCCTGCGAATTCAGCGCCGCTCCCCTTAGGAGCTCCTGCTGACGCACC
>Ga0210409_10003257_pt1 | contig 18431 bp, 18 predicted proteins | sample IncBWH17MmetaG_FD_161649 | JGI IMG/M metagenome (GOLD analysis project Ga0210409, IMG submission 161649) | Forest soil microbial communities from Barre Woods Harvard Forest LTER site, Petersham, Massachusetts, United States - Inc-BW-H-17-M | ecosystem: Environmental > Terrestrial > Soil >... | reverse complement strand
TGGAAACTCTCGGGGAAGCAAACGCCATTGGCAGCCTGTTCGCAGTAGATAAAAGATTGCGTTCAACACAGCGCGAATGTTGATTTTACGTGGTCGGCCACCGGGGCCGCGCTGCCGGCAACATCGGCGCAATCAGCGCCCAGGCTGCATCCGGTCAAATCTGTATCATAGAGCTTGTCGACATCGGTGCTAATGGTCATCACACCGACGATAACATGTCCACGCATACGACTTCTTAAACACGCGCTAACATTGTCACTTGACTGGATAGACTATTCGAGTCAATATGGTCAAGTGAGGAATCAACCTAAACCCCAGCTGGCCGCGCCGGACAAGAAAGAATTGATCTTGAATGCGGCTATCCCGGTTTTCGGCAAGTCGGGATTTAAGAAGACCTCAATCGAAGATCTGGCTGATGCCGCGGATATTTCGAAGCAGGGACTCTATCTCCATTTCTCAAGCAAAGAGGAGATATTCCAGGCTGCGATGCAGAAATACCTGGAGGACGGCCTGAACCTGGTTCAACAGGAACTGGACAAGCCGGACACCACGCTCTTTCAGCGGCTTATGGGCGCAATGGATGCGTGGTTCGGACGTCATCTGGTGACGTTCACGCCACGATGGTTCGATGTCATCGAAGCAGGAGAGCACTTGTCCGGAAGTCAGATCGAGGAATTCAAGGTTGCCTTCAAGGAAAAGCTTGCGAAGGCCATAACCCGTTCATTTGAGTTCAAGAATGCCAGAAATGTTTGCACGCCCAAAGAAATCTCAGAAGTACTCTTCCTGTTTGGGCTCACATGGAAAGAGGGGAATCCCTCTCGGGCAGATTTTATGAAGAAGGTAAACACCTTCATACGCGCGTGTTGCCAGATCGAGGAAACAAGGAGTCGGACGTAAACACGATTCGGAAACAACCACTAAGGTGCTCCAGAGGACATCGATGAAGGCGCGTTCAATTGCTCGAATTTTACTGATTTCCTTTCTTTGCAAGCCATAGAACTTCAACCACGAACCACAGAATTGGATAACACATGCCTCAAATTAAAACGACATTCGGTTTTCACTCTACCGCTGAAGAGGTGGTGAATGGTATTGATCTTTCCGAAACCCGTATCATCGTAACAGGGGGATCGTCCGGTATCGGAATCGAGACCGCCAGGACGTTGGCTCTCACTGGCGCAGAAGTGACTTTGGCCGTCAGGAACGTCGAAGCCGGCAATATCGTGGCAGCGAATATCAAAGAAACAACCAGTAATCCGAAGGTTGCTGTTGCCCATCTTGATTTGGCTGATCTCGCTTCTGTGAGAGAGTTTGTCGGTTCATGGAGAGGTCCCCTTCACATTCTGATTAACAACGCAGGGATCATGGCACTCCCGGAACTGGTGCGAACGCGGGAGGGATACGAGATGCAGTTTGCCACAAACTTCCTGGGACATTTCGCTTTGACCGTCGGACTACATCGTTTTTTGGCAACCGCAAACGGTGCGCGCGTCGTGTCGCTGAGTTCAAGTGCAAATATGATTGCACCGGTCATCTTCGATGACTTGCACTTCAACTTCCTTCCCTATGAGCCGTTTGTTGCCTATGGACAATCGAAGACGGCGAACGTTTTATTCGCGGTGGAGGCTACGCGCCGCTGGATGGATGACGGCATTTTTGTAAATGCCGTCAATCCGGGCGCTATCGCAACAAACCTTCAGAAGCATACAGGCGGCTTGAAGACTCCGCCTGAGCGACGGAAGACAATTCAACAGGGTGCGGCGACATCGGTGCTGGTGGCGGTATCTCCTCTCCTCGCCGGCATAGGCGGGCGTTATTTCGAGGATTGTAACGAGGCAAGTACCGTTAGCCAACGCCCGTCGGACTTTGGCGGAGGCGTCGCTCCTTATGCTTTGAATCCTGATAATGCTGCACGTCTCTGGGCGATTGCACAAACTCTCATTTCTTAGATATGAATGCTCGCTTAACCCCTAGGCATCCGGTCGACGTCGTAAACGGCGGAGAAAATCCGAGCAGCGTGGATTCCGGTCATCGATGAGTGCATTATCGCCAACTCACTCATCGACCAATGAGATCAAGGCAAGTTGCCGAATAGTCGGCTACTCGTACAAGTGGAACTGTCTGTTCAACGCACGAAGTGTTAGCATACGATTTTTGACGTTTGGTGTAGTGACCCCTGTACTAAAGGACAGTAGAATTCCCCTACGTACACTGGAATCCATCTGCTTCAACGCGCTATGCTCCGGCTCGGGAGTGCATTTGCTACCGGAAGTAATGAGCGCCAACGCCAAAGGATCTGAGAAGCCGTTCGTATGCGTGGTCGACGACGACTCCTTGATACGGGACTCGACGGTACGGCTCATTCGCTCGTTTGGATTCAGAGTGGAAGCCTTCGCGTCGGCGGAGGAGTTCGAGAACTCAGACTACCTCGAGGAAACAGCCTGCCTCATTCTTGACGTTCGGATGCCAGGCAGGAACGGCTTGGAACTGCAGCACCGTTTATCTGAGGCTGGTCATCGGATTCCCATTATTTTCGTCACCGCGCATGCCGATGACGAGCAAGAACGGCGTGCGATGGAAGCGGGGGCAATCCGATTCCTTTACAAACCGTTCAGCCAGGAATCGCTGCTTCAAGCTGTCCGTTCTGCTTTGGGAGAACCACAACCGGAAACCTAACGTGAAGAACAAAACTCGCTCCGGAGACAGTGTTGCGAATGTTAGTTTGCGAATCGGACCTTCACTGAAATTGTGGTCGATCATAGAGGAAAGCTATTGTGAGAATTTGGATTTGCTATTAGGCGACTTCTTCTCTCACAAGTAGAATTAATAGACTTAGCGTATGACATCGATTGCTGTGGAGAAATGTCAATCCGACCAATTGAAAGCGTGGCCGGGTTCAACCGAAGCCGAAACTCAACCCGCGGCTTTCACTATCAGTTCGTCTTTTCCTGAGAGAGCAAAGAAAATAAGTGTGTTAATAGCCGATGATCATCCGGTCTTTCGGCTAGGATTGGCTGCAATTCTCAGTTCGCAAAACGACATAGAAATTGTAGCCGAAGCCACTGATGGCGAGGAAGCATGCGAGCTCTATGATCAGCATTCCCCTGATGTTCTTATGCTCGATCTTCGAATGCCGAAGAAAGACGGGCTGCAAGTAGTCACCGAATTGATGTCGCGGCGAGTTTCCAAACCGCGGATCGTGGTGATGACTTCCTTTGACACCGAGCAAAATATTCGCCAGACACTGCGCGCGGGGGCGAAAGCTTTCCTGCTCAAGCGTTCTGATCCTCAGCAGATCCGGGAGGCTGTACGTCGAGTAGCACAAGGAGGGACCTTTCTCCCGCCGGAGATCGGGCTAAAGCTTGCCGAATCGATGTCGCGTTCTGAGCTCTCGAAACGAGAAACTCAGGTGCTGCATTATTTAGCCCTTGGCAGAAGCAACAAAGAGATTGGACGAGCTCTCTACATTAGTGAAGGCACGGTGAAGCATCATGTGAAGTCCATCCTCAGCAAGCTAGATTCAATGGGGCGAGGGGAGGCTATTGCGATCGCGGCTAGACGCGGCTTAATACATCTGGAGAGTGTCTGAGGTACGATAGTTATGTTGTCCCGGATCGCCAGCTGCTAACAAAAGCGGTGTTTGATCGTCAACGAGTTGCTGGATGATTAAAGGCGCGATCAGGCGCAAGATCGAACCGAAAGTGACTACCACGCGATCGGTGCAATCGGGGCGCCAATCCAACAAGTATTCGGCATCTGCTAATTCGGGAAGCAGCGAAGGAGGTAACACGTTGACGCCATTCGGGATCATGCCGACCCCGAACACCGCTACTCCGAGGCCCGCCAGAACCGCCGCCCGCAGGCTAGCGATGCTTCCGCTCTCGAATCGAATGGACCAGCGAAGCCCGTGTTCTCGAAGAGTGCGCAGGATAATTTCGCGCGAAATGCTTGGGAAGGAAATAAACCTAGGGGAACTATATGTAGTGGCCCGAGAACATAAGCGATCCGGCCTGAAAACATCGGTCATTTGCGGCCCACATTAGGTGAGAATAAAGAGGCTTGTGGACCACACTACGTGAGAATGGGCCCACATTTAATTGAGAACAGCCCGAAAACAGCCGCCCGGGTCTAAATTAAGTGAGGATAGCTAAACGCGATAACCGTCCTTGTTGGCACTCGAATCGGAAGCGTCAACCAACTATATGCACAGATATTGAGTTCCTCTGGTTCCGGTGACTCTTTTACCGAAAATCGAATACGAGGCGAGCCTTGGCCTTCCCCGTTTCTACCTCTTCAAATGCTTCGTTCACCTGTTCGAGTTTGCTACTTCTGTGATCACCTTGGTTTTTCCCGCTGCTTGAAGCTCAAATGTCTCAGCTAGATCCACTCTATTTCCAAGAGTCGATCCAACGATTTTGATATTGTTTCCCACGATCGCAAATATCGATAACTGTTGCTTCGACAGCCCGCCGCAGTCCGATTTCAAGCCGAACACAGCAATGACTGCTGGCAATTCGACTTGAGTCCCTCCGATTTGAAGGAAGTCAAAGAACCCTTGTGGCTGCAAGCTAACAAAGGGGCGCCGACGCTAATGCTCTTCAGCGTGGTCGATGATCGCAGCGGCGTGGCTTATCAGGAATAGCGTTGCGTCTACGGTGAGGACGTCGAAGCCACTTTGCGTTTCTTGTTTAACGCAATGGCGCCGAAGCTAATCGACGCCTTTCCGTTTCAAGGCATTCCCAAAATGATCTACCTGGATAACGGTCCGATCGCCAGGAGCCACGTGTTTCAACAAGTCATGCGCTACTTGGACATCGATGTGCGCGCCCATTTGCCACAGGGCAAGGATGGCCGACGCGCGACGGGGTGATTTTACACTGGGTTTGGCCGATCTGTGCCAAAGCACCCGCTTTTCGGGTTTCTCCTGTGTAAGCGCTTTATGTATTCTTTTTGATATCTGTTCAACAGCGCTTCACTTAGCGTTAGCTAACGGTCTATCTCTCCGAAGAGATATTTTGGAATGGGTAATTGGGTCACATACAAAACGTCTCTCTGTGAGCATAGAACTTAGACGCGTTATGCATAACTGTTTAGCATGCAAGAGAAGCAAACTCCTAGCACAAAATCTTTGCGGGGCATTGATGTATTGAATAACCCAAATCTGAATAAGGGCACCGGATTCAATCTAAAAGAGCGGGAGGATCTCGGCCTAGTCGGCCTTCTGCCCGACGGTATCGAGACTCTCGAGCGACAGGTTGAGCGGGTGCTCGACCATCTGGCGCAAAAGGCAACCGATCTGGAACGCTACATTTACCTAATCGGTCTAGCGGACCGAAATGAGACCCTCTTTTACAAGGTGCTAATGTCTGACCCGGCGCGCTTCCTCGAGATCGTGTACGACCCGACGATCGGCGAGGCCTGCCTGAAGTTCGACCACATCTTTCGGCGTCCGCGTGGAATGTATCTGTCCATCACCCGCAAAGGCCGCGTCAGGGAGGTGCTGCGCAACTGGCCGGTCAAAGACGTGCGGTTCATCTGCGTGACCAACGCCGGCCGCATCCTCGGCCTGGGCGACCTGGGTGCCAACGGCATGGGCATTCCGATCGGGAAGCTGCAGCTCTACACTGCGGCGGCGGGCGTGCCGCCGGAGGGCCTGCTACCGATGTACCTGGATGCGGGTACGAACAACGAAACCTATCTCCGGGATCCGCTCTACGTCGGCCTACGCCAACGGCGTCCCTCAAGCGAAGAGCTCTACACCTTTGTGGACGAGTTCGTGGAAGCGGTTCAGGAGGTCTTCCCGAACTGCTGCATCCACTTCGAGGACTGGACCGGGGTCGATGCGGTCGCTCTGCTGGCCCGCTACCGCAACAAGGTCTCCTGCTACAACGACGATATCCAGGGCACGGCCGGCGTCACGCTTGCCGGGCTGATCAACGCGCTCAAGATCACCGGCGGCCAGCTCAAGGACCAGCGGATCCTCTTTCTTGGCGCCGGTTCCGCCGCCATCGGTCTCGCCGACCTAATTGTCTCCGCGCTGGGGCAGCAGGGCGTCGCACCCAACGTGGCCCGGCAGCAGATCAGGCTATTCGACACCCAGGGTCTGGTGGTGGCAGGGCGTCCGGGCCTTGCCGCGTACAAGCTGCCCTACGCGCACAAGCTGCCGCCTAGCAAGCCCTTCAATCATCTTGACCTGGCGACGGAGTATCCACAGATCGTTGCTGCTATCGAGGACTTCAAGCCGACGGCCCTCATCGGCGTCAGCACGGTGGGCAAACTATTCTCGCGGGAGGTCGTAGAGGCGATGTCGCGCAACAACGAGCGGCCAATTATCTTTGCCCTTTCCAACCCGATCGAGAAACATGAATGTCTTCCCGAGGACGCTTATGCCTGGTCCGAGGGAAAGGTAGTCTACGCTGGTGGTGTGCAATTCCCGCCGGTTCACCTCGGCGGGCAGACGTACCTGCCTTCACAAGCTAATAACCTGTATATCTTCCCCGCCGTCGGCATGGCTATTTACGCCACGAAGGCGAAGCGCATAACCGATGAAATGTTCATCGAGGCCGCGCAAGCCGTCGCCGACCAGGTGACCCCCGAGCAGTTGAAGCTGGGGATGCTCTTCCCGCCGCAGTCGAACATCCTGGAGGTCGAGGTTCAGACAGCCGCCCGGGTAGCCAAGGTCGTCTTCGATGCTGGCTTGGCCACAGTGGAACGCCCCACTGACATACGCTCCTGGATCGAGGGACAACTGTATAATCCGCAATACTAAGCTCGGATGCGCCTGTGATCGGAAGGCGGGATAAAACCCGCCTTGAATACCGATCTGGCGACCGAATGCTGACGTTAACTCCGCTAACAAGTATGCCGGAATATCGCAACAAAACTAACAGTCTTAGCAAGATTCCCGCTGATCTGAACATGGTACGGGAAATGAAGAAACGGCAAAAACTATCTCCAGGGGATGTAATCTATGCGCTGGAGATGACGATAGCATGTGCGATCAGCTACTGGATCATTACCTATGGCCTCGCTCCGTTTGTCGACAGAGCTTCCGACTTCCTTGGAGGGATGTGGGCGGCGGTCGCGACGGTGTTTGTCTTCAGGGATACGCGCGCCAATAGCGTGTCTGCGGGATTATCACGTTTGCTGGCAACCTGCGTTAGTTTTGCATTATGCCTGCTCTACCTCTTGCTCTTTCCATTTCAGCCTGTGGGTATGGCCGCACTGATTGGCATCGGCACCGTGGTAATGATGATTTTGGGCCGGCGTGAGGACATTGTGACAACGGGAATAACCACTGCCGTAGTGATGGTCGTCGCGGCAATGAGTCCCCACGATGCGTGGCAACAACCGTTGCTGCGGGTAGTCGACACCGTCGTCGGAATCGCAGCGGGTATCGCATGTAGATGGGTCGGTTCGTTTCTGTTCTTAAGGAAGCAGGAACGATCTGTGGAAAGTTATTAAGAAAGGAAACGTTTTGAATAATACAAGCATTAGAATAGAGAAAGACTCCCTCGGCGAAGTGCAAGTCCCAGCCGATCGGCTCTGGGGCGCCCAGACCCAACGCTCACTTGAGCACTTCAGCATCGGCAAGGATCTCATTCCGCGCGAGATGATTACCGCGTACGCCGTTTTGAAGAAAGCTGCCGCCAACGCCAACTATGCGGGCAGGCGGCTCGATGACCAGCGCTATAAGCTGATCGTTGAGGTCTGTGACGAGATACTGGCCGGCCAGCATCATGACATGTTCCCACTACATGTGTGGATGACGGGCAGCGGGACGCAGTTTAACATGAACGTCAACGAGGTGATTTCCAACCGTTGCTGCCAGCTCGCCGGCACGCCGCTCGCGAGCAAGAGTCCGGTTCATCCCAACGATCACGTCAATATGGCGCAGTCGTCCAATGACTCGTTTCCCTCGGCCATGTATATCGCGACGGCGATAAACACGAAGGAGAAATTGATTCCGGCGGTGAAGGCGCTACACGACGGAATCGCGGCGAAGGCCGAGGAGTGGAAGGGCGTCATCAAGATCGGTCGCACCCATATGCAGGACGCGACACCGCTTACGCTTGGGCAGGAGTGGTCGGGTTATGCGGGTGTGCTAGCGGACGACCTCGAGCGAATCGAAAATGCGCTGGAAGGAGTCTATCGACTGGCACTCGGTGGTACCGCGGTGGGTACCGGGATTAACTCTGCGCCCGGCTTTGCCGATGCCGCTGCAGCCGAGATCGCCAAACTCACGGGTTTACCGTTTCTCAGTGCGCCGAACAAGTTCACGGTGCAGGGCGCCCACGACGCTCTAGTCCAACTCTCCGGCACGTTGCGCACCTTGGCGGTGTCGCTCTACAAGATTGGTAATGACATCCGGCTGATGTCGTGCGGCCCAAGAGCTGGCTTTGCCGAGCTATTAATCCCGGAGAACGAGCCGGGCTCCTCAATCATGCCGGGCAAGGTGAATCCGACACAAGCCGAGGCGCTGACAATGATCGCGGTACAGGTTATGGCGAACGATGTGGCCGTAGGTTTTGGCGGGGCCGGCGGTTATCTCGAGATGAACGTTTACAAGCCGCTGATCATCTTTAACATCATCCACTCCATCACGATCATGACGGACGGCTGTACGAACTTCCGCAAATTCCTGGTCGAAGGCACTAAGCCAAATCAAAAAAAGATCAAGGAGTACGTGGACCGCTCCCTGATGCTCGTGACGGCACTCGCTCCTGTGATTGGGTATGACAAGGCGTCGAAGATCGCACACCACGCAATGGACAACGATCTCACCCTGAAGGACGCCGCACTGAAACTCGGCTTCGTAACAGAAGAGGAGTTCGACCGGGTCGTCGATCCTGCCAAAATGGTGACGCCGTATGTCGCGACCAGCAACAAGTAGCGCATGCGGTTAAAAGTTAGCAGTTAGCTGTCAGCGGTTAGCGGTTCCCAGTCGGACATAGCGGGCAAGCTGTGCTCGAATCGAGAACCCCAAAAAGGCAGATAGGGCTGCTGGTGACGGCCAGGACGGTTCTGGCCTCCACCTGAGCCCAACCGACTGCGGGAGAACGAGAAATAACTCTCTCATATCCAAGTTCGTGGAGAAAACGGACAATACTATGGTAGAAATGTCACAACTTGTAAGTCTTTGCGAAGGAGCAATAAATCGACCGGAACTCAGGTTCTCCGAACTGTTGGTACCCTGGATCGTGATAGTCGCGGCGCTGGGCTTTCTAATGGCGTGGCTTGTTGTAGCGATCATGGAACACACGAATCTGTCTCGATATGTCTGGCATCTTCCACTTTTCTTCGTCGGACTGGTCGTTCTATTTAGCTCGCTTATCGGAATGGTGGTCTTTCCATGAAGACAAGGCTCTTCAATTATCTTATCACGCTGATCATTGTTGGCCTAGCGATTTGGGCAGCTGTCTCTCTCTATCTCCTGTACGTCGAGCATCCCTGGACCCGAGACGCCCAGATCCGAGCGAACATCGTTGGTATCGCCCCCCGGGTATCTGGTCCGATTATTCACGTTGCGGTTTATGATAATCAACAGCTGCGAAAGGGAGATCTGCTTTTCGAGATCGACCCGTCCGATTTTGAAGCCCAGGTCAGCATTGCCGCGGGCCAGGTTCAGAATGATGAAGCGACTCTGAAACAGCAGCAGCAAAATTTAGAGCGACAAACCGAGCTTTACCGGACTCACGTAACCGCCGCGCAAGATTTTCAGAACGCCCAGGACACATTCGCTGCTGCTCAGGCTCAGCTTGCCTCGGCCAGAGCGAGTCTCGAATTAGCGAAATTAAACCTCAGCTATACGAAAGTCTTTGCCCCGGTAGACGGCTATGTCACCAACATGAATACGAGCGAGGGCACCTATGTCACTGCCGGCGTACAGCTGTTCGCCCTCGTAGACACAAGCTCGTTTTGGATTGCCGGCTATTTCAAAGAAACCCAATTGCCACACATCCAGGTCGGCCAAAAAGCTATTGTTTCCGTGATGGGCGACGAAAACCAACCCTTCCAGGGTGTGGTTCGCAGTGTTGGATGGGGTGTCTTTGTGCAGGATGGATCAGGCAGCACTAGCACCGCTTTATTGCCCTCAGTCAGTCAGACAATCGATTGGGTTCGCCTTCCACAGCGCTTCCCAGTCCGCATCCAGGTTTTGGAGAACAGTCCGGTGCCGTTGCGGATTGGTCAGACCGTTTCTGTCGCGATTGCGCCCGAGTTCGAAACTCCTGAAACAAACAAGCAGTCGACTCTCGCCCAACAGTGATTATGGCTTCCGGGGCTGTTGCGATTCCAACTAGGTGGCAGCGGACGCGCCAAGATCTCTTTGATGACTTAAGAGTAAGATATGGGATCAAAATGGGTCTGGCTGGTTTGCTCGCCTTGTTTTGCACCCAGGTCTTGCGATTGCCGCATGATAACTGGGCGATACTTACCGTTGTCGTATTGATGAGCGCACAATTCGTGGGTTCGATTGCGTTCAAAGCAATCATGCGAGTGATCGGAACGATCGCAGGAGCCCTCGTAGGAATCTGGTTAGTCGGCGACTATACTTCTACCCCAGCGATCTTTCTGCCCGTCCTTTTCCTGGTCATGGCTTTTGCCAGCTACAAGTTCGGCCAAGTCGGAGCACGCCAGGTCCCATATGCTTATTATTTGCTCGGTTTCACCACGCTTACCATCGCTACCGATGGGGTCACGGATCCGGCCCAAGCATGGCAGATCGGGCTCGACCGAGCGGAGGAGATTTTGGTCGGACTCGTGAGCTCGCTTCTGGTAACAAGCATCCTTTGGCCCCGTTACGCGCGGGAAGAGTTTGTCGAAGCCGGGCTTGCTGCACTGAAAACGGTTAACCGACTCGTATCGGCGCCCGTGCAAGCCTCCATCGACCCGGCGAATACTCCCAGCGAGACAGCAGAGATTCAATATACTTTCGACCAGCAATTATCCGTTTTAAGAAATTTGCAGCAGGCAGGAGCACGAGAGAGCACTTTTTTTTCCGCTCGTCTTTCCAACTACAACGCCTTCCTGGTTTCCTTGATCAACCTGTTTTACGCGGGACTCGATCTAAGCCGGCATCGAGTAGAGCCATGGTTCCTCGATCACATGCGGCCGGAAATGGAATCGCTGTTGGCCGCAATCGCCGACGAGTTCAACATCTTGATCGCAGTCCATGCTCCAGGCGAAAAATTGCGCTCCAGTCGCCTGAACGAAGCATTTGCTGCTCTTCAGGAGAAGGTGAATGAAACTCGGGACCACGGTGTTTTGATCGCAGCGCCGCTCCAAACCGCAATTGCTCTTGCCGGAAATTTCGCCGCGATACGCTCGCTATGCGATGAATTGAATAATATTCGCAGCGCCATGGAGGGTTTATCGCGTTTTGGCGAGTCGCCGCCCGAGGCTAAACCGCACTGGGACTTTCTACCCCCTGTCGACTGGTTTTGGGTAAAGGTTGGGGTAAAAGGCGGCTTAGCTGCTGTGATTTCAGTCCTTCTTCTGAAGTGGATCAATCCGCCAGGGTCGGCTTCGATTCCGCCCATGGCGTGGATCCTCACCATTTTGGGGCGGACGGCTCTGCGAGCCGGTGGGAACGGTGATCTGCGAGCTTTTCAAGATGCATGCCTCAAGGCTCTTGTTCTTGCCGGCTGCGGGTTCTTGCTTATTCTCGCGACGCCAGTCCTAGCGGATTATGCTGTCATGAATTTGGTGTTGTTCCTCATTCTGTTCATATTCGGATTGCTCACCGCTCGAACCGCTGGAATTAACTCTTGGATACTAGTTGGGTACTTAACTATCAGCGCCTTTGTCGGGCTCAATCCGCAAGTGCCGGTAGCGTCGCAGACGATCATTGATACTTTTCTAGGTTTAATTATCGGAATCGGGATCGGGACGGTCGTGGGCAGACTAATTTGGCCGGTCTTACCGCAAAGAGTGCTGAGAGATAGTTTACTCACGCTCTTCGCCCAGATCAAAGCGTTGCTCAGTGCAGATCCGCACCGGGAGAAAATTCAGACCCAATTGGCGATTTTACCAGTGGAGGCACTACAGGCTGCTCGTCAGATTCGAATAGCCGGATGTTCGGAGGAGGAAAGGGCGAAGCTTGCGGCTCTGGTCCGCGCGCTACAAACGTTAATAACTCGAATCAGCCAGTTACTTTCTCGCCGAGACAGGTTGCCGGAAGTCGCAGAACAAATACTAAAGCCGCAGTCTGAACGTTTAGAAATTCAGTTTAAGCAGATGCTGGATGTTTTCGCTGAGTGTTTTCGTCAGGGCGATTGCCGGCTCCAGCTACCGTCGATCCGCGGCGCTTTGACCGGAATGGATGACGCGATCCAACAGATTCGCGATCGCAACACGTTGGCCGGCCTACCATTCGAAGCGCCTTTGCGGGTGCTCGATCTGGTCGATCGTTATCACGCAACTGCAGATGCTCTGGATGCGTGCGGCCGATTGCTCTGCACCCTGCAAATTCAGCGCTATTGGGGGGATTATGGCCTGTAGGTGCTGGCGAATAGCCTGGCGACGCGCAATCACATCTGCGACAGAGACGCGCCTGACGACGTCGGTGAAATTCTTGTCAAAATTCGTTAACCTTTCGCTGCCTCTTTACGCGAACGGCCGAGGATTCGCGACGGATTGGCGATTTTTAAGGTGCTGTGACTACTTAGGCAAACGCGTACTCCAGGTATATTCTCCTCGTGAAAAAGCAATATCGGATAGTATTGGCACGGTCCAAGCTAAGGGCACAAGCATGGCATTGGATTGTGCATTTGAAAGCGCAGGGTGCTCCAAACAGGAGCAGAATAGCAAGGAGAATACACCAGCGTCAATTGGGTCCGCTGGTTTCCCTGCAAGAAAAGGAAAGAGACCGCAAACAATTCGTGGTCCGCTACATATGCAGTGCAATGGATTTGGGGATTTGAGATACGTAAACCAGTTAGTTTACCGGGTCCTAAACTGGCCTCACATCGAGTTAAGTCCACCGCCTGTTAGCCCACAGGACGAAATTCGCATCCGGCTGGCTAAGATAGCAGCCACCGGCGAGCCGTCGGCATTTCTAACTGCCAGGGAGTTTGGCCGGGTACTCTTGGGTAGCGGTAAAACCAACCCTGATCGGCGTTTACCTGGAACTCCGGGCTCAGAAACATCATGGTTGCACAACAAATGAACTAATTCTGACTCCAAACCGACAATCCCTCAATTTAATCGAAGGAAACCCAATGCCGAAATTCACTATTAATATCCCAACCTCTATACAAGCTGTTTTGCTTTCGGAAGCGAATCGGACAGGAGGAACTGTATCTTCCGTTATAATCGCTGCGCTCAGCGAGCATTTTGACACGCCAGTTCATACTCTGTTTCAGATTTCCACTTCCGGAGCACTCGTCGCTGGAGTTTTCTCCGGCGCAGTCAGCGTGCAGAGCCTCTTAAGACACGGCGATTTCGGCTTGGGAACCTTTGCCAACCTGGATGGAGAAATGGTTGTTCTGGATGGCCATGTTTTCCAAATTCAGGGCACCGGGAAGGTCTCCGAGGCACCTGCCACGGCGGAGGTTCCGTTCGCGGTCTTAACACGATTTTTGCCCGAGGTAGACCAGGGCGTCGATGCGATCGCGGACCTCGCTGACCTCCAAAAGCATTGCGACGCCCTTCGTAATTCGGGCAATATTTTTTACGCCTTCCGCCTGGATGGAACGTTCAAAAGTGTCCGAACACGCGCCGTTCGTCCGCCGGAGGAAGGTACCCGGTTGGTGGATGCAGCCAAGGCCCAGAGCGAGTTCCGCTTTACAGATGTGGCCGGGACATTGGTGGGTTTATGGTCTCCAGGATTTTCCAGCGCTTTCAGCGTCTCAGGCTACCACTTCCACTTCATTTCCGAGGACCGACTTCACGGAGGCCATCTTCTGAATTGTGAGTCGGGACCGCTGCGGTTGCGGATGGAGCCCTTGACCGATTTCCATCTCGCACTGCCGGAAACGGAAGCCTTTCTCAAAGCAGACCTCAGCAAAAACACGGCCGACGAACTCGCTTACGCGGAATCGGCTCATTAGGAGAATTCAAATGAACAAAAAATCGAACGAAACTCCGCAGATCGGAGCACAGTTGGTTGTTCGGGTACTCGAAGCCCAAGGTGTCACCCATGTCTTTGGTATTCCGGGCGCCAAGATCGACTCAGTATTCAACGCCTTGGTCGATTCTAAGATTCAAACAGTGGTTTGTCGACATGAACAGAATGCGGCCTTTATCGCCGGCGGCATAGGTCGAATGACAGGAAAAGCTGGAGTTGCAATTGCCACTTCCGGACCGGGCGTCTCGAACTTGGTCACCGGTCTTGCCACGGCGAACTCGGAGGGCGATCCTGTTGTCGCTCTCGGCGGCGCCGTAGCGACGGGTGAAACTTTAAAACAGATCCATCAAACGATGGACGCGGTCTCCATCTGCAAGCCGGTTACCAAGTTTAGCGCGACGGTCGCCGCCTCTGATTCCGTGGGGGAGGTTATTGCAAACGCCTTTCGTGCGGCTGAATCCGGCCGCCCCGGCGCCGCTTACGTGAATCTGCCGAAGGACATCATGACGGGACCTTGTAATCACGATGTCCTGCCGATGCCGGCCTATTCAGGCCTGGGACCGGCTGACAGCTCGGCCATCGCCGAAGCTGGGCGTCTGATCAATAGTGCTCAAAATCCGGTTGTACTCCTCGGACTCCTAGCGAGCAAACCGGCCAACGCCAAAGCTGTTCAAGATTTTATTGGAAAAAATTATCTTCCGGTGGTTGGAACGTTCCAGGCTGCAGGTGCGGTTGCCGCACATCTGTTCGAGAACTTCGGAGGCAGAGTGGGACAACTAGCGAATCAGCCGGGAGATCGCCTGCTCGATTCAGCCGATCTCATCATCACAATCGGCTACGATCCGGTCGAATATCCGCCGGCGGACTGGAATCGTACGAATCCGCGTAAGATCATTCACATCGATGTCTTGCCCGCGGACTTGGATAACTGCTATCGTCCATTCGTTGAGTTGACGGGCGACATTGCTGCGACGCTCAATGGGTTAAATTCTCAGATCAATCGAACCAAAACTTCGGGTCTTGCCTCCAAGATCCTAAAGGCCATCGAATTTGAGCGCACTGAGCTCAGCCGTGAATTGGCGGCACGAAACGGCTCTCCAATCCATCCCCTTCGGCTTGTGGCGGAACTCCAGCCGTTCTTGAGTTCCGATATGACACTCTGTTTAGATATGGGCTCTTTCCATCTTTGGCTGGCCCGCCATCTGTACAGCTTTAAGGCGCGGCAGATCCTTATCTCCAATGGCCAACAGACTCTGGGTGTCGCTCTGCCTTGGGCTATCGCGGCCTCGATTGTGCGCCCTTCAGAGAAAGTTCTTTCAATCTCCGGGGATGGCGGCTTTCTCTTTTCCGCGATGGAGTTAGAAACGGCTGTTAGGCTCAAGGCGAACATCGTTCATCTTGTCTGGATTGATGGAACATATGACATGGTTGCAACGCAGGAAGTTCTGAAATACGGGCGCAAATCCGGGATCGATTTCGGGCCTGTGGACCTTGTGAAATATGCCGAAGCCTTTGGTGCGACAGGGCGTCTGATCCGTAGCCCGGAAGAAATTACGCCGGTCATGAAGGAGGCATTGGACCATACCGGTCCGATAATTGTTGGGGTTCACGTCGATTACAGTGACAACCACAAGCTCTTTGAAATGGTTAAGGAGGATTCCATCCACTGAGAGATGAAGCGGAAGCTGAGAAAATTGTTCAACAAGGTCTAGAACGTTTTGCGCAGGAGCGTAAAAGCCAGAAGCGCCAGATGTTTATGTAGTTGGTCGGTGAGAAAGGCAGGCCAGGAGGACTTCTCTTAGGTGAAATTAATCCCGACAAAGTCTTATTCACTGAATGAAATTAGGTAGTGTAAGTATTATAGTGTTGGGGATAGTTGGTTACCTTCTGCTAGTAATCTTTTGTTGTAGTTAGTTCTTCAACCGTCTCCACCTGTGAGGAAAAGGCCTCGGAAACTCGAATGGATATTCGTGTCGGCAAGAACCTTCACTTCTAAGAGTGAAACCCGCGCTGATTCAGGCGGGCGGAGCAAGCGTGATGCGTCTCGGGTCCTCGTTCTTTCGCCCGTGGCTGAGTATTCCGCACCGGAAAGGCTGAAACGACCTGAGCACGAATATTCTCCTCGAGAAGAGCTCGATCCTGCTTGGGCTGCTCGGCCGATCGCCATTGCTCGGTCACTGCTGGTGGAAGGGAAGGAACTTATGAGTGAATCCTTCTCTCAATATCCTGTCCCAGATGGTGAAGTCTCCGCGCCCGAGGCTACGGGAACTCTGAGTCCTTCAGACAGGCTGAACAGCGAGAATATCTTGCCCTTTTGCCGCTTCTTCCGCGAATCGCTGTGAACTAGCGACGAATTCGCGATTCTCTAAGATGTTGTGATTTGTTAGGCGAACAAGTATTCCAAGTTTTTTCCTCGTGGAAGAGCGACACCGGCTGGTGCTGGCACGAATCAAGCTAGAGCCGCTCCTATGCGCCTGGAAATCGCACACGAAGGCGAAAGGCGCTCTGAACGTTTATGAATCCAAATATCTATCTCAACGCTATCGTGTTTTACCGGTTGTCCCAACGTGATCAAATGCAGAAGGCCGTTCCTGAGCCGGAGTTCAGGCGGTTCGACCTCACTTACCTCACGGGCGCCGCCGGGAAGGGCGATCATTCGCAAGACACAAGCCGGCCCGGAGAGGCGCGGCACAATCTATCTGACGCCATCCCGGCGTAAGTGCAGGCGCAGGTGGCCGGTGTCATCGTCATCCTACTCATCCTGAATAGGAACCGCTCAACTAACATGAAAAACTACGACTCTCTCACTGAATCTCGGATGCTTTCGGCGCTCCTGGTGGGAAGGACTAAATGATCTACATTTATTCGCTTGGTCGTGCCGCTCGCTACTATGGAGAACGAATAGCGCTTTCCGTCAGCGGGAAGCGGCTGACATTTCGTGAGCTTCACGATCGCGTAGAACGGATCGCTGCCGACCTAAACCGGCGTGGTCTGCGAACAGGTGACCGACTGGCAATCCTTCTTCCCAATGGACCCGAGTACATCGAATTGGTGTACGCATGCAGCAGGCTGGGAGTGATAGCGGTTCCTGTAAACCCTCGGTACTCACCCAGAGAAATCGATCGAGTACTCAAGGACGCCAGTCCGGGTGGACTCGTGCGGCGCTCCGGTCCGGCGCCCTTCACGGCAAAACCCGCATGGCAGCTTCTACTCGATGAAGAATCCCTCGATGCACCAAACGGATCGTGCCCGGAAGTCTATTACTCTCCCGAGGCGATTCTGATAATGATCTACACAAGCGGCACTACTGGCAAGCCGAAGAGCGTGATGCTCACGCACACGAACGTCTTGGCTAACATTCAGTACTTAAACTATTGGATGCGGTATCGGCGGGAGGAGCCTTGAGGTACTAGCCTTTGGCGGGTCTCCGATGCCGGTTGAGCTCTTTCCTCAACACGAGCACGCTTTTCAAGGCAACAACCGATCTTATAAAGAGCACTTCGCACCAAATCCTGTCGACTGGTATTGCCTGCGAACCCCATGAGGCAATGTAGTTGCTGCAATAACGCTGAACACCAGACAAATGCTTAAATCCACGCATCCATTCAGGACTTCTCCTTTGGCTTCTCGCACATCCGGCAAGGATGAGCACGTTGACCGCCTGAAGCAATTCGCTTCGGTCTTTTGCGCGGCGCGTGTGTTGCCCGAGCTGTTCTGTCTTGGGCCGTCCGATCGTGCCACCGCCACTACCGCCAAGAACCATCGCGCGTTTGCCGAGCAAGGTGGAGTTCAAGTGACTTGATCGATTCACACTAGACGGTACGCTTCAAATACTAGTCGCGGACCTTACAAGTCCGAAGGCCTACATTCGGTGGTCAATTCGTGCAGCACGCAACCTTGAAGGGCCGAGTAAGCATATTTCAGGACGCGCGCGAAAAAAAACAACCATACGACGGTGTAACAATCACCCCGGAGTACTCCACATAATGAGGATTATGTCGACTGCTCAGCAAATCCCGCAAATGGGATTGTGGGCGAAATCGAGGGTGACCCTGCGCCACGGGGGAGCGATCAAAAGAGATTCCCCAGGTCGATTGTGACATCTGGAAACCCTTGTAAGGCGATCGTGCCCTTGGAGTGGGTCTCCTCGGAATAAGTTTTCGCTTGGTTCAGCCGGTGTATCCTGACTACCTTGGCCGCAACATCCACAATCCAATACTCCGGAATTCCAGCGTCCTGGTATGCCAGGAGTTTTTTGCCTTCGTCTTGCTTCAGCGTGGTTTCTGACACCTCAACCACAAGGTATATTTCCTTCGGTGAGGGATGTCTCTCAGTGGGCACGCCTCTCTTGAAGAGCACCATG
>Ga0210409_10003256_pt1 | contig 18432 bp, 19 predicted proteins | sample IncBWH17MmetaG_FD_161649 | JGI IMG/M metagenome (GOLD analysis project Ga0210409, IMG submission 161649) | Forest soil microbial communities from Barre Woods Harvard Forest LTER site, Petersham, Massachusetts, United States - Inc-BW-H-17-M | ecosystem: Environmental > Terrestrial > Soil >... | reverse complement strand
CCATCGCGGTCGGCTTCGCGCTGGCGTACGCGCCTCCGGCCGCGGCCGCGAATCCTGCCGGCGCAGCGGCGGCGAAGCCCGACCTCAACGCGGCGAAGAAGCACTACTCGGAGGGCGAGAAGAAGTTCAAGGGCGGCGACTTCACTGGCGCACTGACGGAATTTCAGGCCGCAGACGACATCAAGGAGACGCCGCAAGCCGAACGCTACCTCGGCATGTGCGAAGATTCCCTTGGCCATCAACAGGCGGCGGCCGGCTGGTACGACAAGTTCTTGGCCCACGTTCCGGAGAAGATGGCGACCCAGGGCGACGAAATTCGCAAGCGTCTCGGCGAAATCAAAGCTCTGCCGGGCAAGGTGCACATCGACTCGAATCCACCCGGCGCCAACGTGACGGTCGACGGCAAGCCCCAGCCGACCCCGACGCCGACCGATATCGATCTCGCGCCCGGCGCGCACACGATTCGGCTCAGCGCTCAGGGTCGAGTTCCCGCCGAGAAGCAAATCGACGTCTCTTTCGCGTCGACTCAGACGGTTTCGACGGAGCTCGATGTCGAGCCGGCGGCGCCCGCACCTCCGCCGGCGGCCGAGCCCGTAGCTGTTGCGCCTCCTCCGGCGACCGCCCCCCCGCCGCCCGCGCCGCGAAGCAAGGTGCCGGCGTTCGTAACGGGAGGACTGGCGATTGCCGCTGCCGGAGTGGGCACGGCGTTTGGCGTCATGGCGCTCAAAGACAAGAGCGATTTCAACAAGAACCCCACCACACATACGGCCGACAATGGCGACACTCACGCTCTCATCGCTGACATGGCCTTCGGGGTCGCGCTCACGTTCGGGGTGACGAGCGCCGTGCTCTTCTTGACCAAAGACGAGCAACCCACCCCACCGCCGGCGACGACCAAGGCGGTCAGGATTACGCCGTGGGTGAGTGCCCGCGCGGGCGGTGCGGGCCTGGTGATGGCGTTTTGACGCATTGGTAAGAGGAAATGAAAACGACCAAGACGTGGAAGTGGGGTTTGGCGGCGGCGGCGTTCTACGGCATGGCGTTCGCGCCGGGCTGCGAGCTGCTCGTCCAATTCGACCGAAACCTGATCGATGGCGGTGCGGCCGATGTGACGAGCGTCGATTCGTCGTCTCAAGGGGACACGTCAACCAGTCCCGACGCCAGGGACGCCGAGGTCGACACGACGGTGGAGGCGGCATCGAATATGGATGCCGACGCGGGGCCGGACGCCGTCGTCGAGAGCGACGCAAGCGACTCGGGCGCGGAGGCGGAGGTGGCCGCAGAGGCGGGGGAAGACGCCGACGCAAACGAGGGCGCCCCGCTCGACGCCTCGGGCGATACCGCGAGCGAGGAAGCGGCGGAGGCGGCCCCTGAGGCCGGCAACGAGAGCGGCGTCGATGCAGCGGACGGCGGCGGGGACGCGACGGACGACGGCGCGGATTCCGGCGGCTCGGACGCCGACGCCGAGTAGGACTACCCCATCGCCGCTATTTCTTGCGCGACTCGCTCGACGTTGGGCTCCATGACGCTGGGGGCGTTGGCGCGCGCCGGGCGGATCCCGGGGAGCCGCAACTCGTGATACGCGAGCTTGAACTCGGTGAATTTGAGTCCGTTCGCGGTCGAAACGACGACGACTCGATGATGCCGTTCGACGAGCCCCTTGTGGCGCAGCTTGAAAAGACAGGCCAGAGCCACGCCGGTGTGCGGGCACGTGTAGAGGCCCGTTCGGTCGGCCCGCGCCGATGCGTCGGCGAGCTCCTCTTCCGTCGCTTGCTCGACGACCCCATTCATCGCCCGCAGCGCCGCCATCGCGCGCGGCGCGCTGACCGGGTTGCCGATTTGGATGGCGCTCGCCAGCGTCGGTTCCGCGTGAATCGGATCGACCACGTCCTTGCCTGCGACGAACGCGCGATACATTGGGTTCGCTCGCTCCGCTTGAGCAATGCATAGCCGCGGAAGGCGCGCGACCAGGCCCAATTCGAGCATCATCTTGAAGCCCGCATAGAGCGCTGCGGCGTTGCCCAGGTTTCCGCTGGGAAGGATGATCCAATCGGGCGATTCCCAGTCAAACTGCTGCACGATTTCGATCGACACGGTCTTCTGACCCTCGATGCGCAGCGGGTTCATCGAGTTGGCGAGGTATACGAGCCGGCGGCGTGCGAGTTCCTTGACGACGGCCATGCACCCGTCGAAGTCCGTCTCGAGCGCGAACACGCGCGCGCCATGGGCGAGCGGCTGTACGAGCTGGGCGGAGGTGACCATGCCGCGCGGCAAGAGCACGGCCACGGGCAGTCCTGCCGCCGCGCCGTACGCGGCGAGCGACGCGCTCGTGTCGCCGGTGCTTGCGCATCCGAGTACGCGCGTCGAAAGCGCGCCCTCCTTGACGGCCTGACGCACGACGCTCACGAGCACGGTCATTCCAAGGTCTTTGAAACTCCCCGTGTGCGAGTTGCCGCAGAGCTTGATCCAGAGTTCACTCAGGCCGATTTCCTGCCCGAGCCGATCCGCCCAAAAGACGTTCGTTCCGCCTTCGCCGGTCGAGACGATGCAGTCGTCGGCAACATCGGGCGCGACCCATTCGCGTTTTCCCCAGACGCCCGAGCCGTACGGCCATTGGGTGCGCATCCACCGATCGTCGAACAACTTCATCCATGCCGACGCGCCCCGGTCGCGCAAACCTTCCATATCGTGCGCGACCTCGAGCAGCCCGTCGCAGGTCGGGCAGCGATAGATGGGCTGAGTCAGCGGGTATTGTCCGCTGCACCCGGCAAAGCAGCGAAAGATGGCGCGATAGCGAGACATGGGTGCCTCTATAGCGCCCCGGCCTCAGTTGCCGCACGCGAGGACGGAGTAAGTCATGCCCTCGACGGTCAGCGGCTGAGGCCGACAGCGTTCGCCGGGCTGGCAATCGCCGGTGCTGCCGGTGCTGTCGACGAAGCACACCGTCACGCCAGCGTCGCCTCTCAATCCGCTCGGGAAGCACGCGGCCACGATGTCGGGCGCTCCGACCGTTGGGTCGGGTTGGAGATATTGGCACGTGGCTCTGAGAAATCCCCCCGTGCACGAGCCGCGGCAGGGATCCTGGCAAGAGCCGGGGTTCATGAACGTCCCGCCGGCATCGACACAAAGATTGCTGCGGCAATCGGAGTTCATCGAGCAGGGGGTGCCTGTTGTCACCGTAAAAGGCACCGGCAGGCCACAATTCGCGGACTCATGGGTGTCGAATCCGGTGCCGGGGAATTGACCAAAAAGGCACATGCTCCCCGTCATGCCAGAGCACTGGGCGTTGGCGCCCATCATGCCGGTCGAGCAACAGGTGTCGGCGCAGACCCCCGCGTCCAGGCAGAGTCCCGAGCGGCACGCGGAACCGGGTGCGCTCGCGCAGTTTGCCCCGCCCCCCAGGGCCCCAACGCTGGCGCGGTCGGCAAGAAAGCCGAGCGGCACGCAGTAGTTGCCCCCTGCGCCCGTTGCAAAGCAAACGGAGGCGTTTTCGCCACCGTCGCCCATGTCGCAGTCGAGGGAAGTGCAGCACGGCTTTGCGCAGAAACCCCCGTCGCTGCTGCCGCCTGCGTCGGCCCATGCACTCCAAATGTCCTTGGTCACCGCCTGGGCATTGACGCATGCATACGGAGACTGGCAGCCCATATTCCCGTTGCATGCGCAACCGAACCCCATGAACCCCATGCACTGAGGCTGCGCGTCATTGAAGCCGGCGTCGGCGTCGCTCGCCGCGACGACGACGTCTGTCGCCTCCGGGACAGCGGTTTCCGATGGCGCGGCGTCTCCGGTCTCGACCCCGACGTCGCTTGGATTGAAGGGAACGCACCAGCCCTTTGCGTGATCGCACATTTCGTCGCTGCGACATGCATTCTTCGGGCAGCTCTTGACGCAGGAGTACTCTGTTCCAGTCGGAAGGGGCGCGCAGACTTGCTCCGGACCGCAGACGCTGGGTCCACCGTCGGGCGTGCAGAAAACGGTTGTCGGCGTATCGCCGACGATGAGCGAACAAGCGAGCGCGCTTCCGAGGCCCATCAGCCCGGTCAGGAGCGCCGCCCTTGCGAACGTCCGTGCGACGCGAACTCCGGGCCTGAGCATCAGAAGCTTCCTCTCATAAGCAGCGCGGCCCCTCCAGGAAGGGGGGTCGTCGAGACGGTCGTCGACCCGGTGGAAACAGCGGGGGCAGTTCGGGGCCGCCCAAAGTAAAGATACGCTGTCGCCGCGCCCGCGACGAGCGCGACCCCGAAACTGATGTCCGCGAGCAACGCCTCGCGGTGGGCCTGATCGTACGCGCTCATGACCTCGCTCCAAGTATATTTGGGCGTCGTCATCGGCTCAGAGGGAGGCCGGTCGCCGAGCGCCTTGATGCCCAGCACTACGCCAAACGCGAGTCCCGCGACCGATAGGCCGGCCGCGCCCACCGTGAGCCCGTCGACGCGGCCGAACCCAGGAGAAGGCTGCACAAACGTGCCTCGCATGGGCGGGCTGCCCGAGAGCTGCGACGGCGGTCGACCGGACGGTTGCCCACCCTCCGTGCTCGGCGGAGTGCCTTCCGGCGGAGGTGGCTGCGGGGCGTTTTGCTTTTCCTCGATCTCTTTTTTCGCTCCCTCGAGCCGTTTGATATAGGCGTCGGCACGTTCTCGCTCTTGTGCCGTGAGGTCCATCATCGTGTACTGCCGGAACCACTTCAGCGCGTCCTCGATGTCCGCGAGCTTTTCGTGCACGACGCCCAAGTTGAAGACGAGGTCCTTGGCGTTTGGATCGAGCGCGTGGGCTGCTTCGAGCTCCGTGATGGCGTCGCGGTAGGCGCCCTGCGCGTAGAAGGCCCGTGCCTTGTCGAAGTGCTTGCGGGCGGCTGCCACGTTGGCAGCGTTGGTTTCGTCGGCGAAGCTGGCGCGTGGCGGCGCAGCGGCCGCGGCGATGGCAAAGGCGACCGCCAACACGCGCAGGCGCCTCCGCGGGGGCATCGAGAGGAGCATACCTCTTCATTCGTCCCAATGGTCGGCTCAAAGGACGAATGGCCGACCCCTCATGCTAGAGAGTCCCTGATGTCCGATGTCTCCCGCGTCTGCCTTCGCGCTCGCGCCGCCGCGCGGCGCCTGGCCGTGTGCGATGGGGGATTGAAAGACTCGACCCTGCGCGTCATGGCCGCAGGCCTTCGACAAGAGCAAGGCATCGTCCTCAGCGCCAACGCGCGCGATCTGGAAGACGCCCGCGCTCGCGGGATCTCGGAGGCGCTGCTCGATCGTCTTGCCCTCGACGGGCGCCGTGTTGCCGGGATGGCCGAGGCCATCGAGCAGATTGCGGCCCTCGCCGACCCGGTCGGCGTCGTCCTGTCGGATGCTAGACGGCCGAATGGTTTGCGGATTCGTCGCGTGCGCGTTCCGATTGGCGTCGTGGCGTTCGTGTACGAGTCACGGCCGAACGTCACGACGGACGCGAGCGCACTGTGTTTGAAGTCCGGCAACGCCGTCGTGTTGCGGGGTGGGTCCGACGCCGCGCGCTCGAACGCGGCGATCGTCGAGGTGTTGCATCGCGCGCTCGAGCGAACGGGCTTGCCGCGCGACGCGATCCAGCTTCTCCCGCCGGGCGACCGAGAGCTGATTCGAGAGCTCTTGCAGCAGACCGACACCGTCGACCTCGCGATCCCGCGCGGCGGCGAGGCGTTCATCCGCTTCGTTCAAGAAAACGCACGCGTGCCCGTGATTGCGCATGCCAGCGGCGTTTGCCACCTCTTCGTGGATGCGGGGGCCGACCTGGACATGGCCGTACGGCTCGCGGTCAACGGCAAGCTCCAGCGCCCGGGGGTTTGCAACGCCATCGAGTGCCTTCTCGTTGACGCGCAGGACGCCAGCCGCGTACTGCCGCCCATCGCGCGCGCTCTCCTCGATGGCGGATGTGAGCTTCGAGGCTGCGAGCGCACGCGCCGCTTGGTTCCTGAGGCAAAGCCGGCGACCGACGGCGATTGGGGTCACGAGTATCTCGAGCGAATTTTGGCCGTGCGTGTCGTCGACGGGCTCGACGCAGCCCTCGATCATGTGGCGCGATTCGGCTCGCGACATACCGAGGCAATCTGCACGCGCGACGCCGAACATGCCGAGCGCTGGCGGCGTGAGGTCGATGCCGCATGCGTGGTCGTCAATGCGAGCACGCGTCTGCACGACGGCGGCGAACTGGGTCTGGGAGCCGAAATTGGCACGGCCACGAGCAAGCTTCACTGGCGCGGCGCCATGGGGCTCGAGGGCCTGACCACGTTTCAGTGGCTCATCGACGGCGATGGGCAGACTCGCGGATGACGATGCTGGTAGTCTGGGCCAAAGAGGCGAAGGTTTGACGACCAAAAAGCGCGGCGGAGGATCGGGCGATCGTTCGCGTCCCCCGCTCCGGAGTTCGCACGAGCCAGGCCCGCGCGCACGACCTGTGAAACGACCTCGGCCCTCCACGCAGGCCTCCCGCGACGCCCAGGGCGCGTGGAGCGTCGCCAGCGACGCGGCGCGCGAAAGAGCCACGACGATTGCCGTCGCCGCGATCGACAAGAAGGCCGTAGCGCTCGAGATTCTCGATGTGGCCGGGAAGGTCGATTACGCGGACTTCCTGGTCATCATGACGGGGCGCAGTGACCGGCACGCTCAGGCGATTGCCCAGGGAATCGAGGAGGCGCTCAGGAAAAAGGGCGTTCGCCCGATCTCCGTCGAAGGTCTGCCCCATGCCAGCTGGGTGCTGATGGATTTCGGCGATGTGGTCGTCCACGTGTTCCGCGACGAAACGCGCCAGCTCTACGACCTCGAAGGGCTCTGGCTCGACGCTAGACGGCTGCCCGTCCCGCTGCCCGTGACGAGAGAACTCTAGGCGGCTAGAGACGTTTCTCTAGCGCGGCCGGGTAGTGGGCGCTGCGCGAGGGTGCAGCCCCCGCGTGACTTCACTGGAGGCATTGCACCAGGGGATTGCTCACGTCCCGCACAGGATAAAATCTCGCGTTGAAATTACACATCGCGTTGGTCACCGCGGATTGCCCGAAGCTGAGCGTGCTGCCCGTGTCATTGACGTAGGTGCACGACCAGTCGACGGTGCTGTTGGCCTTCAGAAGGAGCGGCGGCGAGTACGGCATCATGGGCGGGTCCGACCACACGTCGGTCTGGTAAAGCGTCGTGTTGCCGGAGGTCGCGACGAAATGGGTAGCCCGTTGGTGCATATGGGCTCCCGTCGAGATCAAATTCATGTCCTGCGAAACATTACAGGAGCCGCTCACGGTCGCAGGTTGCCCCGTTGGAGGAATGGATATCGACATCAGGACGAACATCAGGCTGCCCGCGTGCTGTGTGACCACTCCCGGGCGCGCTACATACATCGTGACTTTCACGTTCGCCACAATCGCTGAGGCACTTGAATTGATGAAATGGGAGTTAAAGGAGAATCCCATGCCCGCCGGAATGGCGGCCCCGACGCCGTCTGGATACTTCTCCGTGGCCATCGGGCTTTGCGATCCGAACGTAAACGGTGAGAGCTGAAGCCCGCCGCAGTCCGTGACGGGCCCGTCGCTCGCCCCGGGCGCGTAGAAGAGGAGCATATGATGCGACCCCGAGCTCATCACGAGGTCATATTGCGTGATGTCGACGGCCTGGCCTTGAAACGGATTGGCGAAGTCTTGGCACTTGAAGACCTCTCCGCCCGCCGGGACTGTGAAGGGGGTCATGGCCAGGGTCACGGAGTAGTCCGCGTTTGGGTTCACCGAAGCGGCTGCGTCGTTGAATGTCACGACGCCTGGAGGACCCGATGGAACGGGGGGACGAACGACACTTGCGTCGCCGAAGTTTATGGGCGCTGGCGCCATCGATGGAGGAGCCATCGCGCTCCCGGCGTCCGTGAAGACTTCGGGCGGACCGTTCTCGAGAGCAGAGGTCGTCGTGCCGCCGCACCCAATCGCACCCATCGCTACGACAACGCCTATACGCTGCACAACGCTCATAGGACACTCCCTTTGCCAAGCTCGCGCGAGCCTTGCCCTTTGCCCATGGCCAGGAGAGCAGGCTTCCGTCTGCCTTTTTTGCGGCATCAACCACCCACCCCGTGAAAAACGCCTTATCGCGTCGTTCCGTCACGTGACGGTTCGGACGAAGACCTCTCGCGCGGCTTCAGCAGGTACGCGATGGGAATCGAGATGAAGTACAAACCAATGAGAGCGCTGCTGACCGCGATTTGACTCGTCACCTCCGGCCCCGGCGTGACGACCGCCCCCAAGACGAATGCGAGTATGGTCGCCCAACGGCCGAACTTCATGAGCTGTCGCGGCGTGACAATGTTTGCCAGGACGAGAAACGCGATGAACAGCGGCAGCTCGAAGACTGCACCGAAGGCCAGGAGGAATCGCGTGGAGAAATCGAGAAATTGCTCGAGCGTCACGATCTGTGTCAGCTCGACGCCTTGACGGACCTCCCCGAGGAGCGACAGGAAATAGTTGAAACTGAATGGGAATGCCACGTAGTAGGCAAATGCGACTCCCGAGAGAAACAGCGTAGAGGAGAAAAAGACGAAAGGAACGATGAGCCTTTTTTCCTTCCGATAAAGCCCTGGCGATATGAATGCCCAAAGCTGGTAGAAGATGACTGGCGCCGCGCCCACGATTCCGGCGGTGAGTGAGAGCTCGAGGTACCCGAGGAACGCGTCTGCCGGAGCGAGCGTTTGCAGGACGAGCTCCTTGTGAAAACGCGCCATCCACACTCGCTGGTAGGGCGTGACGACCCACGCGAGGATCTCGGTGCGAAAGGACCATCCGACGACGGTGGTCACCAGGACGCCGAGTGCGGCCTTGATGATTCGGCGACGGAGCTCCTCGAGATGCTCCCATATCGTCATTCGCAGGTCGCCCGCCGGGGCGCTTGGGGTTTCGACCCGGTCGGACGATGCGGCGCCGTTTTCGGTCGCTGCGTCCGGGCCGGGGGCGTCGGGGGCGGGTGCTGCCGCGGTCATGCGCTCGTGCTGGTGGGTGGATAGATTGGCGCCGTGTCAGGTACGGCGCCATACGAGTCCGGCCCTTCGGGCGGGTACTCGCGCTCACGCGCCACGGCGACGGGTGTCGCGACCGCGGGCGTCGCGGAGGCCGGCGCCTGCTTCTCGGGCTCGACCGCTGGGCGGCTCGGGGCGCCGACTGCGCTTCGCGCAGCGTCGGTCGCGGAGCGCATTGCTGTCACCACGCCGCCGATTTCGCCGCGAGCGAGTCTTCGAATCTCGGCGATCTCGCGATCGATGCCCTCCGTCCGCAGCACTTCGTCGATGCCGCTCTTCTCGCGCATCTCGTAGGCGAGGCGACGGAGGCGCCCGGCGAATTCGCCGGCCTTACGCAGGTAGCGGGGCAACTCCTTGGGGCCGAGCACGACGATTCCCACGATGAGTAGGACGCAGAGCTCGCCAAAGCTCAGGCCGAACACCGATTCAACTTAGCATGCACCATGGTATTGGGAGAGGAGTGCTGGCTCTTCAGGCATTGACACCGCAAGCGCTGGCGCACGCCTGCGTGCCGCTCACCCCTGCGGAAGCCCGCAAGGTGGTTGCCGCGGTTCATCGAGGCGCGCCGCTCGAGCGGCTGGCCGGGGTGCGGCGCGTCGCGATGGACGCTGTTCGCGGATTGGGCTGCGTCCCGAGGCTCGAGCTATCCGCGAAGGCGCACAGCGCGGTCGATCCTTTCGTCAAGTTCGTGCTCAAGACCGGTGATGGCAACGTGTTAGAGGCGGTGCGGATTCCGCTCGATCGTCCCGGTCGATTTAGTGTTTGCGTCAGCTCTCAGATCGGTTGCGCCCTGGCGTGCGCGTTCTGCGCGACCGGGCGCCTCGGATTCGCGCGTAACCTCGAGGCATGGGAGATCGTGGAGCAGGTGCGCGTCGTGAGGGAAACGCTGGGTCGAGGAGAGCGCGTCCATGGCGTGGTGTTTCAGGGAATGGGTGAGCCGCTCGCGAACATCGAGCACGTCGTCGAGGCCATCCAGGTGATGTGCGATCCGTCCGCGCTCGCCATCGACGCGCGCGCCATGACGGTGTGCACCGCAGGCTTGCCGGGCGGAATCCGCCGACTCGCGCGCGAAGTTCCCAAAGTTCGTCTGGGCGTGTCGGTCGTGAGCGCGCGCTCCGACGCGCGACGGAGCCTGATGCCGATCGACGCGAGGTACCCTCTCTCCGAAGTGATCGATGCCGCCGAGGAGCACGCGCGCGTGACGGGTCTGGCGCCGCTATGGGCCGTCGCGCTCATGCGCGGCGTCAACGATTCCGAGGAGGACGCGCGCGCGCTTGCGGAGCTGGCGAGTCGCTTCCAGGCTCGCGTCGGCTTGCGGCCCCGCGTGAGCATCGTGCCCTACAACGCGATCGACGGCGCGCCGTTCGTGCGCGGGGACGTGGCTCGATTCGTAGGCGAGCTCGCGAGGTTCGGCCTGCACGCGCACGTGCGGTATAGCGGCGGGTCCGATGTTGCTGCGGCGTGCGGGCAGCTAGCGTCCCAAAGTCCGTCATTCGTAGGCAAATGACGGACTTTGGGACGCTACCTCCGGCCCTCGTCGGGCTGGCGCCCGCCGACGCCGGAGGGGATGGTCTTGTGGGGCCTGCGGCCCCCTCCAGCGCTTCGCGCTGGAGTCCTCCCCCGCATCGCTTTCGCGAACGACTTCGCTCGCGCGAAGTCGCAGAGAGAAACAATCTGTACGTCGGCGCTCTCTCTTTCTCTGCGTCGTGCGACAGCACGACTCGCCGAAGGCGATGCGGGGGAGGCTCGCTGCGTAGCGCTAGCGGAGCGGCGAGGGGGCCGCAGGCCCCACTAGACCATCCCCTCCGACGTCGTCGGCGCCAGCCGACGAGGGTCGGAGGTAGTGACCTGAGTCCGTCATTCCATACGAATGACGGACTCAGGTCACTAACGCCCCATAACGCTAGCGCCCCACAGGGCTTCGATTGCGATGCCGCGAGCGCCCGCGTCGGCCGGAGGAAAGGCGAGCAAGCGCGTCGGGGCCACGAGGCATACGACCGCGCTCTCGGCCACGCCGGCGCCCGGATCGATCTTCACGCTCGGCGCGCCGACCATGCCGCTCGCATCGACGGGAGCGACGACGCGCGCGGCGCCGTGAACGTGTATGCCCTTGTGCTCCTGATCCGTCGCGCACGCGTCCAGTGCGTCCGCCAGCCGCTCGACGGCTTGGCGCGCCACTTCGGGCTCGATTCCGCGCGCCTCGGCCAGTGCGACGAGCGCGAGCGGTCGGCGGGCGACGTACTCGTAGCCCTCGGCGCTCTCGGATGCTCTGCCCGCGTCGAGGACGCGAACGTCGTGCGACTCGGGGACAATGTCGCGACCCGCGCCTCCCGCGCAGCAGAGAAGACACGGCAAGAAAAGAGAAGCGCCGCGCTTCACTTTCCCTTCGCTCACTCCCGGGCGCGACGTCGGCGCCGCTCGATTGCGGCCGTCGCCGCGCGAACGCCCATGATGTATCCGAGCACGATGCCGACCAGGAGAACGCCTGGAATGAAGAGGATGTGCTCCGGACCGGGTGCATTCATGTGCGTTTTTTCTCGTCGGCCTTCGCAATTTCGCGTTCGAGCTCGGTGAGTCGCCCGTCGACGGCGTTCTGTTTGCGCCAGAGCAGCGCCAGCCAAGCGAACATTGCCACCCATACCAGGGCGTAGGCGCTCACGAGGAGCACTTCGCCGCTGTAATGCTCGTGCTCGCCTTGGACCGCCTGGAAGGTGGTGGCGCGCGAGTCGGGTGTCTGCGGCCCCTCCCGAGCGCTCCCTTCGGACCCTTTGCTCTGGCTCATGCCTCTGTCCTTGTGTCGAGCCCCACGTCGATGGCGTCTTCTTCTGCGCGGAGGAGGCGGTTGTGACCGAGCTCCACTCGCGTCCGCGCCCACAGGAGAAGCACGGCGAGAAGCGTGAACGCAAGGAAGCCCAGCGCGAGTGCGACTTTCATGTCCGGATGCTGTAGCCCGCCCCCGCTTCCTGTGATGACGGTGGGGTGTTGCCCGCCCCACTTGCGAACGCTGTAGTGGATGATCGGCAGGTTGGCTGCGCCCAATACACCCAGCGCCGCGGCGAAGCGCCGTTCGGCGGGGCCATCGCCCGCGAACCCGCGCAGCACGAGATACGACGCGTAAATGAGAACGCTGAGAAGCGCCGTCGTCAGCCGGGGATCCCACGTCCAAAAAGCGCCCCATGCCTTGGCGCCCCACAGCGGACCCGTGGTCAGCACGATGACTCCGAAGGCCACGGCCACCTCGGCGCCCGCGTACGCAAAGGCGTCGCGCACATCGGTCGGCCGCACCAGGTACGCGAGCGATCCCGCGAAACATGCCAGCGCGCCGATGTAAAACGCGTAGGCGCTCGGCACGTGAAAATAGAAGATCTTTTGTACGATCCCCATGCGCGCCTCGATGGGCGCCTTGAGGAACACGAAGTAGATCTCGACGATGAACGTAAGCGCCGTGACGGCCAGCAGCCCGTAGAACGTGACGTCTTTTCGCGTGGGGTTCGCGGCGGCCATGGCATCGACGCTAACGAATCTTTGCTTCAATGTCGCGTAGCGCTGCCTCGAGGATTTCGTTGCCCGGGTCCCGATGATTGGCCATCACGAGCTGCAGTTTGGCTTGCCGCAAATCCCCCTTTTTGATCAGCTCCTCGGCGCGGCGCGCAAATGGGCGAGCGGCCGACGACCGAGCCGCTTCGTCGAGTGGCAGGCCGCCGCCCTCGCGTATCGACGGAGGGGGGCGCGAGAGCGGCCTGGCGGTCATGCGCTGCGGTCGCCCGTCCGGCCGTACGGCGAGCTGGGAGTCGTAATGGCCCCGCAGCACGTGGTCGCTGAGCACCAGGTAGGCTTCGGTCCCACGCTTGAAAATCGTCGCGACCGCACGCCTTTCGTCGAGCGAGCGAGAGATGTGCCGATCCGGGTGAAAGGAGTCGCAAAACTCGTGGAAGGCCTCTCGGACCTCGTCGCTCTTCGCCTCGGACGAAATCCCGAACAGCTCGTAGTAGGTGAGCTCGTCGAGCACCGTCAGCCACGAAAAGATGATGGCTTGCGTGTCGGGCAGGGGCACGGAGTCAACCCTCAAGCCTCACTGTAGCTCGCCGCGCGCGCATCTGCGCCACGCTCGGAGGGGACGCGATGCCGACCAGCTGAAGCATGGCGTGCGCTTCTCGACCCGTCGACATGTCGGTTGCGAACACCTGCAGCGTGCCGCTCTCGTCCACCTCGAACCGGACCTGAATGGTGACCTGTCCTCGGGGCGCCGGACGAATGCCGGAAAGCTCGACTTCGCCCAGGAACGTGTTCTGTCGGAAAAGTGAGTCTTCGCCCTGGGCGACCCGCACGCGAACGAGCGTCTGCCCATCGCTCGAAGTCGTGAAGGCCCGCGTACGCTCGCAGGGTATCTTCGCGTTGCGCTGCACGACGGTATCGCACCAACCTCCCGCCGTTTCGACCACGAGCGCTCGCGGCGTGACGTCGACGAGCACCGGCACCGCCTCGGGCGCCAGGGGAGGCTGGCTCGGATTGGCTTTCTTGTCGCGCTCCGCCAGAAGCGCGGTCATGTCCGTCGAGATCGTCACTTCGTCGTCCACGTGGTCGGAATCCGTTTCCGGCGGCCGGGTCGGAGTGCGTGCGCCCGGGATAGGCGCTGGCGGGACGTCGCGGCGGGTCGCGCCTTCGGTGAGCGCGGCCGCCTGGATGGCCGCGCCGACGGCGACGACCTCATCCGGATTGATCCGATCGAGCGGCGCGCGGCCGAAGAACTGTTCGACGCGCCTTCGCACGAGCGGAATGCGCGTCGAGCCTCCGACGAGAATCACTTTGTCGAACTCGCTCACCGTGAGCTGAGCAATGGAGAGCGCTTCCTGGCACACCGCGAACGTCCTCTCGATGAGGGGGGTCGCGAGCATCTCGAGCTCGGCGCGCGAGAGCGCGAACGCGAGCTCGAGGTGCGTGCCGCCCACGCCGAAGGCCACGTCGTTCAGTGTGATCTGCGCGCGTTCGGCGGAAGAGACGTCGATCTTGACCTTTTCCGCCGCCACCCGCAGCCGCTCGAAGGTTTGCGGGTCTGCGCGGACGTCGTACCGATGCGCTTGCAAGAACGCTTCGGCCATGCGTTCCGCGATTGCCAGATCGAGGTCGTCGCCACCGAGAAAAGAATCCCCGGCCGTGGCGAGCACCTCGAACACGCTGCCGGAGAGTTGGAGCAGCGTGCAGTCGAATGTGCCGCCGCCGAAGTCATAGACCGCGATTCGCTCCTTGGCGAAGCGGCCCAGCCCGTAGGCCAGCGCCGCCGCCGTCGGTTCGTTGATGATTCGCAGCACATCGAGTCCAGCGACGCGGCCGGCCACCTTGGTCGCGGCGCGCTGCAACTCGTTGAAGTGCGCTGGCACCGTGATGACCGCGCGGTCGACTTTCTCACCGAGAGCGCGCTCGGCGATTTGCTTGGCGCGCTCGAGAACGAACGCGCTGATCTCGGATAGCGTGTGTTCCTCGCCGCGCGCGACGATGAGCGGGCTTTCTCCCGGTCCTTCCTTCAGCTCGAATGGGAAGCGGTGGCGCGCGCGCTGGATCTCCTCGCTCTTCCAGGAACGACCGATGAAGCGCTTGATGCTGGCAATGGTGTTTCTCGCATCCACCACGCGCCGTTCCTTGGCCCGATGGCCGACCAGTACCTCGCCACTCGGGGGGAAGGAGACGACGCTCGGCAGAAGGCGCCGTCCCTGCTCGTCGGCGAGCACATACAGGCGCCCGGCGCGAACGCAGGCGACCACCGTGTTGGTGGTTCCGAGGTCGATTCCGACGACGGCCATCGCTTTGCTCATGGCATTAGCAGATGTCGCTTGCCAGGTGTTGGTCTGCGGCTCTCGCGCGCCGGTCCGTTTCGGATGGCCGGATCAATGACTATGCCGGGTGTTCCAGGTCGGCAATGACGCGGGCAAACCAGCGACGGATGGTGCGAGGGAACGGCCACATCCATCCGTAGTCAGGCCCGACGTACCGGCGGACGATGGCGTCCTCCAGCGCGCGGGCGGCGCTCAGTCCGTAGACCTCCGCGGTTGCCCGAATGGTCTCGGAATACGCTTCCCACTCGATTCGCGCGCGTCCCCACGCGAGAAACAGCGGCAACAGCGGAAAAAGGTAGACGAGCGTCAGACCAAGGTCGCCCATGCGCTTGCGCTGGCGCAGGTGCACGCGCTCGTGGCGGAGCAGCACGTAACGCTCCTCATCGCTCATCGTCGTCCACGCGTCCGGCACGTAGAGCGTTCCGAAGAGGACGGTGTGATACCTCGTGAGGTAATGGCGCTGCCCGCCGAGGGTCAGCGCTGCGAGCGCGAAGGAGATCGCGTGCTGAAGCGCGCTCTCGCGCTTGGGCCGAATCTCGAAGTCGGGAAACTCGGCGCGGATTTCCTCGATGAGCTGCAGATGGCGTGTGCCGGGGGGCATCTGAACCGAGTGCCGGTCAGTTTATCGACGTGCCACGCGATAGACGTAGAAGTTCTCCTCCTCGATCATCGAATCGTAGAGTTCGGCGATGCACGACACCGTCGTGCCGTCGACGAGCTTCGGAATCAGCGGGCGGTTCAAGAGGAGAATCGCATCCTCGCCGCGCGAAGCGGCCAATCCCTGCGCATAGGTCAGAGTCTGCTCGTCGGTCGGGTCCCAGTGCCGATCTTGTGTCCACTTCACGAAGGAAAACCTGCGCCCGGTGCGAGGACTATGAGCCCAGGCGCGCGGTCCAAGCTGACCGAGCACCGCGGTCGCCGGAAAGTCGACCTCGGCCACCAGAAGCGCGTCCGCGAGGCCCCGCGCGCGCAACAACTCGGCCGCGCGGCGCCCCGATGAAAAGATGTATCGGTAGTCGTACCCAATTGCGATGGCCGCGGCGACGAGATGTACCGAGAGCACCACGCCCAGCGTGGGCACCAGCGCGGCTTGGCGGAAGCGCGTCCAGCCGGAGACGTGGACCCCTGCCGGCCCCGAGCGCGCAATCCACGCACCCATGAGGAACAGCACGAAGAAGAAGCCATGGTGGCGCACGTCGCCCCCGTATACAGTCGCGAACAGCGCGACGAGCAGCGCCGAGCCGACAGCGAAAATGGCGACACTCGCGCGATCGCGAGATAGGACGAAGAGAATCCAGGTTGCGAGCAGGAGCGAAACAGCGAGCGCGACGCGACGAAAAGGCTCGCAGCAGAGCAGAACGTTGGAGTTCCAGAAAAAAAAGTCGGCGCGTGGAATGGGCAAAAGCCCTGCGATGAGCCTTGTCGGCGCGTCATCTGAGGGCATTTGCGTCGGCCAGCGCGCGTGCGCGACCGTGGAGTCCGCCGGCGGCCAAGCGCACGCGCCCGCAGCCACGCCGGCCAGCGTCGCCGCCGCGATGGGGATCCACGCCCACCTGGCGGCGCGATCGCCCGTTCGCTCGGCGGCGATCCAGTCGAGGACGAGGCTGGCCGCATAGCCGGCGGCGACCATGGTGGCGACGGTGGTCGTCAGCGCCAGCGCCGCGAGGAGCAAGGCTGTGACCAGGGGACGCTCGAGGCGGCGCCGGTGATTCACGCAAAGAAGGAGGACGAACAGCAGCGCCAATCCGTAACAGCGGCTGATGGCGGCATACTCGTAAGCGAGGAAGTATCCGAAGGGAAAAAGGGCTCGCACCGGCCGCCCGAACGGCGCGAATCGGGCGAAGACCCAGACGGCCGCCGCGGCGATCCCCAGGTGCACGAGCTGCATGCTTCGCGGGTCATGCGTCGTCTTTTCCAGCACCCATAACAGCAGGTACCAGAGCGGGGGCTGCCCGTCGTAGGCTCGGTTGTGAACGACCGCCCAGGGCGTCGCACTGTCGCGCGCCACAAGCCAGCAATGGAGCTCGTCGCGCCACATCTCGTGGTGGGCCATCGCGAAGGCCGCGAGCGGCAGGTATGCGAGGAGTACGCAAGCCGCGAAGTTCCGGTCGCCTGCAGCTCTGCTAGCAATGGGCAGGCGAGGCTCTTCCATGGGTCACTTCGCTTCGCTCCGTAGTCCTCCGCGGACTCGTACAGCAAGCTGTACTCGTCCGCTTCGGTTCCGCGTGCGGCCCTGCCCGGCTCCTGGTACACGCTTCGAATCCCCCATGCCAGACTTCTTCGACCTCGCCCGGCACCTGTCCCCCGAAGAAAGAGCCACGCGCGATACCGTGCGTGCCTTCGTCGATGCGCGCGTTCTGCCGCATATCGCCGAGCATTGGGAGCGCGGGATCTTTCCCGCGGAGCTCGTCGGCGAGCTCGGGGAGCTCGGCGTTCTCGGCTGCAACCTGCACGGCTACGGCTGCGCCGGGCTGAGCGAGACCGGCTATGGCCTCGCGATGCAGGAGCTCGAGCGCGGCGATTCGGGAATTCGCTCGTTCGCCAGCGTCCAAGGGTCGCTCGTTATGTATCCGATTCATTCGTTCGGGTCCGATGCGCAAAAGCAACGCTACCTCCCCGAGATGGCCAAGGGCCGCGTCGTCGGCTGTTTCGGTCTCACCGAGCCTGACTTCGGCTCGAACCCGGCCGGCATGCGGACCGTGGCGCTCGACGACGGCGACAGTTACGTGTTGCGCGGCACGAAGCGATGGATCACGAGCGGAAACCTAGCGCAGGTCGCGCTCGTGTGGGCCAAGCTCGGCAGCGTCGACGGTGAGATCCGCGGTTTCCTCGTGCCGACCGACAAGAACGGGTTCGAGGCGCGCCTCATTCACCGCAAGGTGAGCCTGCGCGCCAGCGTCACGAGCGAGCTGGTGCTGGACGACGTTCGGGTTTCGAAGGACGCCATCCTGCCGGGAGTGCGCGGGATGAAGGGACCGCTCTCCTGCCTGACGGCGGCGCGTTTCGGGATCGGCTGGGGCGCGATTGGCGCGGCGAGCGCCTGTTTCGATTGCGCGGTCGACTACGCCAAGAACCGCGTGCAATTTGCGGGCAAGCCCATCGCCGCGCATCAACTCGTGCAAGCAAAGTTCGCCGAGATGCTCACGCAGATCACGGCGATGCAGCTCCTGGCGCTCGAGGGCGCGCGCCTGAAAGAGGCGAAGCAGCTTCGGCCGGAGCACGTGAGCATGATCAAGCGTAACAACGTTCGAGCGGCCCTCGAGATCACCCGAACATGCCGCGACATCCTCGGAGCCAACGGCGTCACCCTCGAGTACCCGATCATGCGCCACATGTGCAATCTCGAGTCGGTGTCGACCTACGAGGGGACGCACGACGTGCACACGCTCATACTTGGCCAGCTAGTGACGGGGATTGCGGCCTTCGAATAGCTTCAAACGTCCCTTCGCTCGCAGGATGCAACGCCGTGCCCCGATCGAACATCCGAAACTCAGTGCGCTACCTCATTGCTGCTCTCGCCCTCGTCTTGATTGTCGTAGCCCTCGCCGGCGTCAAGGCTGCGCAGATCTCCACGCTGATCAACATGGGCAAACAGGCCCAG
>Ga0210409_10003255_pt1 | contig 18435 bp, 15 predicted proteins | sample IncBWH17MmetaG_FD_161649 | JGI IMG/M metagenome (GOLD analysis project Ga0210409, IMG submission 161649) | Forest soil microbial communities from Barre Woods Harvard Forest LTER site, Petersham, Massachusetts, United States - Inc-BW-H-17-M | ecosystem: Environmental > Terrestrial > Soil >... | reverse complement strand
GCAAAGACTAGTGGCAGGGCGGCAGCGGATAGACCGCGTCAGGCGCCAATACAATCAATGGGTTGCCAACCAGACGCTGGAAGACTACGCGCTGCGCTTCACCGCCAAGAGCGCGCGGCGATGGTCCGCCGCCCGCGTCGCCAACACCGCGCTCGGCGCGATCTCGTTCCTGGCACTGGAGGCGATCGGCGGTACCATCACACTCAATTACGGCGTCACCAACGCCACTGCCGCTATTCTCGTCGTCAGCGTCATCATCTTCTTTTGTGGACTGCCGATCGCCTACCATGCCGCCAAATGCGGCATCGACATTGATCTCCTGACGCGCGGCGCCGGCTTCGGGTACATCGGCTCGACCATCACCTCGCTGATCTACGCCTCCTTCACCTTTATCTTCTTTGCGATCGAGGCGGTTATTCTCGCAACTGCCCTGGAAATGTGCTTCGGCATCCCGCGCCCGATCGGCTATTTGATCAGCGCGGTCGTCATCATTCCGCTGGTCACGTACGGCATCACGCTGATCAGCCGCTTTCAATTGTGGACGCAGCCGCTCTGGATCATTCTTCACATCCTGCCCTTCATCGCGATCGCCTACGAGAGCCGGCACTCCTTTGCGGAATGGACGAAATTCGCGGGCGAGCACGGCAATGCCGACGGCCACCTCGATTTGCTGCTGTTCGGCACCGCCGCCTCCGTGGTGTTCTCGCTGGTGGCGCAGATCGGCGAGCAGGTCGACTTCCTGCGCTTCCTGCCGCGCGACCGGCGGACGTCGAGGACCTCGTGGTGGATTGCACTGTTAAGTGCCGGTCCCGGCTGGATCGTGCTCGGCGCGCTCAAGCTGCTCGCCGGATCGTTCCTGGCGTTCTTTGCCCTGAGCCATGGCGTTACCTATGAGCATGCCGCCGAGCCCGCGCACATGTATCTCGAAGCCTTCCGCTACGTGCTGTCGCAGCCGGATCTCGCGCTCGCTTTGACCGGCACGTTTGTCATTCTGTCCCAGGTCAAGATCAACGTCACCAACGCCTATGCCGGCTCGATCGCCTGGTCGAATTTCTTTTCCCGCCTGACCCATAGCCACCCCGGCCGCGTGGTGTGGCTGGTCTTCAATGTCATCGTAGCCCTGCTCTTGATGGAGATCGGGGTCTACAAGGCGCTGGAGCAGACGCTTGCGCTGTACTCAAACGTCGCGATCGCCTGGGTCGGCGCGCTGGTTTCCGACCTCGTCATCAACAAGCCGTTCGGGCTCCGCCCGCAGCAGATGGAGTTCAAGCGCGCGCATCTCTACGACATCAATCCGGTCGGCGTCGGCGCGATGACGATCGCGACTGTCGTCTCGATCACCGCGTTCTACGGCCTGTTCGGGCCGACGGCAAAGGCGCTGTCGGCATTCGTGGCGCTCGCCGTCGCATTCGTCGCAGCACCGCTGATCGCATACGCAACCGACGGCAAATACTACATCGCACGCAAGCCGAAGAAGAGCTGGCAGAATATCGAGGCGATCCAGTGCTGCATCTGCGAGCATTCGTTCGAACCCGAAGACACGGCGTCGTGCCCGGCCTATGCCGGACCGATCTGCTCCCTGTGCTGCTCGCTCGATGCGCGCTGCCATGATCTCTGCAAGCCGCACGCGCGGGTGCAGGCGCAGTTTTCCGAAACGCTGGGCAAATTGCTGCCGCAACCGATCTATGCCCGGATCAATTCTCAGCTCGGACATTATCTCGGCGTGTTCGCGGTTTCCGCAGGTCTTGTCGCGCTGACGCTCGGCCTGATCTACCTGCAAACATCGGCGACCGTGCACGCCGACAAGATGCTGCTATCAAGTCTGCTCTGGAAGGTGTTCTTTGCGCTCACCATCATCATCGGCGTCGTCGCCTGGCTGTTCGTGCTGGCCCAGCAAAGCCGGCGCGCGGCTGAAGCCGAAACCATACGGCAGACGGCACTGCTGATCCAGGAGATCGACGCGCACAAGCGAACCGACGCCGAGTTGCAGCGCGCCAAGGAAGTTGCCGAGGCCGCCAATCTCGCCAAGAGCCGCTACGTCGTCGGACTGAGCCACGAACTGCGTTCGCCGCTCAATTCCATCTCCGGTTACGCGCAATTGCTGGAACAGGATCTGAGCCTCCAGGCCAAGCCGCGCGATCAGGTGCGGGTAGTCCGCCGCAGCGCCGATCATTTGTCGGGGCTGATCGATGGCATTCTCGACATCTCGAAAATCGAGGCCGGCCGGCTCTATCTGTCGCGCGACGAGGTTCGCTTGAGCGAATTTCTCGATCAGCTCGTCGGCATGTTCCGCTTGCAGGCTGCCGCCAAGGGCATCGACTTCATTTTCAAGCGGCCGGCGGTGTTGCCGGTCGTGGTCTACGCTGACGAGAAGCGGCTGCGCCAGATCCTGATCAACCTGTTGTCGAATGCCATCAAGTTCACGCAAATCGGCAGCGTGCAGTTCGTCGTTCACTATCGCAGCCCCGTTGCCGAATTCCAGGTGATCGACACCGGCCCCGGCATTCAGGCTTCCGATCTGGAGCGCATCTTTGCCCCCTTCGAGCGCGGCGCATTGGGCGTCTCCCAGCCGCAAAGTGGCACCGGCCTTGGCCTGACCATCAGCCGCCTGCTGGCTGGCGTGATGGGCGGCGACATCAAGGTATCGAGCAAGGTCGGCACCGGCAGCACCTTCAAGGTGAAGATCCTGCTGTCGGAAGTCACCAATCCGAGGCGGAACGCGCCGATCGAAGCGCCGGTTTCGGGCTATCTCGGCCCGCGCAAGACCATCCTGGTCACCGACGATGACCCCGTTCATCGCGACCTGTTGCGCGAAGTGTTGACGCCGCTCGGCTTCATCCTCTTGAGCGCGCCGGACGGACCCGGCTGTCTCGCGCTTGCCGCGCATTGCCGGCCTGATCTGTTCCTGCTCGATATCTCGATGTCGGGCATGGACGGGTGGAAAGTGGCGGAAACATTGCGCTCGACCGGTCATCATCACGCACGCATCCTGATGGTCTCGGCGAGCGCGCTGGAAGCGCATGGCGCACCGCTGGCGCAGCCGTTTCACGACGGCTATCTGATGAAGCCGATCGATATTCCAAGGCTGCTGGAAACCATCCGTCAGCTGCTCAAGATCGAATGGCAGTATGAGACCGATCAAATCATAGTACCGCGCTGGAAACCGGATTCGGGCTCGCGGCCGCCAGTGAAACATGTCGAGGAGCTGATCGGGCTCGGACAGATCGGCTACATCAAGGGGATCCAGGTCAAGCTCGACGAGATCGGCAGCGAGTACCCCGAGCATGCCGACTTCGTTTCGCAGATGCGCTCGCTGGTCGACCGTTTCGACCTTGATCAGTACATGGCAACCCTGAAGACCCTGCACAGCTATGACCACTGAGCCCAAAAAGCGTGACGTCGCGCTAGTCGTCGATGATTCGCCGGAGACCTTGCGGCTGCTCACCGACGCGCTCGACGGCGCGGGCATGACGGTGATGGTGGCGATGGACGGCGCGGCCGCGATGCGGATCGTGGACCAGATCACGCCCGACATCATCCTGCTCGACGCCGTGATGCCGGGCATGGACGGCTTTGAAACCTGCCGCCGCCTCAAGCGCGAGACGGGCCTCTCCAACGTGCCCGTGATCTTCATGACCGGGCTTGCCGAGACCGAGCACATCGTGCATGGGCTGGAGGCCGGCGGCGTCGACTACGTCACCAAGCCGATCGTGATCGAGGAGATGCTGGCGCGGATCAGGGTTCACCTCGCCAACGCGCGGCTGACGCAGAGCGCGCGCGCGGCGCTTGACGTGTCGGGGCGATTTCTGCTCGCGGTCAACCGGCAGGGCAAGATCATGTGGGCGACCCCGCAGGCGCAAAAACTGATGTCTGACAATCTTGGCTTGCCCGCGAGCGACGAGGTCGTATTGCCGGATGCCCTGCTGCCATGGCTGGAGCAGGCGCAACAAGGCCGCAGCGGATCGAAGACGCCGGCGATGGCGTCGTTTCCCGACAATCCGCAACTGCGGCTGCATTACATGGGCAAGGCCGGCCCGAATGAATTCCTGCTGCGGCTCGCCAAAGATGCCGGCGCCGGCTTGCCCGCGGAGTTTTCAAGCGAGCTTGGCCTCACCACGCGCGAGGGCGAGGTGCTGGCGTGGCTCTCCAAGGGCAAAACCAACCGCGACATCGCCCAGATCTTAGGTCTAAGCCCAAGGACGGTCGACAAGCATCTTGAGCAGATCTACGCCAAGCTCGGCGTCGAGAACCGCACCGCGGCTGCGGCGATCGCAGCAACCGCGCGGCGCGGCGGCTGATCGCCCGATCGCGGACATCAGCGACCGGCGCCGCTGATCGCGAATTCGGATCCAATCTGACCGCGTAGTTGTTTGGGAGTCCCGTCGGTGATGCCCCGCCTAAGCCGTGCGCTTTGGGACGGACTCGACAAGCGTGATTTTGCCGAAGGGGACGCCGGCTTTCAAAAGCCCTTCGCGATAATGCGCGGTGTCAGCCGCATTCTTCCAGTGCAGGTTTCGGAGATGTCGTTCCACGGTGAACTCCGGAAACTTGCCCAATAAAACTTCGGTCGCCTGTGCCGCTTCCTCGGTCCGCCCGGATTGCGCGAGCGTCGCGGCACGGACCGCGAGCACCTGAAGATGATTGGGATTGAGATACAGTGCTTCGCGCGCCCAGGACAGCGAAGCGTCATATTGTCCGAGCAGGTAATGGCTGAACGCGTTCAATGCCGCCCATTGATATCGCGGGTCGGTGTTGCCGCGCTGCGCGGCCATGGAAAACATCTCGATCGCCTGCCGGTGCTCGCCGACCACGAGGTGACAAATGCCGAGCGCGCCGCGAGCCCCCATGTCGTACGGGTTCAGCTCGACCGCCCGGTTTGCGGCATCAAGTGCAGCTTCGTAGTGCCCCTGCATCGCGTGCACATAGGACAGGACCGAGAATGCGAACGACGAGCGAGGATCAAGCCGGACACTGCTTTCCGCGAGATCCATCACCTCGGTCCACAATTGCCGCGTGCTCCTGATCCATCCATATTGTATGCCCTGCATCTCGATCGTGGCGAGGTAGGCGCGCGCAATCGAAAGCGCCGGATCGAGCGCAATGGCTTCCCTGAACAGCGCGATCGAGGCTTCAAAGTCAGCCTTGGTCTGCTGGTAGTAGTGTGAGAGCCCACGCAGGAAGCGGTCCCATGCGGTCAGATCGGTGAACGATAAGCGAGCCGGGGCGGAAGCTTCCGCGCGATAGATCTCCGGCGCGATCGCGGCGGAAAGGCTGGTGGTGATTTCATCCTGCATCGCGAACAGATCGCCGATGTCCCTGTCATATCGGCCGGTCCATAACTGCTCGCCATTTTCCGGCGCGATCAGTTCGGCGGTAACGCGGATCTTGCTTCCGGCGCGCCGTACCGAGCCTCTTATCAGATAGGTTGCGTCGATCTCCCGCGCGATCAGGCGCGTGCTGAGATCCTTGCCCTTGAACGAAAACGTCGAACTCCGGCTCAGGACCCGATAAAACGACTGCAACGAAAGCGCGTGAATCAAGTCCTCGGTCAGCCCGTCGGAAAAATATTCATCAGCGCCGTCGCTGAGATTTGCGAACGGAAGCACGCCCACGATCGCGGTTCGATATTGCTCCGGCAGGTTTGATTTGTTCCTCGGCGGCGCACCGCGGGTCCCGCCCGGCTGCCAGGTCCAGACACCGATCGGCTCCTCGATGTTCTTCAAGCGGTGACTGCCGGCATCGACAAAGCCGGCGCTGAGATGCTTGCTGGCCTCGTGGTAGGCCTTTGCCGAAACGGCCACGCCGCCGGGGGTGGCGGCGGCTTCAAGGCGGACGGCGATGTTCACATCATCCCCGAATACCTCGTCTTCATCAGCGAGCACGTCTCCCATGTGGACACCGAGGCGGAATTGCATGGTCCGGTCGGCCGGCAGGTGATTGTTCCGCTCGGCCATCATCTCCTGCATAGCCATCGCCGCCTCGATGGCCCCGACGATGCTTGGAAACTCCAGCAGGAAGCCGTCGCCGGTGTTCTTCACAAGCCGGCCGCCGTGATTGAGGATGATCGGGTAGATCGCGCTTCGATGGGCCTTGAACGCGGCGTGCGTACCCGCCTCATCGATGCCCATCATTCGCGAGTAACCGGCAACGTCCGCGCAGACGATGGCGGCTAGGCGTCTCTCCATTTTTCGCAGGCTCCAGAATCAGCAGATACTAGTAATTGGTCCCCTCACCGAATCCAAGCATTCTTGATCAATCCCCTTGATATACCGTCGGAATTTCCGGATTGTTCCAAACCGTTTGGAGCCGGGATATTTGCAGCCGCAAGCTGCGTCGTCGGCGTCAGGCACCGCATCGTTGCCGCGGTGGGCCCGCCCTTTCTTGAGCTGCCAAGCCCCACCGACGGTACCGGTCAATCGCGCGTGGCAACGTGGCCCATCTCACATGATGGAACTATCTGATAGTGTAGACCGGCGCAGTCACGGCCCATTGATCGTTGAAGCTCGAACCCCGGCGCGGGTATATTCGACACAGGCTTTGCTGAGACGCTGATCTTTGTGGCGGCGAAAGTTTAGACAATTCATGAAGCGGGCCATTCTAGCGATCGTATCTCTTGCCGCTCTGACATCCGTTGGCAGCGCTGCCGCCGATTCCGTGTCCGATCAGAACATGGCGAGCCGCTATTTGCAGGCCGCGCAGGCCGGCGATGGTGACGCCCAGTTCTATACCGGCGCGCTCTATTCGGCAGGCATCGGCCAGCCGCGCTCCGACGAAGAGGCGTTTCACTGGTTTTCGCGCGCCGCCGATCAGGGCCATTCGCATGCGATGCTCATTCTCGCCGGCCTTTATGCGACGGGCCGCGGTGTTCAGAAAGATTACGTCAAAGCCTACAAATGGGCCTTCATCGTCAGCTCGACCTCAAAGACCGAGGAATTCCGCAACGGCGCCCGCCAATTGATGGGGCTTCTGGAGAACAAGATGACCCCTGCCGAGATCAGCCAGGCCAAGCTGGATGCGAGCGGCTACCACGGCATTCCGAGCGTTCCCAGCGCTCCGAGCACGGCACAGATCAAGGTTCTCGCGGCTCCCGCATCGCCTCAGCCGCCGGTGGCGGCCGCCAATACCCAACCGCCGCCGGCCGCCCCTGCTCCGGCGTCGCCCGCCAAGGCCAACGACACGAACGCCAAGAAAGACGATATCGATGGGATGCTCGACCGTGTGCCGCAAGGACTGCGCAAAAAATTTGGCTTCTAGCTCGCGAGCATTGCAATGCCAATCCGGCGCCTCTCCATCATTGGGATCCTGCTGATCGCAGTCGCCGGCGGCGGGTATTATTTTTATTCCAATTTCGTTCACGCCGAGCTCGTCACAACCAGCATTGCCAAGGTCGCTCCCGTCTCCGAGGCGGTTTTCGGAACCGGAACGGTAGAGCCGCAGCGATGGGCCAAGGTGGTTCCGCTGCAACGGCGCCGATTGGTCGAGTTGTGTAGTTGCGAGGGCCAGGCCGTGAAAACCGGTCAGGTGCTTGGTCGTCAGGACGATGCCGAAGAGCGCAGCGAGCTCAACGAACTCGAAATCAACAATGGGCAACTACAGCGCGATCTCGACCGCGCGGAAAAGGATCGTGACAAGGGTGCGCAGGCTCAGGCGGAATACGAACAGCGCTGGACCCAGTTCCAGCAGTCAAAGTCGCGGATCGCCGCGCAAAAGGTGAAGATCGATTCGCTGGTGCTGCGGGCGCCGCTCGACGGCATGGTGCTGCGACGCGACGGAGAAGTCGGCGAGATCGCCGGACCGACCGATGTGCTGTTCTGGGTTGGCCCGCCCGCGCCGATGCAGGTTGTCGCCGAGGTCAACGAAGAAGAGATCAACCGGATCGCCATCGGCCAAAAGGCCTACCTGCGAAGCGACGCTTTCCCGGAAAAGGCGCTGCGCGCCGGCGTCTCGCAGATTACGCCGAAGGGCGATCCGACCCGCAAGACCTTCCGGGTCTATCTGTTGTTGCCAAACGACACGCCGCTCAAGATCGGGATGTCGGTCGAGGTCAATATCATCTTCCGCGAAAAGCCTACGGCCATCGTCGTCCCGGTCGAGGCTCTCACGGGCGATACGGTTCAGGTGGTGGACAATGGCAGGGTTGAGCGCGTGCCGGTGTCGATCGGCGTTCGCGGCAGCCGCAATGTCGAAATCATCAGCGGCGTCACCAGGGGAGAGGCGGTGCTCGCGCCCGCCCGTACCGACCTTGCCGACGGCACCAGGGTTCGCATCGAGAACAACCTGGCCAAGCCTTTGACCGAGACCCCGGCCGTCCCCGAAGCAACCCCCGATAAAGATCCGCCCGCCGCGCCAAATGCGTTCGTCGCGACCGACCCCGACGGCGCGGTGATCTCGGCCGCCATTTCCGCGCATATCGATTCGGTCGTCAACGATGCCCGGCGCAATGTCGCAAGGTATAGCGCGAGCCGCTGATCAAACATGGCCACAAACCTGCTGCTCAACATCGCATGGACCCATGTCAGCACCCGCGTTCGGCAGACACTGGTCGGCATGGCCGGCGTCGCGATGGGGGTGGGCTTCACCATCATGATGGCCGGCCTGATGCAGGGCTCACAGATCGATTTTCTGCGGCAGCTGGTCGACACCATGCCGCACGTCACCGTCGAGGACGAGCGCCGCGCGGTCCCGGCACAGCCCGCCGATCAGGAATATGCGGCGGTGCAGATGTCGAACGTCGCCAATATCAATAAGCGCCCCGGCATCAAATATCCGGATTCCGTGATGGCCTCGCTGCGCTCGTGGTTGCCCGGCGACGTCGCCCCGTCGGTGAAGACCACGGCGATCATCGATCATGGCGGCGGCCGCGTTGGCGTCACGCTGACCGGTATCGATCCACGCCAGGAAGTCCGCGTCTCGAAGCTCGCCTCGCAGATGCGCGAGGGACAGATCGGCGATCTGACGCACGCACCGAACGCCATCATTATCGGCGAGGCGCTGGCCGAGAAGCTTGCGGTCAAGACCGGCAACACCGTCGTCCTGATCGGAGGGCAAGACACCGAGCTCAGCGCCACCGTGGTCGGGCTGTTCCGCTCGGGCCTGAAGCGCGTCGATGAAGGACAAATCTATTCGCTGATCGGCCTTGCGCAGGTGGTGATGGGGCAAAGCGGCGTGATCAATCAATTGCGGCTGCGGCTCCGCGATCCGCTCGCTGCGCAAAAAGTCGCAACCCAAGTGGAAGCGCAGACCGGCTACAAATCGGTGTCGTGGCAGGAGGCGAATTCCGATCTGCTTTCCACCTTCGCGGTTCGAGACTTCATCGTGCTGACGGTGATGGGCGCAATGCTGCTGACCTCGTCGTTTGCCACTTACAACATCATCTCGACCATCACGCACGAGAAGCGCCAGGACATCGCGATCATGAAATCGCTGGGGATGCGGGAATATTCGGTTCGACGCATCTTCATCATCGAATCCGCGATCATCGGCGCGGTCGGAATCGTGTTCGGCTGGATCCTGGGCTATCTGCTCTGTTATGCCTGGTCGCACATCACGATCTTCAATCCGCTGACGGGGACCACGGTTCCGCTCCAGATCTATTATTCGCCGATGCATTATATTGTCGTTGCCGCGATCTCGATTGTCTGCTGCGCGGGTGCCGCGTTCTTCCCGGCGCGCAAGGCGACCCGGGTGCATCCGGTCGAGATCATCCGGGGGGCTTCGTGAGCGAGATTGCCCTCCAGGCGGTAGGACTGGTCCGGCGCATCGAGGGCGTGATTTCGCATACGCTGGTCAACGGCATCGATCTTTCGGTCAAAAAAGGCGAATTCCTCGCCGTTACCGGTCCTTCGGGCTCCGGCAAGTCGTCGCTGCTCTATCTGCTCGGCCTGCTCGATGCGCCGACCGAGGGCGAGGTGATCATTTGCGGCCAGCCGACGTCCAAATTGTCCGAATCCGAGCGCGCCGACGTTCGTCTCACCAAATGCGGATTCGTGTTTCAGTTTCACTTCCTGCTCCCGGAATTCACTTCGCTGGAAAACGTGCTGTTGCCGATGCGCGCGGCCGGCAAGATGCCGGAGAAAGACATGCGCGAGCGTGGCCTTGCGCTGTTGGCGTCGCTCGGCCTTGGCGAGCATGCCGGCAAACGGCCCAATCAGTTGTCCGGAGGCCAACGGCAGCGGGTTGCGATCGCGCGCGCGCTTTCCAATCGCCCCGAGATCATCGTCGCCGACGAGCCGACCGGCGCGCTGGATACCGCTTCGACCGAACAGGTGTTTAGCATCCTGCGCGATATCGCCGATAACGGGCAGACCGTCGTTGTCGTCACCCATGATCCGGCGCTCGCCGCCCGCGCCGACCGCCGCATCCATATCGTCGACGGCAAGATCCACGAAACGATCGAGGGCCGCGAGCGAACGCCGGAGGTTTCCGTTCCCGTCAGCGCGACGGCCGCCGAACCATGATGGCGGGACAATCCAGGCCCCAAAAAAGCCGCTTGATGACCTCGACACCCTAGCGCACAATCGTCTTGGTCCTTCTTCAATCTGGACACATGCCGCCGGGAGCGGGCGCCTGACTGCGATCTTGGCCCCCGCGCGAGGAAATAATCGTGACTGTTAATCCTCTCCGCGTGGGTTGCATCGGGATCGGATGGTGGTCGGGCGTTCTGGCCAACGCCATCGAGCGCTCTGGCAAGCTCAAGATCGTCAGCTGCTACACCCGCTCGGAGCACAAGCGCAAGAATTTCGCGGCAAAGTACCGCTGCCGGCCGGCTGCGAGCTACGAGGCGATGCTGGCCGATCCCGAGATCGAGGCGATCATCAACACGACGCCGAACGATGCGCATCTTTTGACGACTTGCGCCGCCGCGGCCGCCGGCAAGCACGTCTTCCTCGACAAGCCGATCGCCAACACCATCTCGGACGGTCGCGCCATCACCGAGGCCTGCCGCCAGGCCGGCGTGGTGCTTGCGCTCGGCTATCAGCGGCGGCGCGAGGATCACTTCCGCTGGATCAAACAGCAAATCGATGACGGCCTGTTCGGCACACTCGTCAACGCCGAGGCCAATATCAGCCGCGACCGCCTCGGCAAGATCGATCTCACCTCGTGGCGCTACCAGGCCGCCGCCATGCCCGGCGGCGTGATGCTGCAGATCGGCATCCACTACACCGACGTTCTGGAATATTTGATCGGGCCGATCCGCGCGGTACGCGGACAGTTGTCGCAACTGGTGCTGCCCGGCGACAATCCGGACGTTGCGAGCCTGATCCTCGAGCACGACAATGGCGCGCTCTCGACGCTGAATGCGAGCTACGCCTCGGCGTCCGAATACTATCTGATAAACATCTACGGCAAGGACGCCACCGCCTACTACGATTTGCACAGCGGACTCCGCCTCCTCAAGCGCGGCCAGAGCAAGCCGATGGCGGTGCCGTGCGTCGAGAACGACACTCTGGTCGAGGAGCTGGAGGAGTTCGCTGCCGCGGCCCGCGGCCAGGGCCAGCACGAGATCGGAGGCGAGTACGCGACGATATCGCTTGCGGTGGTGCGCGCCGGTATTTTGTCGGCCCAGGAGGGACGCCGGGTCGAGGTCGCCGAGATATTGGATAACGACCGAAACGCCTGACCGCGGGAGCCCGTCATGAAACCATCTAACCGCGCCTGGCCTGTCATCGTGATCGCGGCCTTGTTGATGGCCGGCCTCGCGCCGGTGCGCGCGCAGGACTATCCGTCGAGGTCGATCACCGTGATCGTGCCCTTCCCCGCGGGCGGCGCGAGCGACGTGGTGGCGCGCATCGTCGGTAACCAGATGTCCAAGATCCTCGGGCAACCGGTCATTATCGAGAACGTCGCAGGGGCCGGCGGCACCATCGGCAGCGCGCGTGCCGCCGCCGCCGCACCCGACGGCTACACCCTGCTCGCGGCGGCGATGGGCTCGCATGTCGCAGCGCCCGTGCTGACGCCGAACGTCAAATACGATCCGCTTCTCGACTTCGTGCCGATCGGCATCACGGCCCACTCCCCGGCGGTTGTCATCGCGCGCAAGGATTTTCCGGCTCGGGATTTGAAGGAATTCGTGGCCGCGCTCCGGCAACAGGGCGACGCCGTGAGACAGGCGCATGGCGGCATCGGCGCGTCTTCGCACATGGCTTGCCTGCTGTTCACCGAACAGATCGGCGCCAAGCCCACGCTGGTCGCCTATCGCGGGTCCGGTCCGGCGTTGAACGATCTGGTGGGCGGCCATGTCGACTTCATGTGCGAGCAGTCGGTCAGCGTGGCGGAGTCGGTTCTGGCCGGCACGGTCAAGGCCTACGCCGTCTCCGCGCCCGAGCGGCTCGTGATGCTGCCGGATGTGCCGACCGCCAGGGAGGCGGGCGTCAACTATGAGATGAGCATCTGGGCCGGGCTGTTTGCGCCCAAGGGCGTCCCGCCCGAGGTGGTCTCCAAGCTTTCCGATGCGCTCGACAAAGCGCTTGATGAGCCGGTCGTGCGCGAGACAATCGCAAAACTCGGCGGCTCGATACCGGCCAAGGAGGAGCGCAAGCCCGCCGCATTCGACCGTTTTGTCCGCTCCGAAATCGCGCGCTGGGCGCCGATCCTCGCCGCGACGCGCGCCGGGCAGTAATGTGCGGGAAATCACACCCAACCGCCGCCCGCCAACCGTGTGCCGGATCACAGTACGCTGACAAAAACCGTCTATCTTTTGCCGGCGACTTTCCTTCAGCTCACGGGGAAACATCATGTTCAAACAGCTAAAACAACTTGCCAGCAAATACCAAGGCAAGCGACGGACGCAGCCCCTGCCCGAGGAGGATTTGGGCGGCGGAGACATCTGTTCATTGCAGGAACAGCCCTCGACGGACGACGATCAGCCTCTGGACTGACATGCACGAAATCTTCGTCCTACTCGGGCTCAGGTAGTTTGAGCATTTCATTGAGGCGCTTGTTGTATTCCTGATCTGACATCGGCACCGAAGGAATGCGCGAGCTGTTGTCCGAAGATTGCCCCATGTGGGTTACTTGCGGAAACAGCAAGACCAGCAGAAGCAGCAGCCATTGCGCCGCGAGAAACGGCGCCAGCGCGCGCACGAACGGACGGAATGCGACCGGCTCCTTCAGGACGCCGCGCACCATCATCAGCGCGTAACCGAACGGCGGCAGCAAAAAGCTCGACTGCAATGTCAAGAGCACCAGCACCGACACCCAGCGCGCATCGGCGACCCGAATCAGGAGCGGCGGAATCACGATCGGCACGATCACGAAAATGATCTCGAACGCATCGAGCACGAAAGCGCTGATCGCGATCACAGAGAGTACGACGGCAACCGCGGTGATGTCGCCGCCCGGAATAGACGAAACCATCCTGCCGACAAGATCGGCGGTGCCAAGCAGCCTCAGCACCATCGTGAATGTCGTTGCCGCCAGCAGCAACGAAAACAACGCGCCGGTGAGCGCGATGGCATCGTTCAGCACCTTGTTCAGCGCAGCGCCTCGCAAGCGCCCGGTGACAAGACCCGCGACCAGCAGCGCAAAGGCCCCCATCGCGGCGGCCTCGACCGCATAGAAATAGCCGAAGGCGACCCCACCAAGCAGAACGACCAGGGACACCAGCGCGAAGGCCGCGAGCAATCCTTCGCCCACGCTCAAGCGCTCGCGGACGGGCAATTTTGCCGCGCTGCGTCCTACGACCCAGGACAACGCCAGGCACAGCGCCACGAAGATGGCGCCCGGCAGCAGCGCGGCATGAAAGATGTCCTGGGTGTTGACGACGCGATCGCTCCTGCCGGTTGCGGTCACCGCCATGGTATGCGCCGACAGCATCGCGTCGCTGAGCAGAATGAGCACCAGCGACGGCGGCACCAGCACCCCCAGCGTGGCGGCAACCGCGACGATCGCATGGCGATTTGGCGCGGGGATACCTTCCGCCGCAAGCCGCGGCGAGACCACCCGCGAAAGCCCGAGCACGCTGGCGCCGACCGAGCCGTTCATCGGCCCGAGCAACGCGCCGAGCATCATGCCCGACACTAAGGGGGCCGAGGGCTTTCGTGGCAGCACGGCATTGCCGGCGCGATAAAGCGCGTCCGCGACCGGAAGCCGGTCGAGCAGCAGGCCCATGGTCACGTAGAGCGGCAGCGCCTGGAGCAAATCGTTCTCGAACAGATTGATGAGCCGGCTCGGCAGCGCGCCCAGCGTGGAAACGTCGATCGCGCCGCCAGCTACGCCAAGTACCGCGCCGCAAATCGCGACCGCGATCAGCACGATTGCTGCGGGCAGGCCAGTGGAAATGATTCCGACGCCGACCAGCACCAGAAGCCCAAGCCCAACCCAGCCCATCACTTGTCGCCCGCTTCGATGGGACGGAAAATATCAACGAGTGCCTGGGCAAGGATCGCGGCCGCCATCACCCAAAGCGCGATCTTGATCAGGAAATAACCGGGGTTGCCGCTGTCCTGGAATGATTCGAGATCGTGAACGCTCGAAACGACCGTGCCCTTGCTCGCGATCAGGACAAACAATGCCCACGGCAGAAGCCCGATCGCCGCTCCGATTTGATTGAGCCGCCGCCGCGTTCGCGCCTGATATCGCCGGGCCAATAGATCGGCGGCGAGATGCGTTCCCGCCCGCGTCGCCGCGGTGACGCTTAACGCGACAAAGAACGCAAAAGCCACCTGCCCCAGATCGTTGGCCTCCCGGGAGTAGCTGCGAACGAGATCGCGCAACGGCCATTGCAGAAACAGAAGCGTGACCAAAGGCAATGCCAGCCACTTGGCGGCGGCCACGAATGTGCCGATCAGGCGATCGAGGCCGCGCAGGAAGACCGTCACATTGCCATCCCCCTCATCGAACTCCGGCTTGCCATGCCGGCTTATCGTTCCGGCTTGGCTGGCTGGCGACGCAGTGCAGATCGCACCTGTCTCCAACCAAATTCCCCGCCAACAGGGAATTTTACAGGGAAATTTGCGATTTTGGGGCTCCCCGACTCAATTTCGTGACCAAAGACCGCTGCGCCCCAGCCGCTCCTGAGAAAATTCCCTAGTCAAACTAACAGGGAGTATTTCGGGGTAACAGGGAATTCTCAAGAGATAACAGGGAATTCGCGCGCCATTTCACCCAACGCCATCCCCTACGAGTCCGCTCTTCCCTCAACACGCTAGGACGGGGTCTCCAACGCGCTTTCGTCGAGATGTCGGCTTCCCGAACTCGATTCGGAAGGAGCTTTTCCAGCAGCAGCCCGATGCCGTCGAGCAGGACCAGGCACGGCGCCGTTACGGCTGACCATCAGCGGCGGCGGGCGATGGCAACTCCCAACAGGAACGCTACTAACAGCGAACCAAGAGGCGCTTCGCGAGCGATATTACTCAAGATGCTCAATGGCATCCTGGGCTTGCGACCCGCTTCTATTGCGCCGCTAACTCGATTGACTGTCCCTTTCACAGCTTCGGAGACTTCCGCGATGGCGAATTTCGGTTCTGGAACGGGGTCCAAGCCTTCGTAGACGAAAGGGGCCAGCGGGATGTCGTCACTCACGATCTAATCTCCAAGCCAACGCCGCGGCGGCGGGCGGCGCGGCGGGCGCGTCATCAATAGCGCCAACGCAAAGCCGATCCCTCCCGCAATCAACATCGAACCGAGCGGATTGTCCTGCACCTTCTTTGCGATCGCTTGCGAGCCGTCACGGAAAGTATCGCCGTGGTTCTCATAAGCGTCTTTGGCGTAGCTGACGGGGTCTAGCCTAAGGCTCGTACCATTCCTCACTCGCTGCTCGACGCGCTGACGAGGTGATCGAATATCAGAATGTTTATGTTTGAAGGCAGAAGTCCCGCTTCCAATTTTGCCGCATACTCGGCGCCCTCATTGTGGTTGTCGCAATCATATGCTTCGTGTTGTATTCTGGAGCCAAGATCGGTGGTGGCCCGGCCAATCAAAAGCTGAACCGGGCAAGTTGGGTCGATACGCCTTAGGGGCGTCACCCAGGCTGCCGCGAACCACGAGCTAGATCAAGCCGACCATCTGTCCTGCTCTTTGCGGCAATCGTCTTCGTTGAGACCGTCCGCGATATCATCTGCGATCGCTGGCGTTTTCGCCTTGGCGATAGGCTTGCCGTCTGCAGTCACTAATTCCTCGCCCTCAACCTCAATCGGAAAGTCGTCGGGCTTGAGGGGCTTATCATTCGGCATGTCAACCTCCCATGTTAAAAGAAAAAGCCGCGCGGGCATTACGCCGAGCGGCTTTTCGAGCAACTGCCAGTCACACCGGTTCCGTTGCTGGAATGACAACATCGATCTAAAGGAAAGGTTTCCCCCCCGCCGCAACGAAGCGGCGCGAGTACATCACGCTTCTAATTGTCAGGGCCGGGATTTGGCCGTCGGTGCGGCTTCTATCCCGAGTAACGACAATTCGCTAATTTGCCAGCGCCACTTCGCCCGATAACTGCTCTCGCTTCACGTCAATACGCAGGCTCACGACGACGGCTGCGCCAATTACAGCACACCCGGCGAGCAGGAGCAGCCCGACCGTAAAGTTGCCAGTTAGATCCTTTAGATAACCCATCGCAAAAGGACCGGCGAACCCGGACAGATTGCCCAGTGAATTGATCGCCGCAATCCCGGCAGCGGCCGACGCTCCGGTCAGGAAGCTCGCCGGCAGCGGCCAGAACATCGCCGGTACCGCCGAGACGCCGATCTGCGCAAAGCAGAGCAGCGCCATGACGATGATGGGATTGGACACAAGCCCGGACATCCCGATCCCGATCGCGGCCATCAGCAGCGCTACGGCGACGTGACCTTTTCGTTCCATTGTTCGGTCGGAGTGCTGACCGAGCAACACCATGCCTATGCCGCCGAAGACAAAGGGCAGCGCGGCCAGCAATCCGGTCTGGGTATCGCTAACGCCAAAGTCCTTGATGATGGTTGGCAAGAAGAAGGCAACTCCGTAGCTCGCAGCATTCAGGCAGAAGTATACCAGAGCGCATAGCAAAATGCGGGTATCCGTGAGGGCCTGAAACAGGGAAAGATGTTCGACCTTCTCCTTGTTCCTTTTCTCAGTTGCTTGCACGGTCTCCAACCAAGCAATTTCGTCTTTCTGCAGCCAACGGGCTTGGCGCGGAAAATCGGTCAGATAAAATAGCACACCGAGTCCTACCAGGATCGATGGCAGCGCCTCGAGAATGAACAGCCATTGCCAGCCTTCCAGGCCCCAGCCAGTCACGTTCAGCAACAACCCGGAGATCGGTGCTCCGACGATGGATGAAATCGGGATCGCCAGCATGAAGAAGCTGATTACTCGAGCGCGGTACACCGCCGGAAACCACAAGGTTAGATAAAAGATGATGCCGGGGAAGAAACCGGCCTCGCACGCGCCGAGCAACAAACGAAGCGTATAGAAAATCGCTTCGTTCGAAACTCCAGTTACGCCAGCTAACGATGGAATAAAGGCGAACGCAGCCGAGACGATCCCCCAGGAGATCATGATGCGGGCGATCCAAAGCCGTGCGCCAACTCGCTCGAGAAAGATGTTGGAAGGCACCTCAAATAGGAAATAAGCGATGAAAAACAGTCCGGCACCCAATCCAAAGGCCGCATCGCTGAAACCAAGCGCCTGGTTCATGTGAAGCTTTGCGAAGCTGACATTCACGCGATCGAGATAGGCAACGAAATAACACAAGATCAAAAACGGTATCAGCCGCCACATCACCTTGCCGATTACACGCCTTTCCAGATCATGCATGGGCGTAGCCTCCCGTTTTTCTTGTCGTTTGGCACTTCGGTAACTTTGGACGAGTTCTAAGCGCAACGTTCTCTGGTCCAGAGCGCTGTGGCTTTTTCCCGAGGCCCATACCAAAAGCGTTGCGCCGCAACATCCGCATCCCGGGAAGCCGCCGGCATCCTGCAACCGGATTGGGAAGGTCGTTGATCTCCATGCATACTAAGCGCGCCGCGCCCAGACTGTTCCGATTACTTTTGCCGATCGACTTGGTGTACCGCTTTTCGAACGTGGACATCCAAGGCGACCTCATGCTGTTGTTGCTTCTGCCCAGCCTCATCCTCACACTCAACCGTTATGGCACTTTTGCGAAGTGCCGGCGGGCTCTGAAATTGTCTGCTTATCGGGTGATCGGAAATGATATCCCTCCGTTGTCTGCACGGAGATGTGAATCATGACCGACCTTGGCGTCCAGGATGCTGCGGCGAAGGCCGACGACATGGCTGATCCGGCGTCCCTCGCCGCAAGCATGATCGACGAGCGTGCGCCCGATATCGTGGAAGCCCTCAACGACATGCCTCCGGAACTCGCGGTCGCGGTTCTGCTTCATCTGCCGCCCGACCGCGCCATTGAAGTCCTCGACCAGCCGGGGCTGGAACGCGAACCAGAACTCGTCACGCTGATGCCGCGGGAAGCGGCCGCAAAGCTGCTTGCCGGCGTTTCGGCCGACCGCGTCGC